>Ga0194129_10003146_pt1 | contig 23333 bp, 27 predicted proteins | sample TA2KigCa35mmetaG_FD_150862 | JGI IMG/M metagenome (GOLD analysis project Ga0194129, IMG submission 150862) | Freshwater microbial communities from Lake Tanganyika, Tanzania - TA2015038 Kigoma Deep Cast 35m | ecosystem: Environmental > Aquatic > Freshwater > Lake | place: Tanzania: Lake...
TAATGAGTACGATCTCAAGTCGTCATTCAGGTATGTATTTAGACAAAGAAAATTTCAGATTAGGTATGGCTTTATATATCGCAAGAGATAGATTTGTTATAAAGAAAACTTGGATAAATGATGCAGACATATATCTTAAACCTAACAAATAGATGTTCATTTAGTACCAATAGAAAGAGATAATAAAAATGATTTTCCATTTTGAAATGTCATCCAATGAGGTTAAGCGAAACACTAAGTTTGTATTACTAATATCTAGTTCCTTTAGTAATACAAGCACACCAATAGATGAATGTAATTTTAGAAATTCATTAGCTTTCTTTACTGTTAGAACTGGGCATCTTATGGATTCTAGGAAATATGAAAATTGGCATCGTGCTAATGATATGTATTTAAAGCCTAAAGAAAGCGAATCACTATGATTTTCCATTTTGAAATGTCATCAAATGATGTAAGAAGAAATACTGATTTTGTAGTGGTATTATCAAGTCCTTACAACAATACTAGCAAGCCTATCTATGAAAACAATTTTAGAAGGGCGATTGCTTTTTATACAACAAGATCAGGTGGTATTATGGACTCAAGAAACAAAAAAAATTGGTATCGCACTTGTGATTTATATTTACAACCCAATGAATTAGTAGGTGAATAAATGATTTGTTGGTTTGAAAATCATAGTAATAATCTACAAAATTCAACAAGTTTAGTTTACCTACTATCAACTAAATCTAGTAGAGGTGGGGGTTATATATGAATCAACAAAATTTAAGGAAATGCTTGGTCATGTTCACTACGAGAATTGTTGAAAAACAAAATTGGGTAAACAACCAAGACAGATACCTATTCCCCATCCATGAAGGCTTACAAAAAAAATGATATGTTGGCTCAATAATCATTGCAATTCTGTTCAATACAATCCAAATCTTGTGTTTTTTACAAGTACTATTTCAAGCTGTAACAATGGTCTTTATTTAGAAAATAGTAATTTTAGAAATGCAATAGCACTCTATGTTGCAAGGAATAGGGATGTATTACATCAAAATTGGGAATTTAACATCAATGTATATCTAGCCCCTAAGGAACATAACACAAAATGATAGGTTGGTTTCAAAATGTGGGTAGTTGTACCACCACAAATCGAGTAGATTGCTACACACTATCCTATACAAGTTTTTCAAGAAATGGTATTGAGATACACCCACAAAATTTTAGACGATTTGTTTGCTTTTCAACCTGTAAAAACGATTGTATCATTTCACAATCTGATTGGCTAACAAATGGTAATCGTTATCTAACCCCTAACAAGAATATGGATAAAATAAAATGATTTTATGGTTTGAGAACAAGGGCACAGCACCTGAAGCAAATGAACATTCAATTTTTTTATTGTCTAGTACATCTTCAACTAAATGTGGCATGGTGATACATAAAAAAAACTTTAGAAAGTTCATAGCCTTATCTACTGCAAAAGGTAGAGAGGTTATTGGTCGTGGTGATTGGATTTTGAATCATAATTTGTACCTAGCTCCAAAGGATGATGCACCATGATTTGTTGGTTTGAAAATAGTGGAAATGACACATCTAGAAATAGAAATTTTGTTTTTTTGTTAAGTAGTGTATCTTCCTTTAGGCAAGGTATCCCCATTCATGAAAAAGGCTTTAGACAATTCATAGCTTTATCAGTGGCTAAAGGTAATACAATCATCCCACAGGGTGTTTGGGTTAATGATGGTGATCGCTATATAGCCCCAAAGGATAAAGCACCATGATTTGTTGTTGGTTTGAAAATCATGGTAGTGATGTATCTTCGAATACACAATACCTATATCTTTTATCTAGTATATCAAGTAGACACTCAGGTTTTTATATGCATGATTTCAATTCTAGAAAAGCCATAGCCTTGTTTGTGTCTAGGAATAGAGATGTTGTTTTAAGTGATTTCAAAAATCATGATGATGTTTATTTATCGCCAAATAATGATAATGAACAATATCATTCTCAATATTCTATGGATATGGATTAGCATAAATGACACAACACCTAACTAAAAACAAAATAGCTTGTATGACAACAAACACTAATGGGGTACATGACAACACACAATTTATATGCCTACTATCATCTATGCCTTTTCATAGATGTATTCCTCTAGACTTGAAAAATTATAGGATGACAATAGCTTATTTTTGCTCTAGGAGAATCATTGAATCTTGTTGGCAAAATCATGAGAATGTTTATCAAAAACCTAGTAAAAAGGACAAATAAATGATTTGTTGGTTTGAAAATTTGAACAATTCAGTTCATACAATTCAATGTCAAGTTTACTTCATGTCCTCTAAGTCATCACAAGCACATGGGTATTATTTAGATGAAAAAACTTTTAGACGAAACATATCTATTTACATTGCGAGAGGTAGAGATGTGATAGAAACATCATGGATAAATCAATCTGATGTCTATTTAGCCCCTAAGGATAATGACAAATGATTTGCTATTTTAATGGTAATGGGAATGACATTTTGAATAGTGTTACCAATGTATTCTTAACATCTTCATTTGCAAGTAAAGCACATGGTTATTATTTAGATAAAAATAGTTTTAGGAGAAACATGGCTCTATACATAGCTAGAGGTAGAGATGTGATAGAAACATCATGGATAAATCAATCTGATATTTATTTAGCACCTAAGGACAATGACAAATGATTTGCTGGTTAGAATTATCGTCAAATGATGTTATGCACTCATCACAATATAAGTATCTTATTAGTTCTATTAGTGCTAAAGCTAGTAGAGATGATTGTGGTAAGCAAGGCTTCTTTTTAGATTCCTATTGCTTTAGAGATAGTATAGCATTAAGCACATCTAAAGCCCTAATAAAACATACATGGTTGAATGACCATGATCGCTTTAGAGCACCACACAAAAACCAAAATGAACACATTTAAAATAAAGTACAAAAAGTTTTTTTTAAAAAAGCATAGTAAATGGTTTCAATTCAAAGCTGATTGGGTTTCAAAATCAATAACAATTCAAATGGATATAGCGATTTATATCAAGTCTATATTGTTTTTTGTGGAAAACCTTCATTTCTTCATCCTTGTGAATCGCATCTATCTCTATATCTATGTTCCTAACAACTCTAAATCCAACATCAAAAAAACCTCTATATCTATTTGCATTAGGCATATTGTATTTGAGTTCATATTTATCACACTCGTTAGGTCCAAAGACAGAACTTTTGTGTATTGAATAGAGATCATTAGTATTACCCACCAAAAAATTATTAATGTATTCCAATGCCTTAATTTTAGTTTGGATAGCTATTGTTGGATCTTTGAATGTTCTATTCTTTTTTATAGTTGCTAGAATCCTTTGAAAAAAATCTTCATTTCTTGTGTGAATATAGTTTTTTTTATTCCCCAACAAATTGAAAATGTCAAAGGCATTTATATTATCTTTTTCATGAATAAGATTATGTTCTATCATATAGATATGTTGGTGATCATAAAGCATTTCAAAAACATTTTCATTTACATCATATAAGCCAAGTTCATTTGGTTCATTGCTTGCAACAGGCTTTACATAAAAATCTTCATCCTTGAATTTAGTCAAATGCAAAATATCATCATCGAATTGCACATTTGTTGTCATACTTTTAATAAAATCCCATTCTGACAAGGTTGGTAAGCGATACCCATTAGCATTAGGATTGATACCTATCTCAGCATGAACAATTTTTTTATGTTTTGTCTTTTTGCCCCACCCACTAAAATCCTCAATCTCGTTAGAACATATTGGATCAAGTATATTGTAGTAAGTTTCAAGATTTTGTAATGTACTTAGCTTATTACAAAAAGTAAGAGCATCAAACCATGTAATAGATTCTATTGGTCTATTCAAATTTGGTTTGATTTCTATGTGTCTTTCAGGGTAATCAACATTTTGACCATTATCCTTTTTTCTGGATGAACGAACTAAACGATGCTTAACTATAAAAATGTCCATCTTTCTATTTTGGTAGAATGCAGGATTATAACCCATAACATATTCCCATACACCTTGAGTAATTGGTGTAGTTCCTATGAGAAAGGGCTTTGTAATTTCGATTTTTAAATCCCTTTTTCTTTTTTTTGTTTGATTGCTTATACAAATCTTTTTCACTATGCTACCACTAGGACAAACTACAAAATCCATTTGTTGTTGTGGAATAGCCTTTACTATCTCTTTGTTCCTACCATTAGAAACAAGATTGTATTGAGGTAGTTCTATTGTTCTTTTACCCTTAGGATCATATCCTATATGTTCTATTGCTTTTTTACCTTGCTCAAGAAATTTAGGCATTTGGAAACCCTTTCTATTATACTAAAATTCGCTTTCAATCATTTTTGTAATATCAAATATTCAAAAAATATCAAATAGATGTCAATACCAATCTAATTTGATTTAGATTGCAAATCGTATTCCTATTTCTTTTGTAATGCAAGTTTTTATCAAAATTGATTTTGTTCTTAGACTTTATTACTTAGACTCTATTACTTAGGCTCTATTACACTTGGTCGCATTCTATTTTTTGATGGGAAATAATAATTCAACATTTCAACTCTTGGCACACTATCTACTTTCTCATTTGTTTCAGCATTGCTAAAATATGGCTTACCATCTAGTGGATTATATTTGAGTGTTTGCTTGTATTCAAATGGTGTGGGTCGTAATCTCTTTGTATCAGGATGATCACCAGATACCTTATATGAATCAATGGACTCAACCTTACCAACCACATAAGCATGAACTACCTTTTTGTGCTTTGGATCATTCATAATTGTTCTCATCGCTTTTTCAGATACACAAAAACGAACATCTTTCATTTTGACTGCATCTGCCCAATGCACAACCTTACCCTTATAGCGAATAGAGAAGGTATCCTTATGTAGATTATAGTAAACCCAAACCTCTTTACCTATCAAATCCTTAGATGGTATAAAGTTTTTCATAATGAAACCTTGTTCTTTTTCAATATCATCATCTGTCAATGGGGTTGGATTTTTCAAATCACTACCAATAACCTTTTCTTCATCACTAGGATTTTGTCTATCTTTGTTATTAACTCTTTTTTCTTCTTTGGCAACCACATAGGCAGACAATCCAAGCAACCCAAGAAAAGCAGCCATACCTAAAGCATCCTTTGTATTCATTTTTTTTTCTATACCTTTCTAAAAAGTTTTTTCAAAATATTAAAAGCATATTTGTAGTATAGGAAAAACAAACAAAGAATAGAAATATTTTTTTATTACATATCAATTCTCAAAAATTTCATAAAACTAGCGATTATGATAATCAATTCCATTCTTTCAACTATGTCCACATCGCTTGATTTTTCAATCAAATCCACAATACTATTAATCGTTTCACATAGCTTTTGGTAAGCATTCTCATATTCATGCATTCTATATTTTAAATCAAAGCAATAAGGTAAATTTGATGTCAATTCTAATGTATATCCAAACAAGTTTTCAAAATTGGAAGCATCATACACAAAGCTACAATGTATAAAATAACAAAAATGTGTTTTCAAAAACCTAACAAATTCATCCAAGCTAATAAAATCTTGCGCATTGATATATTTCTCAATAGTCATACCTTTGGATTTTTTCTTACTAACATATTTATCAAAAATATTTTTACTATATGGTTTTTTGATATTTGCAGTAATCAAATGGTAAAGAGTTTCCCCCATTTTGTCATAAAAACTAGAAATTTTGTCAAAGGTCTTTGAATCCAATTTCTTTTTTTTGTTGGTCAATTCTACAAATGTATCGTTTTGTTCTTGTGTAATCGCACTAAAAAATTTCTCTATTATATCAATGCTTTTTTGGGTTTGCTTTTTGTTGCTACTCAATTCTAAGCACTCAACCCTTGTCAAATCTATAATTTGATCAAGGATTCCAATATATTTTTTGTTCAAATCTATTAAAGTATCTACATCACCTTGATATTCGCCAAGCATTTCTCTCACAAAAGCATCACCTACCTTACTTATATGTGGTATTTGGCTTTTGTTATATATTGAATCTAGCTTGCTTTTTTTGAACAATAAGGATTCAAAGTTTCTCTTTTCACAAAACATAATTTCTAAGAATGGTCTTAGCATAATGCTTTCAGTCTTAGAAAACCTAAGACTATCTAAAACCTTTTCTTTACTCTCATAAATATGCTCACTAAACCTATCAAAAAAGTGAATGTTTTCTGCCATAATAGGATTTTCTAGCAAGCTATCATACAAAATGGTTGTAGTAACATCTCGATATATCTTAGAAAAGCTACTAACAAAAAAACTTCTTGATAATAACACAAAAATAACATCATGTTGAATCCTAGATAGATTCATTTCAATCTTTCTACCCTCATTTTTCCTATGATCTTCAAGGAAATTCACAAACTCTACTATATCATCATTAGGAATAGCATCCTCAGATAATGAGTGTGTTTTCAAAAAGATATTGAGCATCTCTAGTGATTGATCCTTATAATCAGGATATTGCCAATCAATATTTGCATTGTCTAGCATACTCAAAATACTTGGGTCTATTTGCTCATTGAAATTCAAGCAATGATTTTGGATTGCTGTTTTGTAGGACAAAGCATCAAAGGCATTTGATGCTATATCATCAACCATATATTCTTGATGCTTGAATGCAGAGAACAAAATACCATTTAGTGCTTGTTGGCTATGTAGGAAATAAGGTATCTCATCCAAGCTAATACCCAAAGCAAACGAAAGCATTAATTCAATAATTGAATCAGCTCTATAGGTTGGCACTTCTGAATCCAAAATGATTGTAGATAATTGTTTTTCTAATTTACTACTAAGTAGGTAAAAGGATTCGTTCGTATCAACACTTTTGTATGTGCTTTGTATGACTAAACCATTATCTTGACCTATAAAATAGTTTAGATTTTGACTAAAATAATCTAAGAAATAAAAAATCCTAAGTGCACACAAGTTTTTGAAAATGCTTTGCTTATCATTCAAATCAATCGCATATTTTTTTAGTATTTTGCTCTCTTCACCAATAGCAAAATGATCCAACACATCAAATGAAACATCTAAAAATGATACAAACATAGGTATAGAATCATTGTATTTTTCATACATTTCATCCCCCTTATTGTAGGGGTTTTTTCTAACATCATCAAGAATATTCTTTTTGATCTTAGTCTTGTCCTTCAAAAAGATTTGAATATCAGCTCTTACATATTTCAATGGCGATTCAATCATGTCTGAATATGTTTGAGATATAGCATTGTCTTGTGCCAAAAAAACATCCATTTTTTCATTTATAGCATCTAAGAATGCTTTAGCTATATCGTTCTTTTTGATATGTTTGATATTTTTATCCTGCCCAATAGACTCATCAATCGAATGTCTCAATTCATGTGTCATAACCTTTTGGATTAAATGGGTATTTAATAGGTTTGTAATCAATACTTGCTTTTCTACAAGATTCATTTTCTCATAGCTTGCAATATCAGAATATGAATTACATAGCACTAGCATTTTGTCAAAATTATTACAATATGCAGATATTTTAGAACTTGAATTAGGTAAAAACAAGTTTGGATTGTTAATCAAAAAATAAAAAGAAAAAACTCTACTTTTTTTACTCTTGTTATTCAATCTCAAGCGATTTAAATCAATATCTACAATTTTAACCAATAAAGCTGGTAGGTAGGATTCGTTTTCTTGTAAGTAATCAGGCTTATTTACCATTGGTGGTGAATCTTGATCAGATTCTCGCTCAAAATCCATTTTACCTTCTAAAAACTTTGCATATTCATTTCGATCTAAAAATATCACATCTAGTCGTTTAATCAAATCTGGTATATGCTTTGTAATTTCATCTAGCACAGCCTTTGATAAATGCCTAGCCTCTTGGATATCCTTTTCTATTTCTAAATAAGAACTATCTACATCTTGCTTTAAATGTTCTCTCTCATGCTTGAGAAAGGCATCAAATGGATCATTCCCATCAATTATAGCACTTGGTTTTCTCATAATTATTTCCCCTATTTCAGTGGCATATTGAAACATGACTTGTTGTACCAAATCAAATACAAATATCCTATTGCTTTTTTATAATCTTGTATATTAAATATGATAACAATGACCCAATACTTAACTTTACTAGCATTTGATTCACATTCAATTCTTGATGTTCAACAATTAGATCATCACTAGCTTTTATATCTTCTATTTTGGGTATTGTTGGTAATAAATCATTCTCAATACTTGCACTATCCATACCATCCCTTTGTTGTGCTTCAAGTGTTTTCATGTCATTATCTTCAAAAATCTTTGTGACTTCATCAAACCAATGTAAAATTTTGATATTTGAAGGAATCTTTTTAGTTTCATTGAACATAAGACTATTGATGAAATCGCCAAGTAAATACATAATCAAAATATCAATCATGTATGTTATCACATCATCTTGAAAAGTTTTTTTGTTTTGATTACTATCTACACCTTCTTCAAGCACACTAAGAATCCTATCCAAAACTTGACCAAAACCTTTTGGCTTTCCATTCGACAATGCTTTTAATTTTCTAAAGCATGGGTCTTTTAGTTTCTCAATGAACAAACTCGTTTTGATATCTAATTGGTCTTCAGAGATGCTATCGTCTTGTAAAATATTAGGCATATCTACTATAAGTTGGATGAAATTTTTTGCAGCTAGAAAATTTAATATATTGTCAAAATCTTGTAGTTCCATTTTTACTAAATCAAAATATATATCGTTATCTTGTTGGCTTTGGAATAACAATTGATCTCTTTGCTTTAAAAAAGTAAAGCTAAACATTAATGCTATGCTATTAAGCATATTTTTTAAATTAGTAGCTTTGTTTGTATCGCCCACTCGTATTGGATGCCTTCTAATAATTTCTTGAAAATTGTTAGACAAAACATCACCTTGCTTTGATATCGTATCATTCATATACGATATCATATTAGAAAAATTTTTCTTTTGTAATTCATTCATTTTTATAGCCACTTATTTCCATATGTTTCATATCATCATTTTGTTTTGATAATACTAAAAGCTAACAAGTGTGTCTAAGATTATTTGTCATTTTATTCCTTTTTTGATACATTATTACCACTTTGAATAGGAATATACACACAAAATAACACACAACAAATAGGAATACTCAAATGAAAAAAACAATACCTTTTTCATGCAATGGTGTATCGAGTGCTATCGACATCATAGAAAAAGACTCTCGAATTTATTTTGATGCGAATGCCATATGGGAAATGAATGAAATGAAGGAATCATTGCATTTTGAAAAGTTTTTAGAGCAACCAACCACAAAGCAGTTGATACTTGAAACATATAGTAAATTATCACCCAAGCACAAAAGTAAGCTACATATCAATGCGAATTCTAAAGCAGTTCTTAATAAGGACATATATTCTATTACACCACCAAATATTGATATTTATGATAATTTCAATGCTTACCATATTGAAATGAATTTTGAAACAAATGAAATCGATAGTGCGATTATGGATTTCTTTGTTATTCGATTCCATGATACAAAAAACCAAGTTTTTTTTGATGGGGTTTTGTTTATGGAATATGCAATGTTCTTATCCCCAAAGCTGAAATCTCATGTGATTGATGTCTTTCAAAGATTTGGGTGGATCGATGGCTTATATGGTGAGGAAAAAATAAACATGATTATTGGTCTTGCAGGACATGAAATGCAAGAGCAACAAAAACTAAACAAAGGCAATCAAATCCTACTTGAAAACATTGATAGGAATTTGATTTCTATCATCAAGAAAAAGATACTAAAGGAACAAATAGAGGATTTGTTTGTTGAAACACAATATGAAATAGACCCTTATGCACAAATAGAATTACTTGATGATTTTTACAAGATTATGAATGAAACCATCTTTGAGAAAATATTCAAATATAAAAAAAGTGCAGTGCTTAAAAGCATAAATCTATACAACAACGATGGCTATCCTAATCAATATTTAAGTAGAGATGCTTTAGATATTCTTAATATCGTAGAAGCTGAAATACTATTTTTCATTGGTCAATATTGTAATGCAAAAATAAAGCTAACGAGAGCAAACCTAATGACTATTATCAATGATTGCTGTGATGATGTTAGTAAAAAAGTTTTTAGGGTATCTAGTCAAATTAGCTTTTTGAACAAAAACATAGACTCTAGCTTTACAAACCCATCCAATTGGGTGCTTACATCTGATTTTTCTATCATAGATGAATCCACTTACCCCCAACTTAAATACTTAGAAAATACTTGCTCTAAAAAGCAATGATTATCATATATAATTAGAAAGAAAGGGTTTGGTGAAACTAACAAAACCAAACCCTTTACTAAGCCTCATTCAAGGAAAAGCCTAATTCAAATATATAACAAAAACAAAATCATGTCAAAAACTTTTTTGCTTTATGATTCACCTTTTTGTGCAAGTTCTTTGGTCAAGGCATCAACTCTTTTCCTTGCGATTCGATAATCATCCAAAAAGGATATACTCTCACTAAATGTGCCAAGTGTTTTGACTATCTCATCAAATTCTATTGTAATACCATAGTATTCCCAATCATTAGGGAATGTTCCAATCGCACGATCACTAAAATCCTTACTTCTCTTCCCTAAAATATCAAAGACTATTGTTGTGTCAATTACATATTTTCCATCATAAATACACCAAGCATGTGGTATCGTGATTGGGAAACCTTCTTTAATCCAATACCCCTCACAATATTTTAGCTTTTGACCTATGTCTGAGCCACTTGTTCTTAACACTAGCATTTGTGAATTATAATAGCATTGCTTTGCTTGGAATAAGGTTTTGTCATCTTTAGCCATTTGTTTCAATAGCTTTATGATTTCATCCTTTTCAGCCTTTGGTATCGCACTTGATACATATTGCTTTGCATAGCCTAGCTTTCTTGCTAATCTTAATATAACATCAACATTCAATGGTAAATTCGCATCTAGTCTTTCAAAAATTAAACTCATTTTTTTGTCCTTTGTTTTGTTCAAGCTTTACCTAAATAGGTTTCTATTAGTATATCAAAACAAAATAAAACAAAAAAACTTTTTTAGATTTCATAAGTATACATTCTTATATCAATTTTTTAGCTTTGACACCCCTTGCTAATCTAAATCCTATCGATCCATGATTTGTTTCATTATTTCGCTTACAAATGCTATCACTTAACATATATCCATTAGTTCCACTATTAGCTATATCCAACTTTGTAAGCGAATAATAATCCTTAGCGATTTCACTATCATCAAAATCTAAGTATGAATATGATTTCTCATGTGCTAATCCCTTGTACATACAATCTTTTTTGATCAAGTTCTTGTTTTGTATTCCTAATTCTTCTTCTTGGTTTATAATGACCTTAATACCATTACCCTCATACTCATAGTAATTTGTGTTTGGATCATAAAAACCTTTAATATGCACATCTCTATTAGGCAAATAACAATCCCCATAACCACCAATATGTTCCATATGATCAAAAAGTAATGCCCTATCTTTTTCATAGATAGGCTTTAATTCCTTATAGCTTGTAAATGACAAATTTTCTTTTTTTACATCCTGTAAGCATAAGCAAGCATATTGATCCACAAATGGCTCATAAAAAACAAAATCCTTTTCTACTAATTTTTCTTGAGCCAACAAACGATCTATGTTCTCAAATATTGTGGATAGTTTTTCCCAATCATCTATATCACTAGCTTTTTTTATCAAACCATGAATTATCAAAAGTTCTATAGCATCAGGCTCATCTCTTAATATCTCGAAATCCATAGACCTATCAAATACATCATAACACCACTCATAGCATAAGCCAATCATGTCATAAAAGCCCCAAGCATTTGGTCTTTTCGTCTTACCTATCAATGTTTTCAATTGTATAATATCATGACTCTTTGTTGACTTATTTTTTAAAAATTCATGGAAAAGAGTATTGACACATTTTTTTGATTCTACACTTTTTGAAAATGATCCACTATAGCACTCATGTGTTGTAAATGTAAAATCCTTCAAATTCGTCAAAAGGTCTGTACCAAAGAATCTACTTGTTTTGTTCGACTTAGTAGCATACTCCCATTCAAATGAAATTGGTAAACGAAATCCATTTGAATCCTTGATTAGAATCACATCTGCTTTATCTATTACAGATGCTATATGTATTTTAGATAAAAAAATGTCTAAATCATTGCATCCATTTTGTTTAGCATCATTTTGCAAAAAAATGTATTCTTCTGTATTCTTCAAGTATCTAAGTACACTATGTTCGATTGGTATTTCATCATGGATATTTATGAGTATGTTAGACCCCATTGTATAAATCTCTCCATTACCATTTAACTTGAAAAAAAGATTTTTCTTTTTGTATAATCTATTTCGAACACTAGAAATGAAATTGTGCAAACTAATATTACCAATATCATATGCTTTACTAAAGCCACAAATCTCACTTAATGTATTACAAAAGAAAACACATTCATACCAATTACATGAAATAGGTGCATTTTCAATGAAATTAGGTATAGAATATTCCATTTCAACCCCATTAACCAACCCTTGCTTTTCAAGGTAATCAAAAAAATCTTTTTCATTCTCAAAGCTGTGCTTATATTTTTTCAATATCTCTATTGTTTTTGTCATGAAGCTTTTGAAAAAAATCTCATCATCCATTGTAAGACTTTTCGTTAGAGTCAATCTTTTGTGTTGTGCCATCAAAACAAGAATTCGCCTAAATGGTATAAAATTTTGTTGTACCTTTGGTAAATAACCCATGATTTGATGAAACAAACTCACAGAAACTAAAGAATCACCTAAATAGAAATCATCCTCAAAGCCTATGTTCATTGTTTGTGTTGGGTCAGTATATAGAGAATTACATATATATGACCCTTTTGGGCATCTCAACATTTTATATGTTGAACTATCATTGAATTTGAAATAATGCGAATCCTTTCTAAAGGTATTCATATATACATCATGTTCCTTATATTGATTGTATCTAATTTCTAGTGCATCCAAAGGCTTATCATTGTCTAGTATTTGTCTTTTTTTCCCACCATCTACAATCAATTTTTGGATTAGTGAAAGACTCTTTTTGTGTATCATCAAGCTATCTATCAATTTATCAATCACATGACTTTGCTTGTTGGAAAAATCTATCGATCCCTTTTTAGTGTAGTGTAGTCCTATCATTTTTTTCAAAAAATCACTAATCATAAGTATTTACCCCCATTCTAAAGCTATTCTTTTTGTAGGCTTTATTGTTAGTATATCAAAACATTATCATATAAAAACTTTTTCAATTTGTAAAAATCAAATCAATGTTCTAGCTTTTACACCCCTAGCTAATCTAATTCCTATGTTTGATCCATAATAGCTAGTTTTTCTACAAGTCTTATATGGTATATGTTGCATATCAAGAGTTCTATTTGACACCTTCATATCTTTGAGCTTCCCATATTCTTTGATAAGTTCATCTTTGCCCTCTATATAGAAATACTCCCCATAAATGCTTGGTATTCGAACATCCCCATCATCTCGCAAGACTTGTTCTACATACCCTTTTTTGATTTCTATATCTTTATGCTTTTCTTGTATTATGTTAGCCTCAATTTTAGATATTTTAACCATTCGAGTAGATGAATAGCCACCCAATCCATACAAGCCTTTCAAAAATACATTCCTATCACGCAAAGAATAATTGTTGATTCTAAGTTGATGTAAAATTAACATATGTTCGAATAGTAAAGATATATTGTTTTGGTAAATAGGCTTTAATTGCTTGTAGCTTGTGAATGATTTTTTTTCACTTTTTGTTTCATATGTTTTTCGAATATATGGGATTGTTTCATTCACACATAAGCAAGCATATTGATCAACATAGGGATCATAAAAAATAAAATCTTCATTTTGTTTTTTCAAATTACTTATAGTTTTCTCTAAACCAATAGTTGATAAATCTTTGACATCCTCTATTATTCCATTTTCCTTTAACATCGCCTCATTCCAAGGTCCAACACTTTCCACATCTATCCCAATATCAAATACATCATAACACCACTCATAGCACAATCCCATCATATCATAAAAACCCCAAGCATTTGGTTTTTTTGTTTTACCTACTAATGCTTTTAAGTTTTTATATTCTGATATTTTTGTATATGTTCTCATTGGGATATAATCTAAATGATGGTGTCCATAAAAAAGATTATTGACCATTTTTTGCGATTCTATATTTTCTTGCCATCCATCATGCAAATCATATGTTTGCTCATGTATTGTAAATACAAAATCTTTTAGATTGATTACAAGGTCTGTTCCTACATATTCTTTTGTGCTATTAGCTAGAGCAGCATATTCCCACTCTGATTCAATGGGTAAACGAAATCCATTTGAATCCTTCAATAAAATCACATCTGCTGAATTTATTATAGATGCTATGTGTATTTTTGACAAAAAATCATCTAAACCATCACAATCAATATCATCAGCAAGTTTCTTCAATTCTTGATATGCTATTGTACTACACAAATGTGTGAATGCATTGTTTTCAATTGGTATATTGTCATGAATATTCATAAAGCCAACAAACTTTTTACTATCAACACAAATAGATATTTCCCCATTGTCATTGATTGTGAAAAACTTAGTTTTTACAATTGTTTCCTCTTTTTTTCGATCTCTCCAATATGTTAGAATGTTTTTCAAAGCCTCAACAAACTCTTGTACCTTAATGTTTCCAATCGCATATGCTTTACTAAAACCACACATTTCACTCAATGTGTTACAAAAGAAAATAGACTCATACCAATTACATGAAATAGGTGCATTTTCAAGAAAGTTTGGCATACATTTTCTCTCAGGCCACTCGACTTCTATATTTTTTTCTTCATCACAATAATCCAAAATATCTTTTTCATTTTTGATGTTGTATTTGTATTTTTTCAAAATAGCTATCGCTTTTTGCATAAAACTTTGGAAAAATATCTCATCATCCCTTGTTATTTTTTTTGATTCCCTTAAAGCATCGTGTTTTTTGATCAAATAACAAAGATGGCTAAATGTTATAACATTTTGTGTTACCTTAGGAACGTATCCCATTGTTTTGTAAAACAAATCCACAGACACTAAAGATTCACCTAAATAGAAATCATCTCTAAAGCCTATATTAGCACGATAGTTTGATGATTTGTATGTTCCCTTTGGACATCTCAACATTTTGTAGCTTAAAGCATCATCAACCTTAAAATAATGTGAATCCTTTCTCAAGGTGTTGATATGCACATTATGACTTTTGTGTTGTATGTGTCTAATTTCTAATGAATCCAAATCGCCATTAGCTTCTTCTAGTGTTTGTCTTTTTTCATCACCATTCACAATCAATTTTTGAATTAATGATAAATTATTTTCGTTTCTCATCACATCATATGTTAATTTGTCAATTACACAGCTTTGTTTATTGAAAAAACCTATTATTCCTTTTTTAGTGTATTGTAATCCTATCACTTTTTTCAAAAAATCACATACCATGATTATCCTAACATTCTAAACTTATATAAGTTTATTAAAAAACAAAAAGTATTTGACTTATCTATACTATCAAACTTAAAATGATTTTTGAAATCAAAAAAACTTTTACAAAAAAAAAATGAAAAGAGGTTATATTGTGTCCACAAGACTACTAACACCAGAAGAAAAAACCAATGTGCAAGTCACAACTAATTTCAATGTCAAAGAACTAGAATTCTATGATACTGTGCCACCTGAACTTGTAGCAAATGCCACAAAGCTATTACAAAATCTACAAATTATTAGAGATTTTATTGGCAAGCCTGTCAAAATTATTTCTGGCTATCGGTCCGAAGCTAGAAATAAAGCAGTAGGGGGTAAGAATAAAAGCCTACACCTACAAGCTGCTGCAGCCGATATTCAAATCACAGGCATGATTGCAAAGGATATCCATTCCAAAATTGAAGAACTCATAAAACAAAAAAAGCTATACAATGGTGGCTTAGGCTTGTATGTAAAATCTAATTTTGTTCATTATGATGTTCGTGATAATGGTCCTGCTAGATGGAATGGCGATTAATATATTACTCTAACATCAAGGTGTATAGGAATAATTTGTAATATTATTCATTTGCGTTGCATCCATATCACTTATATTCGTTCCTGCCCCAATGGCTAAACCACCAACAACAGTGCTAATTGCAGTGTTTAATATAGTAGAGCCACTAAATAATGCATTTTGACCATCTATGTAATTTGAACTCAAAGCTAAAACATTAGGTAGTGCTAATACATTTGCAGACCATGATGGTATATATGGTGCTATAAAATATGCAAATACATTTGTCAAAGCACCACCAGATGGTGTATATGCAACAGTTGATGCATATTTCCACATATATGCATATTCCCCATTGGATAACAAAGAAGCACCTGATTGGTAAAACAAAGATATATCTGCTACATAAATGGGGTACAAGGCTTTGATTTGATTCTCTGTATTAGTAATGAAATTCTCACCAAATGTATTATCTCGCTCTAGTGCTGCACAATACATCATCATCAATCTACGAAAAACTTTTTTGCTATTCGGCTTTACATTCCCATAAAAATTCTTGTTGGGTGAAGTTCCTGAAAATCCACTATCCCAAAGTGAAGCTATAGCTTGATCATTCGCTCTAGGTGATGCAGGAAATGAATTAAAATATGTGTTTATTCTTATTTTGGCATTAGCATATTCAAACAAATTAGCAAAAACAGGCACAATAGGAATATCCCATGAATTTGTTAGTCCTAATGGATTATAATTGAATATAGATAACAAATAATTACCAAAGCAACCATATGTTGTGTTTTTTCTAGCACCTCTATTGAAAAAGTTTGATGATCCTCTTTTCATCCACAAGGTATCCATAGATGTTCCTATGAATGCGATTGGGTTTCTTGTGGGATCATCTATTTTTGATATTCTAGCAAGCAATGACCAAATAGCCAAAAATTGAAATGGGTGGATCATCCCATTATTTGAGAATGCTGTTGTAAACAAATTTGTATAAATAACAATCGCTTGTGTAAGTCCACTATTAGTGGCATCATAATAACCATTCAATCTCTCAGCTGGGAATGCTGGATCATTGGATGTCAAATGGACACCAGTCAAAGATGCATTCGCAAATGAACTCATATTAGAATTCGTTGTACCACATAAACCATAATGTTGAAACACATAGCCTTTGGCATTGTCTTTATTAGCTGCACCACCACCACTAGGTGTGTACACAGTGTCATCAAAGGTTGTTGAAAAAGCATAAGATGGTGAAATTGTGATGTCAGTTCCATTCAATCTAGCAAACAAGGGTCCAAATTCAGGGTAATCAGTTTGTATGGTATTTGCATTTGCATTGTTGTAGAAATTAGGAAATAGCATTGCAAGCATCATCCCTATATCATGTGTTGTAAAGGTGTATGTACTCAAATCCTTTTGGGAATAAAAATAAGTCATGCCACCAAACTTATTCCAAAATTGAAAAAAAATATCTTCCTTCCATTGCACATTGTTTGGAATTCCATCACCTATTCCTGGCATATTTACATCTTTTAATCCAGCAATACCATTACTAATGGTTATTGTATTCCCTGATTGGGTAAAATTGAAGGCTGTCATTCAAATTATCCTTTTGTTTATTTGTTTTGAAAATATAATATCATTTTACAAAAAAAACTTTTTAAACAAACAAAAAAATATTCTTAGACTATCAAGTATTCAAAAGCATATCTTTAATTTTACTTGCTATTTCCCTTGCCATAAGTATTGGTACTGCATTACCAATTTGCTTGTAGACACTAGAAAGACTTCCTTCAAAAACAAAATCATTAGGGAATGATTGTAAAATAGCACATTCTCTAGCAGACAATCTTCTTTCTTTGTTGGGGTGTATCTCAGGTCCTGATGCAACAATCGTATCGCTTGGTGTATCCCAATTACTAACCCTTAGTCTTTGTGCGAATTCAATTTGTTTTTCTTCATAATCTAACATCGCTTGATCATATTTATCATCAAAGCCTAAAATCTTTTTCAAACCAATCCAATCTTCTCTAGTAGGCAATGACCTATATTTATCTCGTCTAAACCAATGGCTTGCAGTATGTTTGTAGCCAAATTCTTTATCTAAATCCTTTATTGTAATCCCCTTTTTGTTTTTCCAAGCACTCAAATAATCCACAATCTCTAAATCATTTACTTGGTACACCCTCTTGAAAAAGCTATCCATTGTATTTGTTCTAGCAGTATGGTTGTGAATAACATCCCCATTGTCTAATTCAATCGATGCATCCCTTGTTCTAACATTTGCTAAATGTCCTATCGCATCCTTTACACTTATATGCTTAGGATCAAGGTTATGGAAATGTGTTTGCTTTGGGAATCGATTCTCTAAGCCTATCCTATTACCCACAAATATAACCCTTTCCCTATTTTGTGGCACACCATAGTTGGATGCTTTTAGGATTTGATAATCTACACTATACCCTAAATTAGACAAATCCTTTAAAATCATTTCTAAAACCTTACCCTTTTCCATTGAAAGCAACCCCTTAACATTCTCCAAAACAAAAACCTTTGGTTGCTTGTCCTTTAAAATTCTTACGATTTCCTTATATAAAAAATTTCTCTCATCCTTTTGATTTCTATTTGGATTGGCTATAGAAAACCCTTGACAAGGAAAGCCACCAATCAACACATCAAACTCATTTGGTATTTGCTCACTTGGTATTTTACGAATATCACCATACACAATATGATCCCCAATGTTTTTCTTGTATGTTTGGATTGCATCCTTATCTATGTCATTTGCCCATACAATATTAAAGCCACATTGCTTGAATCCTAAATCAAAACCACCACACCCTGAAAACAAGCTTACTACATTCATGTTTGGTAATCCTTTTTTGTTGATAAGAAACTGCCAAAAACTACCATAAAATAATTAGTCTGTCAAAAATACAAGGTATCATAGCCCACACATATCCCACCTAGTTATCCTTAGACTTAACAACAATAAAGGTTACTCTTTTGTTTTTATTATCATCACTAGATATTGGCTTACTTGAACCATAACCAATCGCTAAAAGTTTTTTAGAATCTATGCCCATAGAAATTAAACGATTCCTAATCTCCATCGCCCTGTTGTTAGATAATTCCAAATTCTTTTTTTCATCACCCATCACACCTGTATGGCACTCGATTACTAACTCTTCTATGTTAGGATTACTACTCAATACATCATAGATTTCAATAAGTATCGCATTACTTTCATTAGATAACTTGTGTGAATTTTTCTCAAAGTAAAAGCGACCCTTCAAAGATAATTGCTATTGGATAAATTCCTTTTTTTTAGACAACTCATGCTCATCAGGACAACCATCATTATCTTGATACTTGTTTTGATTTTCTGGTTCATTAGGGCAAGAATCTCTTGTATCAATAATACCATCCTTGTCATTGTCTATATCTATGCAACCATCTACATCCTCAAAGCCATCTATATCCTCTGCTTGATTTGGACATTTGTCATTTTCATCATCAACCCCATCTTGATCATTGTCCTTGTCAATACAACCATCTAAATCTTGAAAGCCATCTCTATCCTCTTTTTCTTGCACACATATATCTAAATGATCCAATATACCATCATTGTCAACATCCTTGTTTCTATTTATCATCATAGAAAAACTAAACATAAATCGATAGCTTGGTGAACTAATATAAGACACCAAACCCTTACTAACACTCATTGTAAAATGAGAATCATCACTTGCCTTACTTTTAAATGTAATCATAGCCTCTAGTGGATTGGTTGCTTGATCATAGAAATACCTACCATATATCTCACTACCAACACTCATTTTTTGGAAAATTTCATAGCTTAAACCCAAACCATAATTAATAGCATCACCTAAATAAAATGGATCATAACAAATCTTGTTTGTCGCATTTTCACAATTAACCACCTTGCTTGGATTTTCTCTATCGCTAAAGCGATGTCTATACCCCATATTCAAGGATATCTTTAGCTTTTGTATCTTGTAATCAAGTATTAGCTTAAAATTGATTGAGTAAAAAACTTTTAGAATATCACCCTTTTCATCCTTGATTGGTATGTTTTGGGGTAATGACAATGCTAAACCAAAGCCATTGAATTTTTTAGAATCTAATATTTGGAATTTAGGTATCAATCTTAATTGGTTAAAGCCACTACCACTATCCAACATATTTTTTTGTTCCTTTAGGAAATCTATTTTTTTCTTACCTGATGCAAAGCCATATGGTAATGCGATTGAGAACTCAAAAAAACGATTCATGCTTTTAGAAAAGCTAATATCTAATACACTTAAATTCTCTACAAGAATCGAATTCACATCCTTTTGGTTTTTGTCTAATTCTATTGCCACATTTCTTGCATAGTTTGTATTGAATTGTATAGATGATGCCTCAACATCTAAAATGTCAGAGGTTTCAATCATAGCCATATTCATACTATTTTGTGTAGCATATATGTTTTGTACATCCTGCCCATACAAGCATTCAACATTTAAAATGCTTGTCAAAAGCGACAAAAAGAGTATCAACAAATTTATACATAGCTTAAACATCATTCCTCGCAATTCTAAAGCTATAACGATCACTTCTAGTAAAAGACTCATCAGCTTGAATCAAATTACCTATACACCTACCTTCTATTGTTTCTATGTCGGATATAGACATACCTCTTAGTAGGTATGCCTTGTTGTATTTATGGTGTAAAAAACTAGGGTATTGTAATGTTTTTTGAACTATAGGGCTTCCTTTATTTATCGTTTTCAAAACATCCTTACTTGTTCGATAGGATACACCTGGTTGCAATATATAAATATATCCTTCTTTGTACTTTTCGAAATCCCCACAATGATCAACTTCATCTTGACACCACTCTAATCCATTTCCCAAAAAATCATAAAATCCCCAAGCATTTGGTTTTTTGGTTTTCAAAGGTCTTGTTGTGCTAATACCTTTCCTATTGATTTCTTTTGCATTGTCTTTAACCCATGCAACATCAAAAAGCTTGTTCCCACCACTGAATCTATAATAAGACTCATTTGCTTTAGCAGCATATTCCCACTCAAATGATGTTGGTAATCTAAAGCCATTAGCCTTTAAATCATATTCAACCTGACTAGGAACACCATTAGTTTTTGAATACCCACTAATAGTCTTTCCATGTCGATCTTGTGTAGTGAAATCACCAAATTTGTAGAATGGTTTAAAGCCTAACATCTCACTCAATCTATTACAAAATATCAAACAATCTACCCAACTAACATTTGTTATTGGTAAATCATCTCCCCTATATTCTGACTTGTTGTCTAAAATACCATCCATTACAATTTTCCAAGTTTTTTGATTTATCTTTGTTTCAGACAACCAAAAGCCTTCATATAATTGTAATGAAAGCACCTTGCCTAGTTTATTCAATTCACCTTTCTCTTTTTCATATGCCTTGTATGTTTCTTGAACAAACATTGAAGTATTACGAATATCATTTGTTTCTTCTAGTGTTTGTTTTGCTATGGCTAGGTCTTTAGCATTATTCTTTTCAAAATCACTAACTTTCTTTTTTTGTTGCTTTATTTGGTATTCAGCCCCTACCTTAAATATACCACTTGGGCAATATATCATATTAATACATTCTGAAATTACTTTTTTAGACCCTTCCTTAGAAACACATATCGATTGTGGCTCATATTTTTTGAGCCAAAGATACATCACATCATGCTTATTTTTTTCATTCAAGCCCATTATGTTTGTTAAGGGTATATCACCTAAAAAAGATAAACCAATTTTTTTAGACACCCTAAACAAGCTACTTTTTACTCTATTTGTGTTTTTCTCAGATGTATAAGATTCTATTTTATCTAGATTTGAATTGTTGATATTTCTCAAGCAATCAATTTTGCACAATCTTTTTTTCAAAAAGTTTGATATCATTTCAAAGCAACCATTTCATTTTCAAAAAGTTTTTTATTTTTTGTTTATTATACTTTTTTAGATATGCTTTTGAATTTTTTTTTTAGAGAATATGAGATAATATTTGATACTTAAATACTTTAGCCTTGAATCAAAATCTTAATGAAAGCATTCCTTTCTTCGCTCGTAATACCTATCGCTTTGAATACCTCTACAATTTCCTTAGACCTTGATGCAATCATTTTTGTTTGATTTGGTGTCAATTTACTAATTACAATAGTTCCTACTCCCAAGTTTGATAGGTGTGGTGTTTGCTTGATTTCATTTGTGGATTCTTGCTTTTGAATCATGATAACCTCTTTTGTGTGTGTAGTGATATATGCTTACTTACATAGCCAAGCACTAAAAACATTTGTATAGGATTACTCTAAATTAGTCAAGCTAAATTACAAAATCATTTGTCATTCAATAGTGAGTCAAACGTCATCATGAAATTTTTTTCAACATCTGAATAATTTAGCTTTGGTTTGTCTTCAGTATTCTCATCCACATCTAAGCTATGCTCTACAAAATCAATAATTCTATTGTAGTTTTCTATTTGCTTTTTGTATCCATATGTTTGGATTACTTCATCCCATTGACCTTGACTCTCATCATATTCAAAAATAGCATTCTTGATTATTTTTGACATATCACTTGGATTGTTCATCTCACCAACTACACCTAGCTTGTATGTTTCAACAATTTTTTTCAAATACACCAAATCTTCATTCAAAATGATTTTTTTCTTGTGATTTACTGCATCAAAAAAACGATTGGGAACACAAAATTTCAAATTTAAATTTAAGGAATGGTGTGGTACTAATATGGCATCTACTTGCTCTATGATGGTAATAAGTGTGTCTTGTGATACAGCATCTAAATAGTAGCTATTTTTTGTATTCTTGATTTGTTCAATCAATTTGTTCTCACCATACCCCAAAAACAATATTGATATATTTGAATCGATCAATGACTCACTAGCATCTATGATGTTTTCTAAATTTCTTTGGCTTGAAATAGCACCATGAAACATCACTAATTTCCTAGAATCGTCTAAATTCAACATCTTTCTAATATCCAAATTTTGTATTGAATCAGCAACACTATATGGTGTGTTGTAAATAGGGTATGGTAAATAGTCTAGTCCATATTCTACTCTATACAAATCTGCGAACAAGTCTGATATTGT
>Ga0194129_10003148_pt1 | contig 23331 bp, 22 predicted proteins | sample TA2KigCa35mmetaG_FD_150862 | JGI IMG/M metagenome (GOLD analysis project Ga0194129, IMG submission 150862) | Freshwater microbial communities from Lake Tanganyika, Tanzania - TA2015038 Kigoma Deep Cast 35m | ecosystem: Environmental > Aquatic > Freshwater > Lake | place: Tanzania: Lake...
GACCGGCCGGCGGAACTGCTCACGCAGGCCTCGGCCATCCTCGGGCAGGGCCAACTGTCACTGGCCAAGTATCTCTTCATCGTCAACGGCGGCGACTGTTTGGGGCTCGATGCGCACGACGTGAGGCCCTTGCTGTCGTGTCTGCTCGGACGGGCCGACTGGCGCCGCGACTGTCACTTCCACACCGAGACCACGATCGACACGCTCGACTATTCGGGATCGGGCTTCAATGCCGGCTCGAAACTCGTGGTGGCGGCCCGCGGGCCCGCCATCCGCGAACTGCCCGCGGAGTTGCCCGCGGGGATCACGCTCCCGGCCGGGTTCGCCAACCCGCGGCTCTGCCTCCCGGGCGTGGTGGCCGTCGAGGGGCCGCGCATCGAGCCGCGGCCGTCGCTCGACGCGGTGAACGACGCCGCGATCTGGGCACCGGCCACAGAGGCGGGCTGGGGCGGCGACGTAGCGCGGCTCTGCCTCGCGATCGGGCCCGACCATCCCCTGCGGCGTTTTCCGTTGCTCGTGATCGTCGACGACGCGGGCTTCACGGCGGCCACGCTCGAGAACTTTCTGTGGATCACGTTCACGCGATCGAATCCCGCGGCCGACGTGCACGGCGTCGAGGCCGAGATCCGGCACAAGCATTGGGGCTGCCGGGGGCCGCTGGTGATCGATGCGCGGCTCAAGCCGCATCATGCGCCCCCCGTCGAGGAAGACCCGGCCGTTGCGACCACCGTCGACGCCCTCTGCCGCACGGGCGGCCCGCTCGCGGGCTTGGGACTTTGAAAGCGGCACCCACCCGAACCTCTCGCCGTCGCCCGAACCTCAATGATCGACAACCCGCGAGGGGTCGCCCCTGCCGTGGAGCCGGCCTTGTAGGAAAGCGAAGCCAGGATGGCGAAGCGCGGCCGGCACAGGGTGAGCGAGGGTAGGATGCCCGATGCGAACGTCCGGCGACGCGGCACGGAAGACCCCGAACTACGAAATCGGGTCGCGCACCGGGCCCTCCGGGCCTGACGTCAGGACAATGCTCCCTTGACCGCCTTTCCGTGCACGTCCGTCAACCGATAGTCGCGGCCGGCGAAGCGGTAGGTCAGCTTCGTGTGGTCGATGCCCAAGAGATGCAAAGTCGTGGCGTTGAGGTCGTGGATGTGTACCGGATCACGGACGACGTGGAAGGAGAAGTCGTCGATTTCGCCGAACACCGTGCCGGGCTTCACCCCGGCGCCGGCCATCCAGACCGAGCAACACCGGGGATGATGGTCGCGGCCGTAGGGGTCGAGCCAGAGCACCCGGCGGGCCCGGGGGGTTAGTTCGGGAAGCCCGTCAGGCCGCCGGCTACCCGCGCCGAAGGCCCCAGCAGCGTGGCGAACGCCGCTGTGCCTGCGGTCGTGCGGGGCGCTCCCAGGAACTGACGCCAGGCGATCGCGGTCTGGAGCGGGTCGTGCAGTTCACGGCTCAGTTCCTCATCACCGTCTCGTCGCGGCAGAGCCGAATCTGGGCTACGATCGCATCGTCGGCGAGGTCGTGGGCCTTGGCCGCCGCGTAGTCCGCCTGGAACCGCTCCAGCGACCGCGTCAGGAGGTCGCCGCCTCGCCCCTGCTCGTAGGTGGCTCGTGGGTTGTCCTTCTGGGCGACCACCTGCTCGTAGAGGCCGGGCGGATGATAGGGCTTCACCCATGGCCCGCCGACCAGCGGGCGGAGCAGTCCGGCCGCCGCCAAGGGCTGGTCGCGGATGAACTCCGCCTGCAGGCGGAACCGCGGGCCGCGGGCCGACAGGTGATTCTGCGGATCGCGATCGGCCAGCCCCGCCTAGATCGCTGACCACTGCCGATAGGCGGCACTGGTCACGAGAAGCCGGACGAGCCGCTTCACGTCCCAGCCATTCTCGCGAAACTCGACGGCCAGCCAGTCGAGCACCTCCGGATGGCTCGGCGGCCCGCCCTGCGAGCCGAAGTCCTCGGCGGTGGCCACGAGCCCGGTGCCCAAGAAGGCCTGCCAGAAGCGATTCACGGCCACCCGCGCCGGCACAGGGTTGTCGGCCGACACCAGCCACCGGGCGAAGCCGAGCCGGTTCCGCGGCTGGGCTCGGGTAGCAGGTCGCCAGCGATCTGCTCGATCGTGAACTGGTCGAACCGCATGTTGTCGTTGAAGGCCGCGATCGCCCAGTCGCGCCAGGGCCAGTTCTCGCAGTCGCGGTCGACCTGGTAGCCGTTGGTGTCGGCGTACCGGGCGGCGTCGAGCTAGTCGACCGCCATCCGCTCGCCGTACGTAACGGGGCGAGGCGAGCAGCCGATCGACGACCCGCTCGTCGGCGTCGGGCGACGAATCCGCCAGAAACGCCTCTGCTGCAGCCCGCGTGGGGGTCGGGCCCGTGAGGTCGAGCGTGACGCGGCGGAGGAGCGTCACGCGATCGGCCTCGGCGGCGGCCGCGAGGCCTGCCGCCTAACGGGCAGCGCCGGCCGCACGGGGGGCACCTAGGCCCAGTGCGGCTCGTAGGCCGCGCCCTCGGCGATCCAGCGGCGGAGTGTGGCTTTCTGCTCCACCGAGAGTGTCTTGTGGCTCTCCGGTGGCGGCATGATCACGTCGGCGTCGTCGGCCAGGATCCTGGCGTTCAGCTCGCTCGCCTCCGGTTTCCCGAGGACGATCGGGGGCAGGCCGGAGTCGACGGCCTGCGGCGGCGTGTCGAGCCGCAGCCCGGCCTTTCGATCCCGATCGTCCGGCCCCTGGCAGCCGAAGCAGTTGTCGGACAGGATCGGCCTGATATCGCGGTTGGAGCCGAGCTGGTCGGCCGCCTCGGTCGTCGCGGCGCCGATCAGGCCCACCACCACGAACACCAGCCCGCGGGACGGCATCTCCCGCGCTCCGGTCCGCACGGGAACGACTCGCCCGCTCCGCTCCGGCGCGCCACGAAAGCCACGATTGCCGCGGGCCTGCTGCAGGCCCATCGTCGGGCCGACCGCGGAACGATCCGCCGGACCGTGGACCGACCTAGGCCGTGATGCTCGAGACACGCACCTTCGTCGACACCGCCCGGTGACCGGTGCGACGGCGGTAGTTCTTTCGACGGCGGAACTTCTGGACGAAGATTTTTTCGCCCTGCACGAGCCCCAAAACCTCGGCGTTCACCTTCGCGCCCTTCACCTTGGGCTTGCCGAGCGTGAGCTTGCCAGCCTTCCTGACGGCCAGCACGTCTGCGAAGACCACCTCGCTACCGGCCGGCAGATGGCGAAAGTCGATCTCGAGTTCCTGACCCTCCATCACCCGGTACTGGCGACCGCCGTCGACGACGACGGCGTAGGTGGAATCAGCAGCGGGCGCGGTGGCGGCCATGAGTCGAAAGAAGGTGCGAGGGATCGCCCGGCGGCAGGACCGTAGCGTAGCCAAGAACGGTCCGCGGGTCGAGAGCCCGCCGTCGAACGCGGCGACCGGCCTATTCCCCGGGTCGAATCGGGCCGCCGCCGTCGCCGGCGGGCGGCGCCACCCCCGTTGCTCAGGCTACTTCCCAGCCCCGACGATACGCCTTACGGACCAGGGCATCGGCCTCCGGCGAGTTGGTTACACGGGTCGCGGCCGCATCCCACTCGATCCGTGTGCCGGACCGGTAAGCGACGTTGCCCAACAGCACGGCCTCGGAGAGCGGGCCCGAGTAGCCGAAGGCACAGGTCGTGGGCGTGCCCTCACGACAGGCCTGGATCCATTCGGCATGGTGGCCGATTGAGTTGGCAATCGTCTGCGGCGGAGGCGTAAACGAGGCGAACTTCTCCTGGGGAAAGAGCCGGTACCCGCCGTAGTCGGCGAACATCATCCCTTCGCTCCCCACGAACATCACGCCGCTGCCCGGCACCCGCTGACCTTTGACCTCCTTGGGCACCAGGTTGCCGTCGTACCAGGTGAACTTCATCGCCGGCTTGTCGCCCCGGGCCGGAAACTCGTAGCGGACGATCAGGCCCAGCGGGCAGGTCTCGGGATGCACCGGCGGCCCTTCCGCCTCGCAGGCGGTCGGATACTTCAGGTCGAGCGCCCAGAAGGGCAGGTCCATGTAGTGGCAGCCCATGTCGCCCAGCGTGCCGTTGCCGAAATCCCACCAGCGCCGCCACTGGGCCGGGTGGTAGCGGCCCGGCACGTAGGGCCGCACCGGCGCCGGACCGAGCCACAGATCCCAGTGCAGCGTCTTGGGCGGATTCTCGCCTCCATCCGGCCGGTCGCCGCCCCCCCAGCCCTTGCCCACCCAGACGTGCACCTCGTCGACTGACCCAATCGCACCGCTGCGGATGATTTCGACGACGCGGCGGTAGTTGTCGCCCGCGTGAATCTGGGTGCCCAGCTGCGTCGCCACGCCCGCCTTGGCGGCCTCCTCGGTCAGCAACCGCGTCTCGGCGACGGTGTGGGCCAGTGGCTTCTCGCAGTAGACGTGCATCTTCTTGCGGACGGCCTGGATCGAGGCCGGCACGTGATGGTGATCGGCCGTGCTCACGACGACCGCGTCGACCTTGCCCACCTCCTTGTCGATCAGTTCGCGGTAGTCGTTGTAGACCCGCGCGCCCGGAAAGCGTGGCTGCGGTGCCGTCAGCCGCTCGAGGTGGGTGTCGTCGATGTCGCAGAGGGCCACGATCGCCTGCCCCGCGACGGCGTTCAGGTTCGCCCCGGCCTGGTTGGCCACGCCGATGCAGGCGATCTGCAGCTTGTCGTTGGCCGCCAGGGACACCCGCGGTCCGATGCCGCTGAACACCCCCACGAGCGGGCCGGCGGCGAGGACCTTCACGACCTGGCGACGACTGAGACGGCGGGCCGGGCGGGGAGCGGACATGAGTGGCCTCCGAGAAAGATCCGCGGGAACGCCGCGGGCAGACGCGAAGCTGCGGATGCTATCCTCCCCGGCGATGCACCGCCACGCAATCGGTCGGCGGGAAGTCGCGCGTCCCAGTGGTTGCCATGCTCGCCCTCCGTCGCCTCGCCGTCGCCGCACTGCTCGCCCTGCCGGCCGCCGTGGCCGCGGCGGAGCCCCCCACCGACGAAGCCCTCACCGCCGCGGGGGCCACGCTCGCCAGGAACGACGCCGGGGCGGTGGTGGAGGTGCGGTTCAAGGGGCCGGCGGTCGGCCGCGGGATCCTGGCGGCCCTGCCCGAACTGCCCGCCCTGGAGAGCCTCGTCCTGGCGGCCACCGACGCCGACGACGACACGCTCGAGCCGATCGGCCGGATCGCGACGCTCCGCAACCTCGACCTGCGGGACTGCCGCATCACGAATGCGGGCCTGGCCCGCCTGGGCGGACTCCAGCGGCTGGCGGCGCTGCGACTCTCCGGCAAGTCGGGGGCCACCACCGTGGACGACGCGGGCATGGCACACGTGTCCCGACTGCGGTCGCTGCGGACTTTGATGCTCGATCACCTCTGGGTCAGCGAGGTGGGGCTCGAGACGCTCACACCGCTGACGCGGCTCGAGGAACTGACGCTCGCCCAGACACTGGCGGCCGACGATGCCCCGCCGGTGATCGCCCGGTTCCCGTCGCTTAAGCGGCTGCGGCTGGCCAAGACCGCCGTCACCGGCGCGGGCCTGGCCGCGCTCGTGGATCTTGAACGGCTCGTCGATCTCGACCTCAGCGAATGCGCATCGCTTGACGATGCGGCTCTGGCCCCCGTCGGCCGGCTCGTCGCGCTCGAGCGGCTCAACCTCTGGCGGGTGCCCGTCGGAGACGACGGCATCGCCCACCTCGCGCCCCTCGTGCGACTCCGCTGGCTCAACCTCGACAACACCCTGCTCACCGACGCCGGGCTGGCCGCCCTGACCGGCATGCGGCAACTCGCCTATCTGCACGTCGGCTCGACGGCCGTCTCCAACGCCGGCCTCGATCGCCTGGCGGCCTTGCCGGCGCTTCGCGAGGTCCGACTCACACGGACGGCGGTCGATGCCGCGGGTGCCGTCGCCCTACGGGCCCGGCTGCCGGAGGCGAAGGTGGTGGTCGAGGCGGGCCGCGAATGAGCGCGGTCACTCGGTCAGGGCGGTCGTCACCGGCCAGCCGTCATACTGCCGCGGCGCACCGTCGGGCCCCGGCCGCGGGAACCGCGGCCAGCACTCGAAGGTGAGCGAGCCCGGCATCGGCCGGCCCGCACCGGGTGCGGTGAACTCTTAGCGGGCGATGCCATAGCCGTCGCCCCGTTGCCGCTCGTTCGAGACGTCGGCAGGGTTGGCGTAGGCGATCGTCGTGATCCGGTTGCCCAGGCCATCCTCGTAGTCGCCGGTCTAGGGCAGCGGACTGCCGGGCACGGGTTGGCCCCCGGCCGTTCGTCACGGGGATGCCACCAGCGACCGTAGACCGTGTTCACGAGCGCCGGCGCCGTGAACGCCAGCGGCCCGTCGCCGTGCGCTTCGATGCCGTGCCGGACGACGGCGGCAAGATGCTGATCGCCGCAGAGGTGGACCGCCTTCGCGGTCCGCAGGATGCGCAGTGCCTCGTTCCGGCCCGCCTGCGGCCAGCCGTTGCAGTCCAGGTCGGTGAGCAGCCGGTTGTCGCGATTGCCGTGCAGGTGCACCGCACCGCAGAACGCCGTCTGCGAGAGGGCACACTGGGCCCACACCCCGGTCCACTCGCCGGCCCAGCGGGAGCGCCAGGCGAGCTGCCGCTCGCCCAGCAGGTCGAGCCCCGGCAGGTCGATCGCGGCCCGGTCGTAGGCAGGATCAACGATGTGGTCGGGCCGCGGTCCCAATTTCGGAATCCTGCCGAAGGGACCCGTCTTGAACTTGCGATCCTCGAGAATGGCGAAGTCGACGCCACCGATGAAGAGCCGGGTGAAGTTAGACCGCGATCCCCTGCCTCACCGGTGCAGGATCGACCGGATCGGGCAGGTGCCAGGTCTGCTGCCGCTGCACCATGTTCACGGAGGCAGGCGGCAGGAAGTAGCCGCCGTCCGAGCCGTCGGGACGCTCGGCCTTCCGACCGCCGGCGCCCCAGAGGTTCGGATGGCCCACGTCGTGGTCGTCGGGGATCGCGACGGCGGGCCGGTCACGGAGCACGTCGCAGAACTGCAGCCCGAACTCTAGCCAGCCGACGGTGTGCTCGGTGTGCCGATAGGTCTGGTCGCCGGCGAAGAACAGCAGGTCCGGATCAGCCGCCCGCAGGCCGTCGACGAGTTCCTGCCGCTCCCCCTGCGTCCGGGAAGGAGTTGCACGAAAGCACGGCCACCGTAATCCGCTCGCGGCCGGCGGGGTCGGCCCGCACGAGCCCCTCGAACGCCGCCCGCTCGCCGTGCCGCACCCGGTAGGCCACCGCCTCGGTCGCCTTCCGGTCCGCGACGCGGAAGTGCGCGTCCCAGCCCGGATAGTGCACGACCGACGTGGCCACCTCGTGCCAGGTGTCGGCCCGCTTGATCTCGAGCCGGGCCACGCGGGCCTCGCCGGGCTTGAGCGGGAAGAGTTGCGCCGTCAGCTTGAGCACGGCCAGCCCGCCGGCCGGCTTGTCGTCCACCGTGGAGACCGCGAACGCCACGACCTCGTCACGGGGCACGTCGAGAGAAAACGGTGGCTGCTTCCCCTGCGGCCCGGGTCTGGCGTCCGTTTCGTTCCACCACGCGCCGGTCACCCAGTGGTCCAAACGCGGGTGGGAAGCGCCGAACGGCGCGGGGGAGAAGTCGTCGCCTTACCCGACCGCCAGTCGCGGCAGCAGCATCCCGATCACGAGCACGACAGGGTATCGGCAGCCTTCAGTCGCGGTCATGCTCGTCAGGTTCGTCATGCTGCTCGTCATCGTCATCGTCCGCTGCGGTCGTCGCCCACTCGGGATACGGTGCGTCGCTCCCCCGCATGGCGTGCCAGAGCACGCGGTTGAGGGCGTCTTCGGGGGCGCGGTCGATCTCCACGAAGTTCATGGCCGCGCTTGCCAAGGCCCCGGCTTTGAGCAATGGGTCGAGGATCGCCTTGGGATCGGGGTTCATCTGGTCGAGGGGCACGCCGGCCGGCAGGGCCGTGAAGGGCGTGGGGTCGGGCTGGTCGGTGAAGCAGTCGACCATTGGGCTGGCGGCGGCGTCGAACTGGTTGAGCGGCGGCAGGCCGAGGATCTGGCCGATGGTCCGCAGCACGCTGATCGTATTGTACCGCGTGCTCACCGTCACGCCCCGCTTCGCGAACGGGCTGGCCACGTAGCAGGTCGTCCGGTAGCCGCTGACGTGATCCCAGCCGGACTGGGGATCGTCCTCGATCGCGAAGATCGCCATCCGCGGCCAGAAGTGGCTCTTCGACAGTCCTTCCACGATTCGGCCCAGGGCCAGGTCATTGTCGGCCACGCAGGCGGCGGGCGTCGGGCAGCCGGGCGCGGTGCCGCTGGTGTGGTCGTTGGGCAGGCAGATGATCACCAGGTTGGGATACGTGCCCTGCCGCTCGGCTTCGGCCAGTTCGGCGAGCACGAAGTCGGCCCGGAACTGGTCGGGCACGCTCATGCCCCAGCCCACGGTGGCCGGTCTCGAGAAGGTCCGGATCGACTCGATGGCCGGCTCGCAGGCGAAGACCACCTCGGCCTTCGCGGGGCCCGCCCGCCAGGCCTCGTAGCAGGCGGCGAACCCGGGCTCCCCCTTGCGGTCGCGATCCTTCCACCGCACCCGCGGCACCATGAACTCCCCGTAGTTGCGGACGGTCAGCTTCTTCTCGACCGCCCGATCCCAGATGAAGCCGGCCGATGACCAGGCGAGGGCGTCGGCATCGGCGTCCTCCATGGCGTCGGGGTAGCTTCGCGGGAACCCGGCGAAGCTCCGCTCCAGATACTCGTTGGCGATCGCCGACGTGCTCCAGTTGTGGCCGTCAGCCGAGAGGATGCCACAACAATAGGTGTTGTCGAGCAGCACGAACCGCGTGGCCAGGGCGTGGTGGTTGGGCGTGATCGCCTGCCCGAAGATGCAGAGGTCCTTGCGGCCGCGGCCCTGGGGCAGGTCGCCGAGCACCTGGTCGTAGGTGCGGTTCTCCTTGATGACGTAGACGACGTGCTCGATCGTGCTGGGCTCGCCGATCCGCTCCGGGATCGCCCGCGGGGCGGCGGTCGGCCGGGGCGGGAGCCGCGCAGCCGCGATCCCCTCCGCCCGCAGGTTGCGGGCCACGATTTCCGAGAGCACCGGCAGCTCCTCGTCGCGCGGAAGCGGCACGAGCGAGAGCGAGCCCTGGTATTGGTGAGAGTTGAACTTGCCTCCGGCCTCGTCGGCCGGTCGGGGAGGCAGGCCCTTGACGTTCGAGACGACGATCTGCCGGCGGGCTGCATCGAAGGCGATGCCGCCGGGATACCAGCCGACCGGGATCAGGCCGACGAGCTTCGCCCACTCCCGCTCCTCGGGCTCCCACTCGAGCACGGCGACGGCGTTTTGGGCTGCGTTGCAGCAGTAGAGCCGCGTGCCGTCGGGCGTGAAGGCCAGCGCTGCCGGCGCGGCGCCGTGCAGTTCGGCCGGTGTGCGCTTCGTCCAGACGGTGCCGACCAACTCGCCGCCGGCCACGTCCAGGATCGAGAGCGTGTCGTCGCCAGCGTTGGCACAGACCAGGTGCCGACCGTCCGGTGACACGGCCAGCGCCGACGCATGCCGGCCGGTGAGCACCTCGCGGACCCGGCCCGTCTCCAGGTCGACGATGCTCACCGAGCCCTCGGCGGCCACATGTCGCACCGGATCGACGCGGACACGCGTGCCCCGGCCAGCCGGACCGGTGAGGTCGTCCGGCCCCGGCCGCCGGCCGCCGCGGTTGCTCACGAACGCCAGGCCGCCGGCCAGCACCACCTCGTGCGGCGCCACGCCGAGGTCGAAGGTCCGCAGCACCTTCCCCGCCCCCAGGTCGACCTCGAACAGCCGGTTGGAGAGGTTGCCGCAGACGTAGAGCGTCACTCCGTCCGCCGACACCGCCAGGCCCGCCGGCACCTCGGCCTCCCGCTGCGGGGCCTTCGCGGGGGGCAGCGGAATGGTGTGCGACGGGGCGACGCGGCCGTCCGCCACGGTGAACACCTTCACCGAGCCGTGCACGTTGCTCATGAACAGCCGCCCGCCGTCGGCCGCGAAGACCAGTCCGGCGTAGCTCTCGATCGCCCGGCGGTCGGGCTTGAGATTGCGGTCGGAGTCGGCCGCCGGCGGCGACGTCACCTCGTCGGCCGGCGGTCGCACCCGCTGCAGAATCTCGCCCGTGGCGGGATCGACCACCACCACCTCGCTGGTCTTCCCCGAGGTGACGAGGATCCGTCCGTCGGGCGAGAGGGCGACCGACTGCGGCCGCATGCCGGCGAGCTCAACCTGTCGGCCGAGCGGCGTGACGACCTGACCCACCGGCGTGACCACGCAGCCATCCGGCCCACGGCCGACCGGCTCGGCATCTCCGGCCGCGACCGCCACCGCCAGCCACCCGACCCAGCCGATCCCGGCGGCCATCACGGTCCTCACGGGAATCGCACGCTCCGGCCGCTCGCATCCCAGGCCTCGAAGACCAGGTGCTCGGGCGACACGTCCTCCTTGCCGTCGACGTGCAACTGGATGTGGGTCTCGTCCTCGAACTGCGTGATCTCCCGCCGCTTGCGGTTGTTGAGCCAGGTGGCCACCGCGTCGTGCACGATGATGTTCAGCCGCGTCACGTCGTCCCGCATGCCGGAGAGCTGGAGCGTCCGCATCACCTCGATCGCCATGCTCTCAGGCGTCTTCACCGTCCCGGTGCCGCGGCAGACCGGGCAATCCTGGAAGATGCTCTTCCGCAGGGAGGGGCGAATACGCTGCCGCGTCATCTCCACCAGGCCGAACGGGCTCGTGCGGAGGATTTTCGTGCGGGCCCGGTCCCGCTTCATGGCCTCGTGGAGCGACTTCTCCACACTGCGGCGGTACTTCTCCTTCCGCATGTCGATGAAGTCGTTGACGATCACGCCCCCCAGGTCGCGGAGCCGCAACTGGCGGGCGATCTCGCGGGCCGCGATGAGGTTCATCTGGTAGGCGTTCTCCTCGGCGCTCTTTTCCGTGCGGAAGCTGCCCGAGTTGACATCGATCGCCACCAGGGCCTCCGTCTGGTCGATGACGATCGACCCGCCTCCCTTGAGTGGCACCTTCCGCTGATGAATCCGCGAGATCTCCTCCTCCAGGCCGTAGCGGTGGAAGAGCGGCTCGCGGCTTTCGTAGAGCTGCAGCCGCTCGACGTACTTCGGCATCACCAGCTCGAGGAACTCGCGGGCCCGCTCGTAGGCGGCCGGCTCGTCGATCAGGATCCTTCCCACGTCCTCCGTGAACATGTCACGGATCGTACGGATGATCATGTCGCTTTCCTGGTAGATGTCGATCGGGGCGGAATACTTCCGCATCCGCCGGACGATGCTCTTCCAGAGCCGTAGCAGGTAGGCCATATCGCGGGCCATCTCCGACTTGGTCCGCTCGGTGCCCGCGGTCCGCACCACGAACCCGACCCCCTTGGGCGGCTGCAGGTCGAGCATGATTTCGCGGAGCACGCGGCGGTTCCGCTCGTCATCGATCTTCTTGGAGATGCCGACCCGCCCCAGCGGCGGCATCAGCACGAGATAGCGGCCGGGAATCGAGATGTAGGTGGAGAGGGTGGGCCCCTTGGTACCGAAGCCCTCCTTGATGACCTGCACGAGCACCTCGTCGCCCCGCTTGAGGATGTCCTGGATCGGCGGCTTGACGCGGGGTCGGTCGCCGATGCGTGGCCGTCGGCGGGTGGCCGTGCGGGAAGACTCACCCTCGCCCGCCGCGGCCGGCTTGGCCGGATCGCCCATGTCGAAGGCCTTGTCGGGGTCGAGGCCGCCCTGCCGGAAGTACTGGGGCTCCACGTCGCTGATGTGGAGGAACCCGTTGCGGCCCACTCCGAAGTCGACGAAGGCGGCCTGGATCGACGGCTCGATGTTGACGATCCGCCCCTTGTAGATGTTGCCCACGTAGTTGTCCTGGCTGGTCCGCTCGACGTAGAGCTCCTCCAACACGCCGTCCTCGATGATTGCGATCCGGCACTCCTCCGGCTGCGAGACGTTGATCAGCATTTCCTGTTTCATGCGACTGTCTTCCTTCCATTCGTTTCCGCCCCGTGGGGCGGCGTGGCACCTAGGCCACAGTCTCGGCGAGCAGGCGGCGGAGCTGGTCGCGCAGGTAGGCCTTCACCTCCCGCGCACCATCCATCGCCAGCGCCTTCTCGGCGATCAGGCGGCAATCGGCGACCGAAACGCTTCGGCACGCCTGCTTGACCTCCGGAATGGCACTGGCCGGCACGCTGAGCTGCCGCAGGCCCAATCCCAGGAGGAGCTGCGTGAACATCACGCTGCCGCTCATCTGACCACACACGTTGGCCGGCACGCCGGCCTCGGCCGCCACGTCCAGCGAGCGGCGCAACAGCCGCAGCACCGCCGGATCGCAGGCGTTGTACAAATCCGCCACCTCCTTGTTGCCCCGATCGACCGCCAGTGTGTACTGGATCAGGTCGTTGGTGCCGATGGAGACGAAATCAACCTCCTTGATGAAGGCGTCGAGCATCAAGGCGGCGGCTGGTGTCTCCACCATCATGCCCACCGGCATCTTCCGGTTGAAGGCGATGCCGTGCTCGGCGAGATCCTCCATCACGTCGGCCAGGACCATCTTGGCCTGCCGGAGTTCGACGATCGTGGAGATGAGCGGGAACATCACCCGCACGTCTCCCAGCCCGCTGGCCCGGAGAATCGCCCGCAGCTGCGTGCGAAACATCGGCAGCTGCCGCAGGGAGAGCCGGATGCTCCGCAGCCCCAAGCACGGATTCCGCTCCTCCTCGGGCATCGTCTCGGTGAGCATCTTGTCGGCGCCGAGGTCGAGCGTGCGGATCACGACCGGCTTGCCCTGCATCGCCTGAATGACGAAGGAGTAGGCCGCGAAGTGGTCCTCCTCGGTGGGCTCGCGCTTGCTCGTCAGGTAGAGGAACTCGGTGCGGTAGAGACCGATGCCGTCGCAGCCGCGGTCGATGCACTGCTCGACCTCGCTGGGGAACTCGATGTTGCCCATGATCTGGACCCGGACGCCGTCGCCCGTCTCGGCCGGCAGGTCGCGGAGCCGACCCAGTCGGGCAGCCACTGTCCGGGCGGCCTCCTCCTCGAGGCGGTAGCGGGCGATCGTCTCCTCGTCGGGCTGCAGGATGACCAGCCCCTCGTTGCCGTCGAGGATCACCGGCTCGCCCCCGGACACGTCCGCCAGGAACGGCCCGACGCCCACCACGGCGGGAATCTCCAGCCCCTCGGCCACGATCGCCGTGTGGCTGCCGGGGCCGCCCAACTCGGTGGCGAAGCCCTTCACGAACCGCCGGTCGAGGTTCGCCGTCTCGCTGGGCGTGAGATTGTGGGCCAGCACGATCACCGGCTGCGAGATTGCGGCGAGCGTCTCGCGCCGCTGGCCGAGCAGGTTCCGCAGCAGGCTCTTCTCGATGTCGTAGATGTCGTGGGCCCGCTGGGCGATGTGGTTGTCGAGGCTTTGGAACACCTTCGCATACCGGCGCAGCGTGCGGCTGACCGCATACTCGGGCCACCAGTTGCGGTCGCGGACCGCCGCCGTCAGCTCCTGCTGCAGCCGCGGGTCGTGGAGCATCGCCAGGTGGGCGTCGAAGATGGCGGCATACTGCTCGCCCAGTTCCGCCCGGACGCGGTCGCGATTCTGCTCCATCTCGCGGGACGTCTCGGCGATCGCGTGGGCGAGACGGGCGAGCTCGGTGTCGACGGCACTTCGTTCCACGAACCGCCGCGGAATGCGAAACCCCTCGGCGTCGAGGACGAGCGCCTCGCCGATCGTCACGCCGGGTGAGACGGCGATTCCCTGGAGTTTCAGCATGGCGGGCGGCTTGGCCGCCGGCAGCGATCAGGTTTGCTGGCTGCCCGCGTGCTCGTTGAAGTTGCGGTCGAAGAGACTGCCGATCGCCTCGAGGGCCTCCCGGGCATCCGGCCCGGTCGCCTCCACCACCAGCCGCGTGCCCGCTTCAGCCGCGAGCGTGAGCACGTCCAGGATGCTCTTGCCATCGACCCGCTGAGAATCGGCGACCAGCTCGATCCGCGACTGCCAGCGTCGGGCTTCCCGCGCGAGCAGATCGGCCGGCCGGGCGTGCAGACCCTGCCTGTTGGCCACGACGACCTCCCTCGACACGGTCTGCGGCGGCGGAGCCTGGGTTTCGGCGCGCGGCGGCGATTCGCGGCTGTCAGGGGCCATCTCAGGACACCACCCCGTGGCTGTCGGCTTCCTCCAGCAGATGCTGGATGGCTTCCGGTTCCTTGGCGGCCTTGAGCAGTTTGCAGAACCCGTCGTCCCGCAACTGGCGTGAGATGCTCTCCAGGGCCCGGAGGTGGTCACCGGGCCGATCCGGGGGCGAGACGAGCAGGAAGAAAAGCTGTACCCGTTCGCCGTCGAGGCTCTCGAAATCGATGCCCGCGGGGCTCACGGCCACCGTGCCGACCAGCCGGCTGACACCCGGATGCTTGGTGTGCGGCACGGCCACGCCGCGACCGATGCCGGTGCTGCCGAGATCCTCGCGCTTCATGATGGCCTTGACGATACTCTCGAAGTCGCCCGGGGCGATCTTGCCGGCATCGACCAGGGCCTGGGTCATCTCGCGGATCACGCCCTCCTTCGAGTCGGCTTCGACGTGGGAACGGATCGCCTCGGCGGAGACGAAATCGGAGAACTTCATGCTGGGGACATCTCGCGGGAGTGGATGCGATCGGGTCAGCCGCGGCGGCTCGAGGCGACGTGCTTGTGATCGCGAATCTTTTCCTTGTGCTTGCGGAGCTGCTGCTCCATCTTGTGCACGGCCCCGTCGAGGCTCCGCCACAGTTGGGCGGCCCGCTCGTGACTGACGAGATCGTGAAAATGCTCAGCCGAGGCGACGATTTCCACCGCCGGCAGCGTTTCGTGGCCGAGGTCGACCGTGACGTTCAGGGCCGTGAGGCGGTCAAAATACCGCTTCAGCCGGGATACCTTGGCGGTGATTTTCGACTGCGCGGCATGGCTAAGATGGCCGTGCCGCGTCGAAACGTTGACCTGCACCGGGGAACTTCCTGGATGGTTCTGGGATGGCGATGTCCGTCGACCGCGACGAGCGCGAGCATATCACCCACCTCGCGACCCCGGCAATCGACGGGCGGAATCCTCGCGTGCGGCAAGGGCTGGATGCCGGTCGTGACGGTCAGGGCGCCGGCGGCTCCGGCCCCCCATCGGCGGCCGCCACCTTTCTCCGCCACCAGTCGATCCCCCGATCGTTGAGTGTCGCAGGCCGGTCGGGTCGATACTCGACCCGACCAGCGGGATCGTCGGGGAAGCGGCGGACCAGGGCCTGAAACGCGTAGCGCCGGACGACCAGCGCTTCGTCCCCGAGCGCCGCCACCAGAGTTTCAGCGGTCTGCCCCCCACGGGCGAGGTCGTAGAGTTCTTGACCGCGGCCGGCAGGTCCGCAGGCCTCGCACGACTTCCGCAGTTTCGCCGCTGCGTTGGCCCCGCGGGCGAGGGCGAGCGGCACCGTGGCGTTCTGCAGATCGTCCCACTGCCGCTCCGACAGCCGGTCACCGGAGCGTTCTTCGCAAAGCAACGCCACGAGGTCGTCGTAGTCGCCGATCAGGGCCTGCGTGGTGGCCGCGGCGATCCTGTTTTCGACCCGTCGATCCGACACCAGGTCCTGCAAAGCATCGGCGACAGGATGGTCGGCACGCAGGCCAGCCGCCAGTGCGGCCCCGGCAGCGCCGTCGAGGCGGTCGACCGGAGCCGTGCGGGAAAGCCAGTCCGGACTTCGCGTGGCCGGCTGGCTCCGCGCTGCGGCCGGTTCGGACGAGTCCCAGACCACCTCCTGCCGCGGTGGCAACTGCTGCTCCGCCGCCAGTCCCGTGAGCGGGCGGCCGGGCGGCCCTCCGTCCGACTCGGTCTGCCGCAGCCGGCTCCCTCCGGTGACGAAGAGGAGTGCCCGGCTGCCGGGCGGCGTGACGGCGGAATCATCGCCGTCGTGCCGCGTGAGTTCGACCTGCACGCCGACCAACTGCCGCGGCCCGATGCCCAGCACCCCGCACAGGCCGCCGGCCGTCACTCCCACGATCGCGTCGGCTGCCTCCGTCCAAACCACCGCCTTGCCGAAGATGACCTCGAGCCGCGGGACGCCATCGGCATCGGTGGTGACCGCCGCCAGCGTGCCCGGCTGCAACCGGATCGACACGTCGCCCCGCAGCAACCGCGGAAAGGCGTGAGCCGGTGCAAGCAGCCTTTCCTCGGTCAGCAACGTGTCACCGGCGACGAGTGTCTCCCAGTGGAGGTCACCGCCTGCACCGACGCGGTGAAGCACCACACCTCCCTCGGCGACGATGCCGGGCGGCGGGGCGGCGGGTAGGGCCGGTTCGGCCGGCACCGGCTCGGCGAACTCGGCCGGCGCATCGGCTTCTTCCACGACGGGAAGCGGCAAGGCCGCGCCGATCGCAGCGGCAGCGGGGTCGGCCGGCACGGGCTGGGCCTCGGCCGTCGGCGCGGCGGGCTGGTCGGGATCCGGTCGGTCGCCGTCGCCGCGGTCCACGGCGTCAGGCAGGGGCGATTCATCGGTCGGCGACGACGGCGCTGCCGCCCCGGCGTCGGATGGCAGGCGAGGCGATGGTGGATTCCCGGCAGGTGGATCCCCGGCAGGTGACTCCCCGACGGGCGGACGCACCGCCACGTCCCGTCCCGCCTGCCCGCCGCCGAGCAGCGACCAGCTCAGCGTCGCCACGAGCACCGCCAACAAGAAGACCGCCACTCCGGCCGACACCCAGGCAGCCAGCCCTGATTTCGTCCGCGGCTTGCCAGCAGTGACGACCGATCGATTGCCCCGGCTTCCCTGGACATCGACCACCTCCTTCACCGCCCGCACCAGCAGCGCGGCCTCGTCGTGAGTCTGCTCCACGGGAGGCTGGGCCATCTGCTCGGCCACGCGTTCGAGCAATCGCCGCCGCAGGTGCCGGTCGTCGAGCAGTTCGACAGTGTGGGACGCCCGGGCCAGTTCGGCCAGCAGCGCATGACAGTCGGCCACCTCGGCGAGATGGATGTCCGAGTCGATGCACACTCGCTCGAAGGGCGCTAGTTGCTCGGACGCGAGCACGTTATCGAGAAACTCGGCGCACGTGTTGGGGTCCTCCGCGAGGCCGCGGCCGTCGATCCGCGGCGCGGCCAGTCCGGGCCGGGCGACGATCTCGGCGATCCGCTCCACGAGCGCGGGTGCCATGCGGCTGGCCTGGACTTTGGCCCCAAGTTCCTCCTGCTGCGGCGCGGCGAGCACCCCGTCGATCCAGGCCAACAGCGTTCGCAGCGTGAGTCTCATCGCGATGGCTCCGGTTGGGGGCGATCCAGCCCCGCATCCTGCGGTCGGCGGCACCGACGCGGTGGCGGCACGTCCCTCTGGAATGAAGAGTGGCGCCGGCGGCCGGATTTCGTAGCCGCTGCCTAGCCGACCCAAGTGGCCCCGGTCCGCGTAGAAACGGGCAGGCGTTTTCAGGCCTGCGGTGGGCCGGGTCCGCCCAGGGAGCTAGAATTGACATCGCCGGGGATTTCGGGGGTTCCCCGCCCGGAGTCGCCGGGTCGGCCGCCCGGAGGAACCGTTGCCATGCCCGCAGAAGCCGCTCGCCCGACCCCCCCGGCCCCTCCGGCCAGCGCGACGCCGCGGCAGATTCTGCTGCGGCGGGCCGCGGGCTACCTGGAACTGGGTGAGCTTCTCGTCGAGCCGGATGCCGAGACTCCGGCCCACGCCCGTCGGCTGCTCGAGCGCTCGCTCGATGAACTACGGCAGCTGCCCGAGGAGGTCCGGCGGGGAGGTCTCGCGAGCCTGCTCGCCGGGGAGGCGCTGCGGGCGATGGGCCGTTGGGAGGAGGCCCTGGACCCGCTGGAGCGTGCCGCCACGGCAGACTCCGAGCGGATGCAGGCCTGGCTCGGCCTGGGCTGGTGTCTCAAGCGGCTCGGTCGGCTGTCAGACGCAATTCGGGCCCTGGATGCAGGCCTGACGGCCGCCCCCCGACAGCCGATCCTGCTCTACAATCTAGCCTGCTACCATTCCCTGGCCGGCGACGTCCCGGCGGCGATCGATCACCTCACGAGGGCCATCGCGATCGACGCCCGGTTTCGTGATCTGACGGGGCGGGAGAGGGATTTCGATCCGATCCGTTCCGATCCGCGGTTCGTCGCGGCGACGCATCTGATCGTCTGACTCGAGCCTCTGGCTGCGGGCGGAGCGGGGTCTTCAGAGAAGGATCGACCAGGCATGACCAGCCCGGTGCTCCAGGACATCGTCGCCGTGCTAGCGTCGCCGGCCGCCGGGAACCCGGCTCAATATCTCCTCGAGCGGACACTGGCCGCGGCCGGTCTGGACTGGCAGGCGATCACCTGCGACGTGCCGCCCGATCGGCTCGCCGCCGCGGTTGCCGGCGCTGCCGCGCTTGGCTTGCGTGGCTGTCTTCTGTCGGGACCGCTAAGGGCGCCCGCCCTCGGTCTGGCGACGTCGGCCAGTCCGGCTGCCACATTTGCGGGCGGGGCCGGTCTGCTCGTCAGGACCCCCGAGGGCTTCACGGCCCACATGACCGACGGCCGCGCGGTGATGGAGTCGGTCCGCTCCCACCTCGACCCGTCCGGTCGCGAGGTGCTTGTGCTCGGTGCCGGCATGTCGGGTCGGGCGGTAGCGCTAGAGATCGCGCTCGCCGGGGCGACGGCGATCGTGCTGGCCGACCCCGACGCCAGCCGTGCATCGGCCCTCGCCGGCGACCTCGGCACGCTCGGGTCGGCCACCGCGACGACGCTCGACTGGGGCACCGCCGTGACCGTCCCCGAACGGGTCACGATCATCGTGCGGACGCTGTCGGAGCCGGCTGCGCTGGTCGGCCTGCGAAGCGACATGCTGTTCGCCGAGGTGGCGGCGGAGTCCGTGCTGCCGCCGGAGGCCGTGGCCGCGGGATGCTGCCTCGTGCGGGGGCTCGACGTCCGCGCCGACCAGGCGGCGATCGACTTCCAGACGCTCACCGGCCTGGAGACCGACGTCGAGTTGCTCCGGGACGCGCTCGACGAATATCTATCGTGAGCCGGCGGGCTCGGCCGTCAGCCGTTCGATGCGCCGCAGCAGCGCCGTGGCCCCCTGCCGCACGTCCGCCACGTCGTCCTCGCGGAGTGCCACGACCGCGGCGGTGATCCGCTCCGGCGGAGGCTCGGTCGAATCGTCGACGAGCAGCCCCACGCCCTTGAGGGCATTGACGACCACCATCGCCCGCTTGTAGCGGTCGGCCTGCGCCTCGTCGTCGCCGGGTCGCACGGCGACATCGGGCAGCGAAAGCATCTCGCCCAGCGTCTCCCAGGCCTGGCCGCCGCCGAGCCGGGCCAGGCCGAGGGCGGCGTTGTAGCGGACGTCGTCGTGGGCGTCTTCGCAGAGCGTCTCCAGCCGGTCGCGGGCCCCGTCGCCCGCCACCACGCCCAGCGTGAATGCCGCACTCGATCGCAGCCCTTGGTCGGGCGATGCCGTGGCGGCGAGCACCGCGGCCGTGACGGCCGCCGGATCGGCAAACGACGATCCTGCCGCGGCGAGGTTGGTGGCCAACACGGCCAGGGCCTCCACGGCGGCGCGGGCAATCTCAGGCTGGTCGGCCGCCGTGGCCCGGGCGACGAGTTCCGTGGCCGCTTCCGGCACCGCGAACTCCCCCAAGGCCCGGCAGAGGTAGATGCACAGTGTTCTCGACTGCTCACCCGCATGACCGCCGCCGACAGGCCGCCTCCTGGCGATCTCTCCGGCCAGCAGGGAGGCCAGCTCCTCGGCCAGTCGCGAATCGGCCTTGAGCGTCGCTCCGGCTGGTCCGCGGAGGTCGTTGGCCAGATTGAGGGCCGCCTGCCACCGGCCCTCGGTGTCGCGGCGAAGCTGCCGCACGTACGACTGCGGATCGTTGCCGAGTTGCGCCAGCCAGTGGAACGTCAGCCAGACGCTGACGATGATGCCGACGATCAGCGCCGGCACCAGGAAGAGTTGCACGAGGAAGCCCGCGCTGGGAGGCTCGACGGGCGGCAGCGAGTCGTCGGGCCAGACTGTGCGGCGTGAGGAGTCTGACATGATGGGCACCGCAACAAACGCTCGTCGGCATTGCGCCGTCGCACCTGCAGTTTAGGAGTCGGCGACCGTGCGTCAATCGACCGCATCTGCCGCTGACTCGCCGGGCACGGCCGCGATCCGCCCAGGCGAGACGCTCCCCTGGCCAGCCGCCGGCTCGCCGACCGCGTCCCGCTGGCTGGTCACCCCAGCGGCGACCGTCGAGGAGCAGCTGGCCCTCGACGAGGCGCTCCTGGAGGCGGCGCATGACGGCCGTTTGGCCGTGCCGATGGTCCGCACCTGGATGGCCGGCGAGCCGACGGTGGTCGTGGGCTCATCGAGCCGGATCGACGAGGAGGTCGATCGGGAGGCCTGTGCCGCCGTCCGGGCCCGCATCGTACGGCGGCCATCGGGCGGACTGACCGTGGTGCTCGGACCGGGCTGCGTGATGTGGTCGGTCGTGGCACCGCTGCCGACCGATGCTCCACCATCCATCGACCGGCTCCACGCCGCGCTGCTCGACCCGCTGGCCGCAGCGCTCTTGATGGCGGGCCGACCGGTACGTCGGCGGGGTACGAGCGATCTCGCCCTTGCAACCGGGGGTAACGAACGCAAGGTGTCGGGCAACGCCCTGCGGGTCAGGCGAGCTGCGGTGCTCTATCACGGCACGTTGCTCGACGCCTTCGACATCGGCCTCGTCGGCCGCCTTCTCAGGCACCCGCCCCGGGAGCCGGCTTACCGGGCCGGCCGCGACCACGCATCTTTCCTGGCCAATCTCAGCCTCGGACAGGTCGCCGTCGATCATGCCGTAAGAACCGCTTTCGCCGCCAGCACTGCCTGCACCGACTGGCCGGTTAAGCGCGTCGCGGAACTGGTCCGCGAGCGGTACGCCGCCCCGGCTTGGAACGAGCGATTCGCCTGAAGAGCCCGTTCCGCCGCGATCACGACGTCTGCCCTCGGCCCGGCGGAAGCAGGTTGGGAAGAGTCGGCTGGCTGGGCGAGGCATGCCGGCACTGCGGACTGGATGGCGACGAGGCCCCCTGGTCAATGCCGGGACGCCGGCCGGTCGATAACCCGAAAGAGCGGTGGGTTCCGAAACCGACACGGCAAAGGGCTCGGCAGCGCAAACCAGCCTTTCGTCACCGGCCGTTCCCCGGTAGGTTTCGCGGCCCGATCGACAAGAGGTCGATTCGAAAGCCTGCAACAGGAGGTTGCTGTCCATGCGCCTGCACATGAACCCCGCGGATGTCCGCGAGTTGGTCTTGAGCCACTTTCTCCGCTTGGGCGCCGAGGTCGAAGACGTCGCTGACGTCCAGGAGAACATCCGTATCGACCGGGGCAAGTGCGTGGCGCGGTGCTACCGCGTGGCGGAAATGTTCGCGATGTGGCTGATCGACGTCGGCGTGCTGCAGTTCTATGACGCCGACGGCGAGATGCTGCATACCGTGAATCTGTTCACCGAACTCGTGCCGGCCCGCGCTGCGGCCTGAGCGGCCTGCTGCGTCGGCACACAACGATTTTGAACGCGTGTCGGGGGAGATCGTCTGCGCAGCGGCCTGCGCGGCCGAGTCGGGGAGACGTTTCGAGATGGCGATGGCGTCCAACGGCGGCGGCAGGCCGCGACTGTCGATCGTGATTCCGGGGACGGACGTCGCCGCGTTCGAGGACACGCTCGTGAGCGTGTTGGAGAACCGGCCTGCCGAGTGCGAAATCGTCGCCACGCTCACCGTACCCTACGGCGATCCCTGGAATATCAGGGACGAGGTGCGGTTCGTGCCCGCCCCCACCGGTGCCACGCTCGTCGACTGCGTGAATGTAGGCGTGGCTTCGAGTGCCGGCGCGATTGTCCACGTCCTGGCAGCGGGCTGGCGTGCGACGGAGGGCTGGGCCGAGGCGGCGTTGGCCCGTTTCGAAGACCCACGGGTGGCGGCGGTCGCGCCTCTGAGCGTCGCGGCCGAAGACCAGACACGGATCGTCGCGGCCGGCATTCATCGGACGCGGGGGGGCCGCAGCATTACCGTCGTTCCGCGCTGGAACCATCGTCGCGTCAATACCTTCACTTCCGACCGCGCGCGGACCCCGTCGGCGCCGATGCTCGAGGCCGGGTTCTGGCGGGTGGCGATGCTGCCGCGGTCCGGTTTCACAAAGGCCTGTGGCGACCGGCTGGCCGCCGCCGACATGTCGGCGCGCATCGCGGCGGCGGGTGATCGTGCGGTGGTCGAGGCCGGCAGTCACGTGGTCGAAGGCCCGTCGGGGCGGCGGGCGTCGTCCTATCGGGAAGGGCTGCGGGCCGAGCGATTGTTCTGGCGCAGTCTCGCCAGCGAGTCAGCTCTTCCGGCGCTCCTGGCTCATGTGGCAGAGGTGGTGCGGCATGCCGTGGCCACAGCACCTCTCGGCGCGCTGCCCATGTTGATGGGCAGGCTGACGGCGCTCGTGCAGTTCGGGTCGTGCCTCGGGCGGGCCCGCGAGTTGCTGACCCTGCGCCGCGAGGCCGCAGCGCGACGGCAGGACGTGGCGGACCTCGCTGGCCGCACGCTGCGGATCGACGAGGGCCATGGCCTCCCGACGCGGCCACGTCTGGTCGGCACCGCGGTGCCGCAAACGCTGCCCCAGACTGGCCGACAGGCCCCCCTGCGGCGGTCTGCCTGAGCCTGGTGGCGACAGATTCGCCCACCACGTGGGCGGCGAACACCGGTTCTCAGGGCGGCAGCGACTCCTACCCCAGCGGCTGCCAGGTTGGTAAGCTCAGGGCCACTCGCGAGCCGGCGACGATGAAGATGCGTCGCTGCAAAGCGTGCCCTCGTAGCTCAATTGGATAGAGCGTCAGCCTCCGGAGCTGAAGGTTGCAGGTTCGAGCCCTGCCGAGGGTATTTGATTCTTGGCCGCTCTCCGGCCGACCCGCGTTTCTCGCGGGTTTCGTGAGGGTCCGACCTCGCGTGGCGCCCCGGCACGAAGACACCGTCGGTCACGCACGCGTGGAGGTGCACGTGGTGGTTGAGCGCCGAACCGAAGCGGTGCAGAAAGGAGATGCCACCGAGTCGTGGGCGGGAAGCACTCGGTGGGTCGGCAGCGGTGACACCGGAGGCCGTGTTCAGAGTCCGCTCGATCTCGTCGAGGAAGATTCTCGTGACGGCGGCGACGGCGGCAGGGCGGTCGGCGAGCATGCCGCGCAGTCGCTTCGGCACCGAAATCACCCACTGCCGGACGGGCACCGGCGGGGCTAGCCATAGGCAGGGCGGGCCATCCATGGCCCCGTCCTGCCAGGCAGCCGACGGGAACGCCAAGGGTTCCCATGGCTGCCGAGCCCGGCTCAGCCGGGCCGCCACCACG
>Ga0194129_10003152_pt1 | contig 23309 bp, 18 predicted proteins | sample TA2KigCa35mmetaG_FD_150862 | JGI IMG/M metagenome (GOLD analysis project Ga0194129, IMG submission 150862) | Freshwater microbial communities from Lake Tanganyika, Tanzania - TA2015038 Kigoma Deep Cast 35m | ecosystem: Environmental > Aquatic > Freshwater > Lake | place: Tanzania: Lake...
GACCTAAAGCAGTTTTTCCCCGCTTTCCCACCTCCCGCTGGTCGGCGTCGTTCAGAACTTACGTTCTGTTTTTCGACAAGCTCAGGATGAGCGGGGGCCTAAAACAAGCTTAATATTTAAGCTTTTGGAAATTGCTTTTTTTATGCTGGTTGAGCATGCTTTTTTGAGAAAGTCTGCTGTTGCATATATCGCACAGATGTGGCTTCTAGTTGGTGTGAGTGCGCTCGTGTCTTTTGAGGCTACCAGATTGAGTAAAAGCCTTGCCGCATTCTCTACATGCGTAAGGTCTTTCGCCGGAGTGAATGCGTGCGTGTTTTGTGAGGTCGCCAGAGTTAGTAAAAGCTTTACTGCATTCTGTACATTCGTAAGGTTTCTGCCCGGTGTGTGTGCGTATGTGTATTTTGAGGTTGCTAGAGTCAGAAAAAGCTTTATCGCATTCTCTACATTTGTAAGGTTTCTCGCCGGTGTGAGTGCGTAGGTGTGTTGTGAGAATGGCAGCGTTACTAAAGCATTTATCGCATTCTGTACATTTGTAAGGTTTCTCGTTGGTATGTGTCCGTAGGTGTGTTTTGAGGTGTCCGTGCAAGGTAAAAGCATTGCCGCATTGTCTACATTTGTAAGGTCTTTTACCAGAGTGAATGCGCGCGTGTTTTGTGAGGTCGCCAGAGTTAGTAAAAGCTTTACTGCATTCTGTGCATTCGTAAGGTTTCTGCTCGGTGTGTTTGCGTATGTGTATTTTGAGGTCGCTAGAGACAGAAAAAGCTTTATCGCAGTGAGTACATTTGTAAGGTTTCTCGCCGGTGTGAGTGCGTAGGTGTGCTGTGAAGTGATTTTTATGCTTTGTTTTGTAGCTGCAATGATTGCACGTAAATTTTTTGGTTAAAGAAGGCCTTGCGTTTTTTCTGGGGTCTGATTGAGCTTCTTCTGTAGTTTGATCTTCTTCAGTATCAGTATCAGCGGCATCGCTATCAGTGTGGATTAGTGCCTGTTGTTCGGTTGGCGTAGAGGGCTCTGATGATGGCTGGACCGGTGGCAAGCTACTATCAAAGGTGCGTGATGCTGGAGCTGGTAGTGGGATGTGTAGGTGGCCGTATGGTAGATAGCCACAGGCTTCTTTGGTGCTCGATTCATGAGAGGGGACATCTTTGTTTGTATGCCTGTAAGAAGGCGATTGAACAGCATCATAATCGTCAGGAGCAACAGGCGACGGGGCGTCTGTAGTATAATCAGGGATGCCGTAATTATAATCATCATATTCCGGGCTAGCGGGAGGTGCTGTGGCAAGGGTTGGTTCTGTGGAAGGTTGTACCAGCGAAGGCGCCGAATTGAGTAACCATAAACCGGGTTCAGCATAGACGCCTTCTTCACTATTAGCAGCTACATCTACACTGTCAGTGCTGTCCTCATCATGCTCTTCATAATACTCATCCGGTAGAAACGACAAAAGGCTGTTAGCCGTTATGATGGCATCTTGCCTAAGGCGGGCACGTTTTTGAGCTGCTGGTTGTTGCTCAGTGCCGGCTGCATGCCCACGCTTAGCTGCTTGTAATATGTCAACAGGCAACAATAATAGCCCAATTAATAATACTTTTTTGTTCATAGTAGTCATGATTGCTCCTTAGCGATAGCTGTGGTTGGTCAGAGAGAGCAAGCTGATCAAGAGCGTTGCTTTATTTATTTTACTAATAGAATAATAAATTGCAAGTGCGGCTAAAATTGGTTTTTCTAAGGACCTACCCTCAGTCAACTATGAAAAACTTTTACTCTATAAGCGAAAACCGGGGTCACCGGCCTTGCAATAGTTTTTAAGAGGAAGTAGCAGGCATACGGATAGGCATTGTTTTAGTGGTCTTCTTTACTTGCCAACAGTTATTTTATAAAATTATTTACTTTCTATTTGGCAATATGTTTTACTGGATCCAGGAAGTAATTTTGATGAAAGTTTAATAATATTTATCCAAAGTGGAGGAAGAAAGATGAAAGTATTGATGAATATGCGGTACCTGGCATTTGGCTTGGTATTGCTGCTTAGTGCTGTAGGGCAAGCTGAAGCTTCTGGATTCTGGGGTCGCGTAACCGCTGCTTCTAATAAAAGACAGGAAGCAAGAGAGCAAAAAGAAAGGAATAGAAGAAACAAGATTGCTCACCTTCAACAACAAATTGAGGTATTAGCGCAGGAAGATAACAGAACTCCAGCAGAAAATGAACAATTAGCGCAGTTACAACAGAAGCTGGGTCGTAAATTGAGCAAACAAGCTGGGCCGCGTAAAAAAGCTTCGTGGTCTCATGTAAGAAATGCTTTCAGAACATCAGCAAGAGGGGTAAGAGATAATATGCGCGCCTCTGTTGCGGCAGCTCAAAAAAATGTACTGTTGCGTGCACAAGATGCTCAAGACCAAGTACACAATGTGGTAGCTAACGCTTCTAATCAAATTGCCCAAGCGCAAGAGGGTGTTATCATTGCTGCACAAGAGGCACAAGCAAATGCGCTTGCTGTACAAGATCAAGCTAGAGAAATGGTACAAGGTACCGTTGCTGCAGGGCTTGAGAAAATTGCAGCTGCGCAAGAACATGCAGTGGCTGTAGCAGATGCAGCTCAGCAACAGACGCTTGAGCAAGCAGTGCAGGCTACGGAAGAGCTCGCTAGCGTACTCCCAACAGCTACTGGTGATCCAATAATAGTAGAACAAGTATCGCAGATGGAGCCAGCGCTTGTTACTGGGCAAGAAGGTGCACGAGTGGTAACTCACTCAGAAAAGAAATCGGTGAAGAGCAGGGCGAAAAAGATCGCTAGTCATCGTAAAGCAGGAAAAGGAAAAGCACGAAAAGGCGTGGGCCATCGTAAAGAGAAGAACAAGGTAAAAAGACGTCCACACAAGCATCATAAAAGAAAATCTGCAAAAAATAGCAATGACTAAATAACCTTGTTATAAGCATAATTTCAAAAGAGGCTACCGCATATGTGGTAGCCTCTTTTGCTTTTGATAGCTACTTCACGAATGGGGTACTGCTCGATATACTGATTTGTTAGCGTTTTTTATTACCCCCCTTGCGCTCTTGCGGGTGTTAAGGAGGTAAAAAGGAGAGAGGCTTATGAGTAAACGAGTGAGTATATTGCTGGTATTGGTGCTGGCGGGATGCAGCGCCTTTACCAGGCAAGAAATAAGGTCAGAAAAGGATTTTTTAGCTATGCAGCAGTCTTTTATCACATCGCTTGACGATGCTATGGCACGTTTTGTGCACAGTGTGCCAGAAATAGAAAACAAAAAACAGGCGTGCATCACGCGCATGAAAGAAATATACGATATGGTGTTGGCGGTGCCGGCAGAGCAGCGCACGTTTGCAAATACAATGCAGCCGCTTGATGCCGTGACTGGTTTTCTTGGCGAAGCTTTAGGTGCAATAGATTTTGTGAATATGCTTTACCCTGATGCAACTATGCATGAGGCTGCAGCTAGTGCAACTAATGAGTTGAGAAAAATAAATGAAGAGTTATTTTCTGGGAATAAAAAAATATATCTAGCCTTAGTTGCTTATCTGGAGCATGGGCATATAAAAGATCGGCTTAGCAAAGAGCAGCAGTATCTGCTTGATGAAACAATGGCATTTTATAAGCGTCGTGGCATGCATTTGTCTGATGAATCATTAGTCAAATTGAGTACCCTTAAAAATGAAATTGATGCACTAGAAAAAGAATTTTCGCTCAATATTGATGGTGATAAAAGTTCGATTACCGCTACGCGTGCTCAGCTTGCAGGCATGAACGAAACAGTAATTAATGCGCTTGAAAAAAAAGATGACGATTGCTATATCTTGCGCTGCGATTACCCAACAGCGAGTGAAGTGCAAGGGTATTGTGCTGATGCTGATACCAGGAAGCGGTTTTTTGAAGCGTTTGGCAATCGTGCCTATCCGGCAAATATGGTTGTGCTTGATAAGATGCTTAATTTGCGTGATCAATTTGCTAAGTTGCTTGGCTTTGACAGTTTTGCTGCCTACGAAATTTCTGGTGAAATGGCAAAGTCGCCAGAACGCGTAGCATCATTTTTACAACAGCTAGTCAGCAAAGCAACCGCAAAAGCTGGCCAAGAAGTTGCACTGATGAAGCAAGATTTGCCTCCTGGTGTAGCGCTAGATAAAGAAGGGCGCTTTAACCCGTGGGATTATAGCTACGTTTGCTCACAATATAAAAAGAATCATTTAAAGATAGATCAACGTGAAATTGCAGAATATTTTCCGGTAGATACAGCGTTGCAGGGTATGCTGAATATTTACCAGAAGCTGCTTAGTCTCTCATTTACGGTGCTCACGCCACCATGGGCCTGGCACGAAGATGTGCGGGTATTAGAAGTAAAAAATGCTAAAACGGGTCTGCTCTTTGGCTATATTGTTCTTGATCTGTATCCCCGGCCAGGTAAGTACAGCCATGCGTGTTGCGGTATGGTTGTTTCGTCAGTATATAATGAAAAAGCAGCAGCTTTTGGCGGTCGCGAGCCAGGGCTAGCAGTAGTGGTTGCTAACTTTCCACGTGCCACAGCTGACAAGCCTGCGCTTTTTAAGCATGCAGATGTTGAAACCTTTTTCCATGAATTTGGCCATGCTATGCACTGCATGATGGCCGCAACTGCCTTATATTCGCATGCTGGTTATCAAACTAAGACCGATTTTGTTGAGCTGCCGTCACAAATTTTTGAAGAGTGGCTCTACGACCGTGACTTGCTTAAAAGTATTTCTAGCCACTATAAAACAGGTGAGCCATTGCCAGATCATTTAATTGATGCGCTCATTGCGCTCAAGCAATTTGATTCTGGGCAAGTGGTGCTTGGCCAAGTGCGTTATGCACAGATGTCCTTGCGTTACCACTTGGCGGGACAAAATAAAGACACTGATGCTATTCGTCTGGAGCTGGGTGAACAGTTGTTGCCGCACATTGCTCCCTCATATACCACCCACTTTCAGGCAAATTTTGGCCATTTAGGTGGCTATAGCTCACGCTACTACGGCTACTTGTGGTCACAAGTGTATGCACTTGATGTGTTTTACCAACTGCGACCTCGGGGGCTTGTTAATCCTGCAACGGGCGACTGGTTTGTAGCGGAGATTTTGGGTAAAGGGGGATCAAAAGATCCAAATGACATGCTCAAATCATTCTTAGGCCGTGAGCCAAGCATTGATGCCTTTTTTCAAGACCTTGGGTTGCATTAAATTTACAGCGGGCCCGTTAAGTACGGGCCCGCTGGCTAGATTATTTATCCAAAAAATCTCGTACGTCATTTTTTACAATATTTTTTGCGACTGTATTATCTCGTACTTTGCCACAGCCAGTGAGCATTATGGTGCCAATGATCCCTAAGCTCACCAATATCATAGTAAATCGTTTCATAACCTTCTCCTTTTCTTCCTATTGATTAGATATTTTGAATCATGGTTTGTACGCAGGTGTCTGCGGCTTTTTTATCTTCAAAAGTAATTCCTTCAAAGTGCTGCCGTATGCTCATTGCATTCATGAGGCATGCATCATTGCCTTTGTTACTTACCACCATTGGTTCAGGGAGCACTAACTGTGGATTTGGCCCGGTTAAGAAATTACCATCAGCAATAACAATATTCTTTGGCTCGGTGAGCAAGACTATTGTCAACGGATTAACAACCAAGTCATCAGGCAATGATTCAGTTCTTACCGTCCAAAAAGTACGATTTTTATCATCTACTTGCTGTTCCACTGAAAACAGTGCTGTAGGCGTTGGTGGCGGGCAGTAGGAGCGGTGTGAAAAGGTATTGCCTTTGATGCGTATTAACTGAATAATTGGCGTAACTGCTACATACACTTTTGGTGTTGCATGGCGCAGTGGAAATGAAATAAGGCCATCAGGGCGAGAAACCGTAAAATATCCCCCATAGAGGGCTGCAATACCCCCTAGTGATGGTTTAAGCAATGCTGGTACCTTTGCATCAAGCAACTCTTTGGCTTGAGCTGCTGGCGTCTGGGCTTTTGTAAGTTCTTCGCGTGCCGTTTGTTGCACTTCATCAAGAATATTTTGTGGCGCGTGCCGTAAATACATGACAATACGGTTGTCTGCACGTATGCTGCTGATTGTCAGCAACAGTAGTAAGCTGTTTATTTTGTATAGTTTCATGGATACCCCCCCCATTTTGAAACTGATTTTTTTTCATCTGTTTTTTGTCTTCTCCCCCCAGCCCTACGTTTATGCTATTAGCTTTGATGCCTATGGAGCCCCGAAAGAGCGGTTTTCCTAACCTCTATCTTCACTATACCCCAAACTGCTTATTTTAATAAATCAATAAGAGAAATTAATAAAGTAATCAAAGCTGATAAATAATTTTCAATTATAAAACTTATAAAAAAGGAGAGGGTTGCGGTTGCTTGTCCAGCCACGGTAGGTATACTTATAACCGTGCTATAGAACATTATTAATTAAAACTATGATTTAATGAGTATTAATACATGAAATCACGTTCGATGGATAAAGCCTGGGCAGAATTTATTTCCCATGTGCAACCCAATGAGTTACAGCTTGAGCAATTTGAAAAATACGCTGATTATTTGCTCAGCTGCAATGAGCAATTTAACCTGACAGCTATTACCGATATGCCTGGTGTGGTGCGGCAGCATTTTGAAGATTCAGTTGCGCTGGGTAAATTTATGGATTTAAGCAGCATAACTACCATTGCTGATATTGGTACCGGAGCGGGCTTTCCTGCTTTGCCGCTCAAAATTATGTACCCCCACCTTAAAGTAATTTTGATTGAAGTAACCCAGAAAAAGCAGCAGTTTTTGCATGATACCATTCAGCTGCTTGGCCTAACTGATGTTGAAATTTGTGGTCTTGATTGGCGGACTTTTGTACGCAATAGCGATTTTAATATTGATTTGTTTATTACGCGTGCGGCGCTTGCTGACCTCGAGCTTATTAGAATGTACCGCGCAGCATGCCCCTACAATAAGGCGCAGCTGGTGTATTGGGCGTCTAGAGATTGGGAGGCACACCCCAAGGCTGCCCCACTTATTCAGCGCATTGAAACCTACCGTATCGGGCATAAAGAACGTCGGCTAGTGTTTATGGCTCGCCAAGATAACGCATCTCAGGCACTGTAAGGTTGCTCGTTTAAAAAATAGAAAAGGGCCCAGGTAGTTTAAAAATTACCTGGGCCCTTTTTGTTAGTTTCTGAGCTGTGTTTGCTAGCCCTTTTCTAAAACCTATTAAATAATTGCATCTTCCCGCTCCCCCTGAGCTTGTCGAAGGAGGAGCGGTAGAGCAAACGCTGTGTATACTTTCAGAACAAGTTTATTATCTTACTTGCCACCATGATGCAAGGCAAGCAGCAGCAACAGCTGCTGCTGTTCTAGGATTTTCTTGGACTAACGTTAAAAATTGTTTGGCTTGCTCTGGCAGCGTCTCATAAGCTTGCCGGCCCTGTTCAAACGCTTTTGCTTTCATACGGCGGCAGCCTGCCCAGCGAGACTCTTCTACGTGCTCTGCCTTATTCTCTATTTCTTCACCGTCAACTTTTAGTGCTGGTTGGATTTGGCTAGCAAGAATCGCTGCCATTACTACTTGCGCTATGTTGGTGTTGTCTGCGGATTCAACGCTTAATACTGTTTTAATGGCTTCTCTGATCACCTCTTCAGGCATATGCTCAGCATTATAATCGGGTAATGCTTTAATGTCTCCAATGATGCTTGCAATTACTTCTTCTTCAGATACAAGACGAATAGCTTGATTTAGTGGGGGGCTACGACGTGTGGGTGCTGTCATAGCAGGAGTTTCATCAGCTTCTTGTAGGTCATTACGTCCAAAGGGTGACCACCCAGAATTGGTATTATGTACCATTAGGTTATGCCTGAGGTCAATACTTCCTGTGCCGTCTTCCTCGCTGGCATCAGCATCAGATGCTGCGAAAATAAGGCCTGAGGCAGCTAGGGGTGAAGCTTGGGAATTAGGGGGCACGAGCGGTAGCACATCAGGGGTTTGTTCACCATGTGCCGGTAGTGGTGATCGATTGCATCCTGTTGAATTAATACAGCTTTCGCAAAATCCACAGGGGAAGTCATCCATTGAAGAATTTGCTTTGTGGAGCAGTGCGGGTGCAGGAGGATCGAATACTGGTGCTGCATTGCTAGGATGTGTTAGCCCTGGGGGCGGTGATAATTTCCTACGGGTTGTCTCTTCGCTTTGCTCACTCAATGCCATGTTTGCGACAGATTCGATAACACGGCTTATTTCATCGTCAGTTTCGGCTGATTGAGCTGAATTATCATCTACTTGTTGTTCCATTGAAAACAGTGCTGTATGCGTAGCTAAGCAGATACTGCTTGCAAGCATCAATAAGCGCATTAACTTATTATTTTTCATTATTGTACTCCTCAGAAAGGTACTTAAAGGTAACCACAAGGATTAGATACCAAAAATAAGAGGGCAACAACAATAAAAATCGTTGTTACCCTCTTTGGTCGGAGATTAAGGGGTATTTTTATTGAGGTTTAATAACCCCCTCTTCTTGGAGCGTTGACACCACTTGCGCAGCAGCGTTAACCGCTTTTTCCATAAATGTATTAAGGGCATCTGGTGTAATGCTAGCTGGATCAACGTCTGCCAGTGTACATACTGTTGCGCGGCAAACAGCAGCTTCATAGATAGGTGCTTCACATACTGGATCGGCTTTGAGCTGTGCATAGGCTTGATCAATCATCGCGTTATACCCATCGCCAAGTAAAGCAATAGCTTGTGCTTTTTGAGTTTCTATTGCTGTATTAAATTCAGTGCTTTGGTACCAAGGGCAATAGGTATGCATGAGTTCATGAGCAATCACGGTAGTAAGTAATAGCCCTACACCTATTTGTACTTTGCGAGAAATCACAAGATTGGTAATTGCTTTTTTTAAGACAGGCGGCGTCCATGGTTCAATAACATAATCTTGAATAGCTTTAAAAGAGGGATCAACCATTCTTGCTTTTGTTTGGCGACGGCAGCTACTAAAAGCTCCTGTTATTTTGCTACAAAATGCAGTTGCAGAGATTTCGTTGGTTGCGAACATACAGGTGCTTAACACTACAACCAAGCGCAGGGTGTTTTTTGTCATCTTATTCTCCTTTAGAAATGTATTGACGTTAATAACAAATGCGCCGCCTATACCGGCGCTTTCGTTCCCATCCTAGATCTGCTTTTTGCAAAAAGCAAGCTACTTTTAAGTAGATAGGGGAACTTCAGCAGGGTTGAGTGGGCTTTTGTACAAAGGCTTGATGTGATCAAGCGCCTGAAGAACTTCAGTAACGGGAATATCTGTTACCACACTGTTGCGTGTCTTGGTCAAAATGATCAGAGACTTTTCTTTATCAATCGGTACCCATTCAGGATTTTTTTGCCGCATGAGTGCAACAACGGGTACGTGCAGTGCACTGGCAAAATGCATAATTGATGTTTCAACAGAGACTATAACGTCGCAGAGGCTAAGTACTGCCGGCAGTTGAAAGAAATTTGTTTCTGCTGAAAATAAAAAAGTATGGTTGAGTGAATGCTTGCTAAAGAATGCGCGTACGCGTGCAAGCTCTTCAGGCACTGTATTTACTACAAAACTCACATCACCATATTCGTCTTTACGGCAGAGTGCAACAATAAGCTCAAGCACCCGTTCGAGGGGCCAGGAGCGTTTATGGTTTTTAGCAAAAGGATTGATAAACATTACACGACCAAATGGCTTTGTTTGCTTATCAATACCCCATTTTAAGAATAATAATTTAGCGTATGCTATCCACTCATTGGGGATGGGAAGAAAGGGAAAACGTTTTGGTATAGGAACCACCAGGCCAAAAAAGCGTTCAAACCAAAGAGCATAGCGGTCAGAAATATGCTGATTAGGCTGTATTGTTTCTTTGATAGGAAGAGAAGCGTTGCAAAGACCCAAGGACCATTTTTTGAGCGGCTCATACCATTTGAGCGATGGCCTAAGGGCGGCTACAAAGCCACGTGGGCTAATGCGACGAGCAAGTCGTGCATAGCGGTGATGCCGCATAGTGCTCAAACTTACAACGATAGGGTAACCCTCTCGCTGTGCTTGCTTAATGCAACGGCGGTTACCTATGGGAGAGTAGGTCTCTTTATATATTTTTTCAATAAAAGGACACGTTTCAAGCCAATCGTAGAGAGCGTATTTTTTTAAATGTTTCCATTGCCAAAAGCGCCAGGATCTTCGCACTTCATCAACCCACACGTGTATTTTAAGGTGGGGGTGCTGTTGCGCCAATTCGTAAAAATAGTTTTGCAAATAAGTAAAGTCACCGAGTGCAAAGTGCCCAATAATTAAAACTTTATCTGCTTTAGCCAAAACAGTTGCCGGGATCAAACTTTTATCCATTACGTCGTGCTCTTTTACAAAATGTTTTGTACTTGTTCGCGTGCTTTTTCAAGCTCTACTTTAATATCAATACATGCGCTACTAATATCATATGATGGGCATTTTGCCATCATAGTGTTTGTTTCACGCAAGAGCTCTTGAAGAATGAAATCCAGACGCTTTCCTTTTTCTAACGCGGCTTTGTCAAGTAAGGGCTTAACGCTCTCGATATGGCTGGCAAAACGAATGATTTCTTCATGGATATCCATTTTGCGTAAAGCAATTTGCATTTCGTCAACTTGGTTGTGAGGAGTATAGTTATTCTGCTGCGGGGTGTTTGCTTCTGATGATGAGGTGGTTTCACCAGCGGCAGCTTGTGTTGCAACAAATTCTCTGATTTTTTCTTTTGCATTGGCTACTTCTTGAGCAAATGCTGTTTTGATATGGGCCAGTTTGTCTGCACATCGCGTGAAAATAGCAGTGAAATCTTTTTCTAAGCGGATACCTTCTTCATGCCTCGTTTTTACTACCGCAGCAAGAACTTCGTGTAACGCTGCCAGAAGGACCTGCTCATCATCTGGGGTCAGGGGGCTTTCTATGGATTCAAATACTTCTGGCATACGCATAATTTCGGTGATATTTAATTCACCAGGAAGTTTGTATTGAGCTTGAATAGCATTTGCTGCTTGCACATATTGTTCAATAATTGGCCATGACGGGCTAATTTGCGCTAGTTTGCCGGCCCCACCAACAAAACGAATGTTTAAGTACACGCGGCCGCGAATAAGTTTTTCTTGCAACAAAGCATTAGAAACAATTTCCAAATGGCTTAAGCAGCTTGGTAACTTATTAACCACTTCAAAGAAGCGGCCATTTAATGTTTTAAGCTCGATGGTCAAATGTACATCCCCAGCATGTGGGAACGAAATTTTTTGGTTTTTGCTACAGTAACCGGTCATGCTTACGAGCATAATGGCCTCTCCTTTTTAGCATGCTGTGATTTAGTCACCAAGATTTGCAAAGACATTTTGCACATCATCAAGGTCATCAATGGCTTCAAGTAAGCGGTATACAGCAGCTTCGTGCTCTTTATCTTCAATAGTAATCGGCGTTTTGGCAACCCACTCAAACTGGGCGTCTTCAACTTTAAGGCCATTAGCGTCTGCTGCTTTGCGTACCGCTGCAAGTTCTTGTGGTTTGCAGGTGAGCGTAACCATGCCATCATGGCTGTGTGCATCATCAAGATCAACATCCATGAATTTTTCTAATAGTTCATCCTCTGTCATGTTACCATGAGCACGAATGACTCCTTTGTGTTCAAACATCCACGCAACAGAGCCAGATTCAGCAAGATTCCCGCCTGCTTTAGAAAACGCATGGCGCAATTCTGAAACAGTACGGTTTTTGTTGTCGCTCAGTGTGTCAACCATAAGCGCTGCACCGTGTGGGCCGTATCCTTCGTAGGTAAACGCTTCATATGCGGCTCCGCCCTCTAGTTCACCGGTTCCTTTTTTAATAGCACGAGTAATATTGTCCGCAGGCATGTTGCATTCTTTTGCTTTTTCCAATACTAAACGCAAGCGTGGGTTGCCAGCAGGGTCCCCGCCGCCTTCTTTTGCAGCCATGGTAATTTCGCGAACTACTTTGGTAAATATTTTACCGCGCTTGCTATCTTCTTTAGCCTTTTTGTGCTTTATGGTAGCCCATTTAGAATGTCCGGACATCAAAACTCCTGCGGGTTGATAATAAACCGATCTTTCTCTTCGAACGTTGTCTATGCAGAATGGGTGCTCTGTATTTTGACAAGCGTAAGGGAAGCGGGAATAACTTACTGGTGAAATAACTCAAATTTAAATAAGAGCTAATGTAGCGATTTATCGGTTAATTGACAAGAGTGCTTACTCAAACAATAGTCCTTGTTCACTTACCGCTTGTCCTAAAAGCTTGCGTCGTAAAATGGGTATTTTTTTTGAAGGAATAGCTCGGCCTCGCGGTGTTTTTTGCAAAAATCCCATGCGAAGCAAAAAGGGTTCAACCACGTCTTCAATCGTTTCTCGGTCTTCCCCTGTTAGTGCCGCCAGCGTTTCAACTCCTACCGGTCCGCCATCAAAATCTTTTAGAATATGAGCAAGCAGGTCTCTGTCTAGTTTGTTTAAGCCATCTTCATCAATTCCTAAAAAACGCAGTGCCATATCTACTACGGTGTTATCGATTGCTGCGTGGTTGTGAACTTGTGCAAAATCACGCACACGGCGTAACATGCGTTTGACAATTCTGGGCGTGCCGCGCGCTCGGCTTCCTACGCTTAGCGCAGCGTCAGCGTGAATGGGAATTTGTAAAAATGCTGCATTTTGTTCTACGATTTGTGTCAGTTCTGCTGGATCATAAAAATCGAGACGTTCGACAATACCAAATCGCGTTTGCAGCGGGGCAGAGACGAGCGATGTTTTAGTGGTGGCGCCAATCAGCGTGAAGCGATTGAGCGGAAGGCGAATAGATTTTGCCCCGGCTCCTTGGCCAATGATAACGTCTACACAAAAATTTTCCATGGCACTGTATAAAATTTCTTCTACATTTTTGGGTAAGCGATGAATTTCATCAATGAATAGAATTTCATTGGGGCCAACGCCAGATAAAATAGCAACAAGGTCGCCGGTACGTTCCAAAATAGGAGCGCTGGTAACTTTAAAGCCAACTCCCATTTCACGGGCCATAACGCGGGCGAGTGTTGTTTTCCCCAAGCCCGGAGGCCCAAACAGAAGCAAGTGGTCTAGCGCCTCACTGCGCATTTTTGCTGCCTGTACATATACCTTCAATTTTGATTTTATGACTGACTGGCCAAGGTATTCATCAAACGAATTTGGTTCAAAAGAGATGGTCCGGTCTTCGGGCGACTCCTGTAAATTAAGGAGCTCAATAGGGGAAAGCATTTCCATAAAACTCTTCCATGCGGTTTTTAACGGTTTTTTTAACAACCATATCATATTCTTGTGTTTAGCCAACCAGCAACCTTATCATCAAAAGCATAAGGCAATGTATGTATTAGGTATTTTAGCATAGGCTGGGAATTTTATGAAAAGACAAAGAAATTATGCTCGCTGGCGGACAGCATTTTTGTTGTTCTTAGCTTGGTTTTATTTACCATTACAAGGAGCTTCTCTCCTATCATCAGGCGATGTAGCTGCCATTACAGCAAATGTTAATGCGCAGTTTGATAATTTGCCAAAACATGGCTTTGCTGAAATTACCAATATTCGTAATAGTACAACTTATCCGGCAAATCTTGTTTGTGATATGAGCTTGTACCCCAACCATGATCGGTTGCCAGACTCTACTATTGCAGCCTTCAAACATAAGGCTACTGGCAAGTATCTTGCTGCCCGTAAAATTACCATTGGAGGCAAGTCAAGATTTATATTGACTCCTGATGCAGCAGATTCCAGCGATCCAGCTACTCAGTTTCAAGTATGTCATCATGTGTCAACCATTCCTACGTTACGGGATTATATTGGTTTTACAGCAACGGTTGCCAACGATGCAACTATGCAGGCAACAGCTGATGGTGTTATTAATTTTCCTAACACTAATTTTAATGATGAAATTGCTCATCGCAATGCACAATGGACGCTGCAAGGGGCTACCCTTGATGATGCGTGGTTTGATAACAGACCACAAGAAGGCAATCCTGGTGGTGTTGCCACCTATGTGAGTGAAACACGCAATATGCATGTTGGGGATAATGTAAAAATTAACGTAGAAACAGCTACGTGGGGCCTTGTTTCAGATGATGTTATTGCTGCTACCAATGGTGATAGCTCTGTTATGCGTTATGGAGATATAGTTCGTATTGGTACTCAACAAGGTGACTTTGTTACACAGTTTCGTAATACTATTGGGCGCTCTAATCGAGTTAATAGAGGTTTGTGGAAAAGTTACTGTTGGCGAGTAACTTCGTTTCAGGGAAAGAAGAAAGAAGGGGATTCTGTACTATTAGGTGACAGTGTATTGTTCACTTCATTAAGTGACCCTAGCGTTAAGTTTGTTAACAGGGTGTGTAATGGTCGCACAACAAATAATAATGGTGGCAATAATACAGTGGGGGTCCCTGTAAAATATAGCAGTTCTGCCCGTGACTATGCTATGCACAACCAACCTGAAGCCGGTATGTTTCGAGACACAGGATGGCTACAGACTTATAAATCTGATTATAATGGGATGAGCTGGTCGTTTAAGCATAAAGGGCCAGATGCGAATGACTCTGCTCGTCTTCGGTTTGAGTTTATGCCAACCGCTGTTAATAAAGACGCTGATGGCTATAGCGTGATGACAAGAGATGCTGCAAACGGTAAATGGGCATTACTCCCAAGTGATAAAAAGTTTAAAATGATTGCAGTAAGAAGTGACGATGACGTTTGGGGTATTGCGCCGGATAACACCGTGTGGCAATGGAATGGTAAGGATTGGGATTTAATTCCAAGTACTGTGCCGTTTGCTGAAGTAGCAGTTAATGCAGCAAAGAATGTCTATGCAGTTGATTTGCAAGGATTTTTGTATCAGCGCACGCCCAATGGCTGGAGCAAAACAGGGGGCGTTACCCGTTCTGTTAAATTGCGTAACGAAGATTATAAGCGCATAGATCCGAGTGCTGGTGATCCATATGCATCTAGCAACGTTGGAGCAGGATTACCCCCGACCGGTGATTATTTCTTTTATGTAAAAGCCGTCGCTCAAAAAAATATTTGCATTAAAATCGCTGCATATGATTTAAGATTATTCACTGGTGATGGTGCAAGGTCAGAAATAATAAGAAATGGTACATCTGTAGCAGCTTCCGATTGTTTAATGCCTGATTCTACTAGGCCAGTTGATATTGCTGTTGCCATGATTGGAAGCACAAAAACCATTACGGTATATGCAAATGGCAAAAGACTGATGCGGTATCAAGATCCAAGTTTTACCCTTAACCCAAATACGGCGACGCTTGGTGCTATTGAAGTACCATGGCAATATGGACCTATGTACAATGAACCAGCGCCAGCAGGTGTTGACGTTGATGCTTATATTGCTACTCGTAATGAAGTAAGCTCAGTTGCTGTAGCGTCTAAATCTTCAATTTGGTGTATCGGCAATGAGGGGATATTAAATAACTATAATGGAGGTGCTAGTACTACACCACAGACAGAGATAGGTAAGCCAGTTACTGCCGTGAGTTGTGCTGATGATGGTACTACCTGGGCTGTGCGCGCTAACAGTGAAGTATGGGCACTTAATACAACTGCATCGCCAGCTCGTTGGGAAATGCGTGATCCTCCTGCGGAGAAACCATTTATTACTTCTATTACTGTTCGCAATGCTTCTGAGGTATATGTGCTTGGGGCTGATGGGTTTTCTTATTTGTGGAATGGTAAAACGTGGGCCAAGCAGACTAACATGCCGATGCTGCGCAGGCTTTCGCTTGGTAATGGTGTAACCAAAATAGTTACACCTATTATGGAGAAGATGCAAATTTCGCAGATGATGACACATGACAGTGCTGGTAATGTTTATGAAAAACCCACTGATGCATCAAAAATAAGTGTAGAAATAGTTAAGCTTGGTTTTGGCGGGAATATTGCTCCGCAGCAAACTGTTGCTTGTATGTTGCCAGCGCAACAAAATCCAGAAGTAAGCGGGTTTGCTGAAACAGTAGTTAATATTGATCCAGGAGCCACATTGACAGTGCAGCCGCTCGCGAGTCGTGGTGGGGCCTGGCCTCAAAAGACGTTCCGTGTAAAAAATAATGGTACGGTAAGTTTCTTGGCTCAGCCAACGCCTAAAGGAGATATCCAGGTTATTCTTGGTGATAAGATTTCCGATAGCTATCTCTACAAAATTAAAATTGGTACAGCTCAAAATACCCGTGCATGTATTATTAAACGTTCAATTGGTAGTGATGGTAAGGGAGTTGATGAAGAGGTTTTTGGCGTTGATGCTTCGCAAAATAAGCTAGCTTATGCTTCTCCCGGTAATTTTACGCCCTATTGGGTTAGTTATGACAATGGCCTTATTCTTGTAGGAATGGGCCTGCCTGGTGATCATGTATTTATGGCTTACCGCACTGATGATCCGCCTGATCTAGTAGACCATGCTGGTTTTAGTACAAAAGATGGCATTGTACAGTATTCAAATATTCAATACTCCGATCCAGTTGTGGTGCAATCAATTAATCGAATAGACACAACTTTTCCGGGGCCAGTTAGTTTGAGCGCGTCTGGTGCTGCGGCAGCAGCGCCGTCTGCGGATGCCACAGCTAAGCCCGCTGACGCCGCTGCAAAACCCGCAGCGGATAAAAAGGATGCTACTGATGATTCACCGCCACCAATTAATCTGCCAGCAACCATTAATTTGAAGGGTGGATCTATTAGTTGGCAGAAGTTACCGTTCCGCGTACCTGGTGGTGCTACAGTCGGATTTAGTATGCAAGGCGGGCAACAATGCGGATTAGTGCTTGGCGAAGCGGCAGCTCAATCAAAGACGCACTACATTGTTACTTTTGGTGAAGGAAATAATGAAGGGATCTCTGTTAAGCGTTCTGTTCCAGGCAAGCCTTATAGGGTCATCTCCTTTCAGCCTAATAAAGATTTTGCCGGTCTTAATCTTGATCCAACTAGACCAGTTAAAGCATGGGTAAGCTATAATAATGGTGCATTCGTAATTGGTGCTGGAGAGATTGGTGAAAATCCAGTATTTGCTTGCAGCGATATGTTTGGTTCTTCTAACATTCAAGAAGTTGGTTTTGTTGCGCTAGGAAACTCAGCGTGTACTGTTTCAGATATTTCTTTGGCAGCGCCACTTGAATTGGGCACGGAACAAATTTCTGGTGCATATGAAGCTAATGTTGCGCGATTTATGCCACATGTAAGCGGGAATATCAATATTGTTCTGCCGTTCTGGTATCGCATGTCGCAAGAAGGCCCATCACTGAAGTTGTACGATAAAATCACAAATCAAAGCTTTTTTGTTGCCGGCATGCCGCAACAAGGAACGTTATATAGCTTCTTGGCTACTATTGGTCCTGACGGTTTCATGAGTATGGCAACTGCGGCTGAACCAAATAACCCATTACAAAAAGCTATTAGTCGGCAGATAGTGACGTTGCAAGCAAATGCTCAGTTAGAGCAGCAAAAGGCAGCTTTGATTGCTCAAAAAGGCCAGCTTGATTCTACTTCAGCACAGGATAAGGTGCAAATCTTAAATGCCAAAGCTGCTGCTATGACGGCTGAAGCCCAAAACGTTTCGGGTTCGATTAGTGGCCTTGCTGGTGGGTTGAGTATGGCTGGTCCAGGAGGGGCTGTGATTGCACTGGGTATTGGGCTCTCAGGGATTGCAACGACAACAACTATGTTCAAGATGGCTTCAAATATGCAAGTTGAAGCTGCGAAATTGGGTGTTTCAGCAAATGAAATTTCCACTGCTGCCCAGCGTGAGGCTCTAAATAACCAAGCAAACGCTGCCAAAATGCAGCAAGAAGCAAGCTTGCTCCAGGGTAATGCATCATTTGCATTTAAGAGCGTGAACTCATATGTATTTACCGATGTACCAAGCAGGCCGCCATTGGGTGATGCATCGCTTACTCCTGAGCTTATTGAAGCTCGTAATGCGGTTACTGGCATGATGGCGCAATTAAACTTGCTTAATGTAAGGGAAGCGTATGAGCCGCTTCTGAGTGGACTGCAAGAAATTGTGTATCGTACTACCAATTGTTTTGTGATTACACCTGTGGTGAAAAAACAGTTTATTGATAAGATGAAAGACCTGGTGCAAGCGTATCCGCAAGTATATGGCGAACAGCTTGATGCTCGGGTAATGAATAAGCTGATTAGCTTGCTGATGACCTCTATCAATAACTGCTACTTGATTAGTCCGTTTGAAGATGCGTCTACGCGTGATTCTATGTACTCATGGGCAAATAAGCAAGCACAGGCACTGATTGCTGCACAAGGGGGTATTGATCTATGCCCTTGTTACGGCGAGTATATTTGGTTGCCATATAGAGTAGATTCGTCATCAGCTGATAATTTAACCATCTCGTTTCAAGCTGGCGGAAAGAACGATCTCTTTATTGCTTTTGCCAAAGAGCCAGCTCGCGTACGAAACACTACGGCTCCGCTTTATGAGCTTAAGATTAATAACACAAAAACTACTGTCAGCTTGCAAAGCTTAGGTCAGTCAGTTCCGCTGCTGTCTAAAGAAGATTACAAAAATGGATCTATTATGAGTGATTTAGAGCCGCGTACTTATACTATTACGCTCAATGGTTCTGCTGATGGGCCAACTATTTCGCTCAAGATTGGCGATAGTAAAACATTTACATGGACAGATAAATATCCGTATAAAGGTATGCGGTGGATTGGTATTAGTTGCTGGGCTGACCCGATAAGTATTACAAACTTGCCAGCTACTATTGCTAACGCATCGCTTGGCGGGGCGTCAGCCGGCGGCAAGCCTGGTGGTGCAGCCCCATCGGTTGCAAGCGACGCGGGAGACGCAAGCATTGAAGGAGAGGAGGCGATGCCTGAAGAGGAAGCGCTAGATGAGGCTCTCCTTGACGATGCAGCAGCTATTGACGGTGATGATGCTGAGATGGCCTTTACTGATGATGAATTAGCAGCCTTAGAGGGTCAGGATGCGCCAGTGCCTTTCCCTTCTTCTCAGAAAGTATCGGGAGCTAAAAAAGCTTCAGTGTCAGCTTCAGTTGTTAAAAAGAAGGCGCCGGGAGCTAAGAAAAAGCGCAAACGCTTGAATAAGCGTCAGCGCCAAAGAAGGCTTCGGTTGCTGCAGAAGAAAAAGCAACAGCAAGCGGCAAAAGCTGCAAAAGCGGCAAAGGCTGCCGGAACACCTTAGTAATATAAGGATATAAAAGAAAGCTGGGGCATGTAGATGAATATGCCCCAGCTTTCTTTTATATCACAAACTCTTTTCATTATGCTTAAATGTGGTACACTACTGGACATGCTGAAATGTTTTGGGTTGCTAGCTCAACTGGTAGAGCAACAGACTCTTAATCTGCAGGTTCAGGGTTCGAGTCCCTGGCGACCCACCATTCTACCCTTTGCGCTTGTCGAAATGTAAAATGCTAGTTCTGAACGACGCGCCATAGGGCATAAAAAAGCGGAACTAACTTATCAGTAGTGAAATTTATGCAAGAGTGGCGAAATTGGTAGACGCACTGGCCTTAGGAGCCAGCCCTCGAAAGAGGATAGGGGTTCGAGTCCCCTCTCTTGCACCATCTGTCCTTGTGGTAAGCCACTCAGCCATGATCTTCAAAAACAGTTTTTTAAATACAGATTGGCAGCTGATTCTAGAATCAGCTCTCGATTAAATATTTTTTCTCAGGCTATTCAGGCTTGCCAAAAGACTGTTTTTTAGGTAGATTGGATGGGCATTTTAATGAAATATAGCAGTGAATTTTTGAATCCCGCTTATCCTGAGTCTGTCGACATGCAGGATGTACGTTCTGAACGACGCCCGTCAGGAGAGGCAAAGCGGGGCAGTAAGTTTTTAAAGCAGCAGTGCTAGTAGCCAGGAGAAGTTATGTCAGTTACGTTTCAGCCAAGTAATCGCCGTAGAAAAAAGAAAGTTGGTTTTCGTAATCGTATGAAAACCCGCGATGGTAGAAAGCTTATCAGCCGCCGCCGTGCGAGCGGACGTAAGCGTCTCGGTGCTTAAAGATTTTAGGGTCACAATAATTGTGGCCCTATTTTTTTGTCAAAAAAAATAAGCGGTGAGTACAAAATGCACTCACCGCTTATTTGAAATGTAACTTAGCTAAGCTTAGTTGCCTTGTACGTCAAGCAGTTCAATGTCGAAAATAAGGGTGGCGTGTGGTGGAATTTTAGCGCCAGCGCCACGAGCACCGTAGCCCATGTCTGATGGAATAACGATGCTATATGTACCGCCTTTAGCCATTTGTTGAATGCCTTGATCCCAGCCTCTGATTACGTGGCCAATGCCCACCGGGAAAATAAAGGGGTCATTGCGGTCATGGGAGCTATCAAATTTTAAGCCCTTTTGTCCTTGTTTGTCCATCAAATAGCCGCTGTAATGTACAGTTACTAGTTGACCTATTTTTGGTTTTGGCGCGCCAGCTGGTGCTGCTTTGAGTTCGGTAATAATTAAGTCCTTTGCTGCAGATCCTTGAATATCAAGTACGTCAATATCAAAAATAAGCGTTGCATGTGGTGGAATTTTTGCGCCAGCACCACGAGCACCGTAGCCCATATTTGATGGGATAACAATGCTATATGTACCACCTTTAGCCATTTGTTGTAAGCCATCATCCCAGCCTTGAATAACGCGTCCTTCACCAACAGGGAAGCTGAATGGTTCGTTGCGGTCGTGCGAGCTGTCGAATTTTGCGCCTTTCTGCCCTTGTCCGTCCATCAAATAGCCTGTGTAGTGCACGGTAACCAATTGGCCTTTTTGAGGCTTGGCAGCATTGGCAGGAGGTGCTTTTAGTTCAGTGATTTGTAGTCCTTGCGGCGTGGTTTTGGTAGTCATGGGATCCTTTTGTTTTTGTTCTTGCTCAGCTGGGTTAGCTGCTTCATGCTTGGTGGCGTTGCAGGCAGATAGCAAACAGCCAACCAGTACCATGTAGGTAACTCTTCCGTACAGCATTGTATCAACTTTCATTTCTTGTTCTCCTTTTCATAAAAAACATGATTTAACTCGTTTAATCTATCGCAAAGTTTTATTTATGAAAAGGCGATTTTTTATTGGTGCATTCTATCGTAAATAAGCTTGTTTGTAAAAGAGCCTGTGGTTAGTGCTAAAACCAGTCGGACTCTCCTTCTTCCTCTCTATCAGAAGTTGTTTCTAGTGCTTCACTATCAAATTCATTGCTTGTCCCGTCTCCACACGGTTTTCTGGGTAGCTTAGGAGTTGCTTTAGAAGCACCGCCTGTCATATGGTCTTGTACAGGTGTTCTGGAGATGCCCCTTTTGTCATCGTCAAGCTGCTCTGCTTCACCGAAGGTTCCGTGAAGCGGTTTGCTTGCAACCGTTCGCGGTGTTGATACAAGCACGTGAGACAAGCTAGCTGTTACACCAGCTAGTGCGATATTAGGAGAAGGCACGGCCAGGCTGCTTTCTTCGTGACTGTTGACTGTCGTAGGTGGCTGGTTAGTGTCTTCATCATCCACATCATCATCATCATCTATGACAGTTACTGCCATATCATCAGCAAGGCTCGCCGAGTCGCGTCTGCTTGTGGTAGTATCGTCTGTGCTACTTGGGTAAATAATATGATGAGCTTTACGGTTAAACCAGATGCTGAGAACGGGGCTACTAAAAAAAGTATCAAAACTATTAATAGGAAAGAGTTCATTGCTTGCAGCCTCTGTTAAGTGCTGCATGAGCGACTCATAGAGGTTATTGTACCAGCGTTTTAGTGTATCTGATTTGATATGACGGAGGGCCGTATGCGCGGTCTTGGTCTTTTCTTCGTGTGAAGATGTAGTAAAGCCATTGAAAATGAGCCCGCCTGGCTCATTGCCTGGAGCCCATGAACCCAATAGGGATCGTGCTGTTTCAATTGCTGTATAATCGTAGCGATCGTCTCGCCATACTGCAATTGCCCACGCTGCGGCGTGCATGTTTTTTGTTAGCGGTGCAGTTGCTTGGCCCAGAATGGTTTCATAGAAAAGAGCGTCAGCTGTGCTTGGGGATGAAGTATGAGCAGTTAAAATATTATATTTTTGTGCAACGCGTATTACAATGCCGGGATATTTGTTGTTAAAATCTTGCTGCATTATTAATAGATTATTTTGGAGATCCATAGCTGAAAGTACTTGCCATCTGCACGCTCTCACAGCGTCAGCTTCTTTGCTGGTAGAGCAAAACTGATTAATGTGCTGAACAGCTCTCATGCATAGCAGGGTGTCAATATGACAATGTACTAAAAAATAAAATGTTGCTTGTAGGGCGCGAGTAACTTCTTCTGGTTTGAGCGTATCGCCGTTTTGGGCGCGATGAGCAGTATGGCGAAGTAAAATATATTGCAGGGGCGGCATAGCCTGCCAGTTTTCTTCTAGCCATACTAAAGATTGACCAGCACAATCGCCTTTTTTTTTGAGTGTTTTTTTGAGGTGTGTTGTTAAGAGCGCAAAATCATCTTGTTGTAGGTATGCATCTAGAGCTTCCGGGCCTTCTGCTGCTGCTGCGCTTGCGGTGCCGCCGTCTGCGCGTACCGGCTGGCTAGTAAAATAACTATAGATAGCGGGTACAGCACTTGTCAGGGTACCAAAAAAAGTTTCAGCAGCTTGTGTAGACTGCTGCAAGCTTGTTGCCATAAGGGTAGTGATTAATAACGTTCGTACGTACGTATTCATGTGAGTAAGGCTCCTTGGTAAGCGGGGTAGGCATAACATATCTTCTGATGTTATCATTTTCTACACCGTTTTTGTGCAACAAGCAATCCAAAAAACAGGAATATACAAATAAACTACGCTGAATGCGTAACGTTATGATGCGCATTAGTAACGTCCGTTATTTTCTGATCATAAAAAATTTGTGCATCAGTAAGTATGCCTTCTGCCTCATTCAGCGAAATGTCGGTAGCACACATGGTAGCGCGTAAGGTAGCTCTATTCTGTTCAACTGCTGCAGCCATGCTGCTAAGCCAGGCATGTTGAGGACGGTTAATCTGAGCGCTGAGCGCTTGGTCTACGATTGCCTGCATCTGATTTAACTGCTTCATGCAGCTGCCAATCTCTGCTTGCAGGTCAATATAAGCCTCAAATTCTTTTTCACGTTCAGCAGCAAAGGTATTAAAGGGTGAATTGGGAACGGCAAAATCAAGTGCCATCAGACTGAGCATGCTGATTAATACAAGTCGCGTGAACCATGACGGGTGCTGTTCAGTAATGGTTACCGCTCGTGCTACAAGCATTGCAAAACAGGCAGCATACTCACACCGAA
>Ga0194129_10003156_pt1 | contig 23294 bp, 21 predicted proteins | sample TA2KigCa35mmetaG_FD_150862 | JGI IMG/M metagenome (GOLD analysis project Ga0194129, IMG submission 150862) | Freshwater microbial communities from Lake Tanganyika, Tanzania - TA2015038 Kigoma Deep Cast 35m | ecosystem: Environmental > Aquatic > Freshwater > Lake | place: Tanzania: Lake...
CCTGCTTACGAGGCGTGCATGGCTGACATGGAGCGCACGACGACGGGGGTGAGCACCGCCCTCGACCTGTGTATCCGGTCAGGGAAGGCGGACGGGCACCTTGTCACCGACCTCTACACCCGCTTGCGGACCAAGGAGGCCGACTACCTCGCGGAGAGGGACAAGGTGCTCGTGCTCCGCTCCCAGCGGAACACGGCATGGGCCATAGCCGGGAGCCTCGTGCTCGGAGCGGTGGTCACCACCGCCGTCGTCCTCAACTGACCCGCACGGGTCGCCAACGACAAGGGGGTATGGTTCCACCATGCAAGTCGTCAAAGCCTTCACCTTGCGTCACACCAAGGAGTTCTTTCACAACCCTGTGGGGAAGGCGCTCGACCTGTTCGTGTCCGCGCTCTTTCTTTCGCTCGCCATTTGGCTCTTGAAGGGCGCGGCCAACATCCTTTACCACGCCGTCGTCTCGTAACGGGGCGGGCAGTTCTTGGGGGCGTAGTTCAGTTGGGAGAACACCTGCTTTGCACGCAGGATGTCAGCGGTTCGATTCCGCTCGCCTCCACTCTCTCGGTTCTTGGGGTCTGGTGTAACGGCAGCACAACGGACTTTGACTCCGTTTGTGAAGGTTCGAGTCCTTCGACCCCAACCACACATCCCCCCACCTTGGACGGGGGCGGGCAAAAAGCAAAGGACACCACACAATGAGTACGCAGTTGGAAGTGCGCCTGTGGCCGAAGCGCGACCGCAACGGCGAGGAGTACCTCATCGGGGACGCGCAGAATGTCCCCGCCCTCGTGGACTTGCGGGAATCCACCTTCTTGGTGTTCTATCCACCCGAGGAGGACGACGCCGAAGCCGGGAGCGCCGGGGGCGGAAACGGGGAGGCCCACGAGGAGGGTCGTCCTCGTGGGCCTCACGCCACACTCATCATTCGGCGCGACATGCGCCACACGCGCCGCGACTAACGGTCGGCGTTGTCCGCGAGCAGGGGGAGCAGCGTCGAGCGGAGGTCGGGGTTGGCGTAGGCGAGCCGGATAAGGCCCGAGCGCAGCGAAGCGGCCTTGCCCATACCGCCCTCCTCTTGGTCGAGGACGGCGCGCAGCATGATCATGAAGTCCGCAGGGCTCATGTTCTTCATGCGCTCCTTCGTCTCGGGCTTCGCGTTCTGCATGAACCGCCGCTTGAGTTCCTCGGGCGACTGCGGCTTGCCCTTCTTGGGGCGGTCCACAGAGAACTCCATGACCTGCTTGGCGTCGTCGTCGGTCAACTCGTGCTTGGTCATCACCGACTCCATCTTGGGTCGGTAGTTCTTCTTGAACGATGCCTTGGGCTTCTCCGCCTTCAACCTATCCAACGGGCGGTCTTTGGGGCCAAACTTCAACAGGTCGCCCTTCTCGCTCTTGACGGTAAGCGCCCCGCCTTCGTTGGACACCACGGTAGCCTTGCCCGAAGTCAAGTCCGTCCGGTAGGTCACGGTTGCCCCCGGCTTCACGGACTTGACCGAGTTGGGGGTCAAGGCTTTGCCGGGAGCCTTCTTGAAGGCTTCGTCAGTCTCCAACCTCATCTTTTCACTAACTTCCTTGCCCTTCTCCTTGTCCCCAGACTTGTCCTCGCCCTTGCCCTTGACGCGAGACTCCCAAGCAGCCTCGTCAAGCGGCTTCTCGCCCTTCTTGCGCTTCTTGTCCACATAGTCCCTGTAGGAAGGACCAGCGGCTTCCTTCTCAATGAGCGGCAAGAGGTGAGCCCGAAGGTCGGGGTTGGCGTAGGCGAGCCGGATAAGACCGGAACGAAGGGTGTCAGACATGGCGGGGGTGGCTCCTCACGGGGTCAAGTTGAAGGGGTTTTGTTTGGTGGGGGTTAGAAGAACAGGTTCTCAAGGTCCAGCACGGTCTTGTTGAACTTGTCCATCCTCTCACGCGCCTGCTCCACCAAGTTTGTCCCGCGCTTTACAGCAAGGAGGAACTGGTACGTTCCCGCGATGTAGATACCATGCTCATTGAACTCGACACGCACGGGGTAAGGCACTTGGAACTGACTGTGAGAGACGAAGGTGAAACCCCACACATTCTCCTCGTCAGACTTGAAGTTTCGGCTCGCTTTCACAATGTTTTCGACAAACCGGACAATTTGTGCTCCTTGCTCTTTCTCCGCGAGCAACAGATTGTCCGCAACGCCTTCGGGAGTCGGGCGATGATCCTTCTTGTAGACCGCTTCGCTTCGGGCGAGGATTGACAAGGACACGCCTTTGTTGGTCAGAGTACCCTTCGGGATAGCCCAAGCCACGGGCTTCCCACTTGCGGCCTTGACCCGCGAAGTCGGGCCTTCCAGTAGAGGCAGCAGGTCAGCCCGAAGGTCGGGGTTGTGGAACGCGAGCCGGATAAGGCCCGAGCGGAGAGCGGTGTCAGACATGGGGCGGTTCCTCACGGGGTCAAGTTGAAGGGGGTCGGGAGTTCACTTGGCGGGAAGGGCGAGCAGGGTCGGGAAGAAACTCTCGTCCTTCATGGCCGTCTTGGTCTTGACAGCGCCCATAGGCAAACTCGTGGCGGTCGAGAGCGCCCCGAGGGTCTTGGGGCCAACAGCCCCGTCGAGTTCTCCAATAGCGAAGCCCGCGCGTTGCAGGAGAGCCTGCACCACGCGCTCGTAGGTCTGCCACTCGCCTGCGTGCCCAACAAGCAACGCGCCGCACAAGGCACCTTGGTCGTACCCGAGGCGGTTGTAGACCCCCGTGAGTTCTCCCCAATAGTCGAGGTGCCACGACTCGCTCGCACCCTCGTCGGGGGCCTTGATAATGGGCCTCCACCCGAGGGGCTTGCAGAGTTCCCACATCTTGTCCAATTGCTTGTTGGCAGGCAAGCCGGGGAAGTTGGTCATGCCCACATGGTAGTCGATGGCTCGACCACCGTTGTGCATGGACTTGCCCGCCGGGGCCACGAAGTCGGCCTTCATGGTCGCGGGGTTGTACGCGAACGAGGTGCGGGAGGGCTTGCCCGCAGCCAACCAGTTCTCGTACTTCTTGCGAGCCGCGAGTTGCACCGCCGCGTCCCGGTGAAGTTCCGTGACCCGAAAATCCCCGCCCGCTGCTTGGACTGCATTGTGCAGCGCAAGTAGGGCCGGTGCGACCTCGGGCGCGCACACGCCCATCTTGGTGTTGGCGAGGGCTTGCAGGTTGGAGCGCGGCCCACCCGTCTTACCGTCCCGTCCGTAAGACGAGAGCACCACGGGAGACACGGGCACGAGAGCGAGGGGTGCGGGCATGAGGGGTGTCTCCTGTTTGGCAGGGGTCAGACGAGGCCCTTGGCTTTCATGTCCCGGTAGACGGCCATAGCCAAGGCGCGGTCGTTGCCGATGTACTCAAACACCGCCTCGGCGTCGGGGTCGGTCAGTTCGCTCATGATGGCCGAGGTGGTGGTGCCGTAGTGCTTCGCCACGGCTTGCAGGATCTTGTTCTTCAACGGGGACTGACGCAGGTACTCCGCGTTCGCAGCACCCGAGCCACCCGCCGTCTTGGTCGAACCTGCCTTCATCATGGCGAGAAGTTTGGCAATGGTCTTTTTGGCCTGCGCCTCACCCGCCGGGGACATCTTCGGGGTCTTGTAGACCACCTTCAACAGCCCGCCCAAGTCCAAGTAGTAGCCGGGGACTTGCTCGGAGCCGAGGAAGTCACCCCCCAACTCGCGGAACACCAAGCGGAAGTTCGGGCCGAGCACCGACAAGTCCTCGATGAGATGCACACCGGGGCCGAGAGGACGGGAGGCAGACTTGACGGACGCCTGCTTCCCCTTCTTGTTCTTACCGAGTTCGGTGATGCGCGCCTTCATCTTGCCCGCAATGTCGCCCAGTTCCTTCTCAACGGCGTTCAACTTCTCGCGGTCAGCGGACTTCTTGGCCTCGTTGAGTTTCACCCGCGCCACCGAGAACCACTTCTGCCCGAGGGCAGACATCTCACGGTCGCCAAACGCTTCGTCCTCGGACAACCCCGCGTCAGACAAGTGGCTCGTCACATCGTTGAACTTGTCCGTGACGGCGGACTCGACCTTCGCGTGGTGCTTCTCGTAGGTCGTGTCCTTGCGAACCCTGTGTTTCTTCCTGTCGGCGTTCGGGTGGTCGCGGAGGTACTGCTTCAACGCCTCCTCGGACGGGAAGTCCATCGCCGTGCGTCCAACGGACGCCTGCTTCCCCTTCGGGGCCTTGAAGTCAACATAGCCTACATCCTCGTCGGAGTGCTTTCCCGACAGGTCTACCGTCACCGTTCCGTCCACCTTCACGCGAACGACCTTGCCCGTCACCTTCTCGCCCTTGTAGGTGACCGTCACGGAGTCCCCTTTCTTGGCCCTCTCAAGGGGGACGGGTGCGGACGCGGCCTGCTTCCCCTTCGGCGGGAGGCCGTAGTAGGACTGCGGCTTGTTCTGATCCTTCGACTTCGGGGAGGCGAACTGCGAGAGCATCTTCTCGATGTTCTCCAACCGCTCCTCGGCGGTCTTGCCGAAGTAGTAGTGCTCGGGCAAGTTTTGGTCGTGGGAGGTCGGGTCGGCCTCGGCGTCCAGCACCACCGCCATGTCACCCTCGCCCATCTCCTCCTCGTCGCCTGCGTGCTTCTCAATGAGCGGCAACAAGGTCGGGCGAAGTTCGGGGTTGTGGAACGCGAGGCGAATGAGGCCGGAACGAAGCGCGGTGTCAGACATGGCGGGGGTCACTCCTACTTACGGAGAGAAGTTGTATAAGAGGGCTAACGGTTGCGGTTCTGCGACCACGCGCGGGCCACGCGGGGGGCCAAGCCTTCCGCGCTCGGGCCGGGGCTGGCGTCAGCCTCGGGCATAGGGGTCGGCTCCAACAGCGCACCAAGGTCCACGAGTGCGCCGTCGTAGCGGGACGGGAGCACCTGCCCGTCTGCCCGTAGTTGCGCGGCGAACATGCGGAGGACTTGCATGGCGTCCTGCGGGGCCATGCCCTCGCCTTCCATAGCGCGCAGGAAGGTAAGCGAGTTCGCGGCCTTCGCCTTGGAGAGCAGTTCGGCTCCCGTGAAGGTCGAGACATACTCACGCCACTCGGGCAGGGTCTTGGGGATGAAGGCGGGCATGGCTCACATATCCTTGAGTTGCGCGAGGTACGGAGACATAGCCATCTCCATCATGCGCCGGTTGACCTTGTAGAACGAGGCGTTCGTCCGCTTCATGCCAAAGAACTCGGAGCCGAGGGCTTCGGTTTGGCTTTCGATCACCACGCGGTCGAACAGGTCGCTGTCGAGTTCTTGCACATACCGGCGGATTTGGTCGAGCGTGGCGTCGGTGCTGTCGAGCGGGTTCTCATACACGGCGTCAAGGACGACCTCGGTGACCGGGTTCTCCTGCCCCTGCCGCCACGCGCGAGCCGTCCGCTGCTTCATCGTCTCGGCGTTCCAAGTGTCGCGGTCGAGGTGAACCACGGTGTCGAACGCTTGGAGGTTCTGCCCCACGGCGTAAGACCCCGTGAGCACCACGCTGCCGACCATCGGGTTCTTCGCCACGAGTTCCTGCATGACATGCACCTTCCACTCCTTCTTGGGGACTTTGGTGCCGTCCGCTCGGGTGTACTGCTTCTCGGTGTAAGCCACACGCTCGCCCGTGGGTTGGACGATCTCAATGCGGTTCGCAAGCCCGACTGCGTGCATACGGTACGGGCACCGTTGCGCGAGCAGCGACACCGCGTCCTCTGCCAATGCAGGGCTGTCGGTGAACACAATGACGCGGCTCTGCGAGCCCGCACGCTCGTCCATGAGTTGCACGAGGCGGTCGAGTTTCGTGTTCCGCGCTCCCGGCACCACCTTGTCGGGGCGGTTCGCAAGTTCGGTCAACATGGCGAACAGGCTCGCCAACTTGATGCGGGCGGTTTCCAGTTCCCGGTTCTGCGTGGTCTTGTTCACGGTGCGGTCGCGGTACTTGGACACCAGCCCTGCCAAGACCCCCGAGATTTCCTTGGCCGTCTCGCGGTAGACGGCCTCCACCTGCGGGTCCATCGTCACCGTGTCGGTCTGCTTGACCAACTCCTTCATGTTCAGTTCTTCGGTGGTGCGCTTGTCCGCAAAGTAGAGGTTCCGCTTGACCCATACGCGCATGTCCCGAGCGGTGAGAGGGTCGTCCTTCATGCCCATGATGCGCCCGCCGACTTCTTCTGCGAAACGAGCGCGGAAAGCACGGGCCTCGGCCCGGCCCTCTCGGGTGTTGAGATTGATGTTGTTGGAGATGGCGGCGAGGGCGTAGACCTCCATCGGGCTGCGCTCCATAGGAGACGCCGTGAGGAGCACTTTGCGGGGGTGGTTGAGGCTCATGGCGGCGCGAGCCTGCTTGGAGCCGGGGTTCTTCAACGCCTGTGCTTCGTCAAAGAACACCGCCACATAGTCCTGCCCGAACTGCGGGTCGCGCCCCCGAGCCTCGGTGAACTGCTTGAACGACATGACATCGACGCGCTGAATGAAGTCCTTCGGTGCGTCGAGGAACTTGTGGGCCTCTTTGGCAAGGTTCCCGCGCAGGGCCGTGGGGCAGACATACAAGTACCGCCCGTTGTTGCCCGTGCCGGGCTCTGCGAGCCCGTCCCGCTGCATCTTCTGAATAGCGGCAATGGTGGTCAGGGTCTTGCCGATGCCGGTGTCCAACGCAATAACGCCGGAACGCCCACGGCTCTCCATCCAAGCAAGGGCTTGCTTCTGCTTCGTGAGCAACTTGATTCCGGCGCGGAAGCCGCCGATGCTCTCTGCGGTGAAGTCCTGCAAGTTCTCCTCGGCAGCGGCCATCTCGTGCCGAGCAAGGTCCGTGAAGTGCTCCTTGACGCGCTTCATGGCGGCGGTCGAGAGGGCCATGCCCCCCAAGGCTTCCCGTACAGCGGCGAAGTTCTCGGGCGCAAAGGTGAACAGGCTCTTGCGCGAACCCTCCACATACTTGAGCGAGGGAATGAGTTTCGCCAGTTCGGCAATCTTGCGGCGGTGCTGCGTGTAGTCGTTGGTGGACGGCAAGCGCAGGAGCATGTTCCCGTTGCGGTCGAGCGTGACATACGGCTCGCGGGAGAGCACGCGCACATTCACCGAGCCGTCAGGGTTCTTGGTTTCCAGCGGGACCGGGCGACCCGTCTTGGCGTCGTAGTCGTAAGCCGTGCCCTCAATGAGCCGTCCTGCGGCGTTCACGAGGTCGGGCACCGCAAAGCCCTTGAAGCGACCTTCCACAACCACGGGCGTGTCGCCCACCATCTTGGTCGGGTAGACGCGCGTGAGGGCGTTCGACTTGGCCTTGTCGTCAGTGAGGGCGACATACTGAACCTCGCCCACGGCTGCTTCAAGGTCTGCCTCGGAGAACCTGCGGAGTTGGTCGAGGTCGCGGGGGAACACCCGCTCACTCACTCGTTGGGCGCGGAGGTCCGCCTTCCGCTTCTCGACATACTCGCCCACGGGGAGCACCGAGCCGTCGTCGTCAAACACGACTTCTTCGCCGGTCACGGGGTCGGTTCCGACATGCACGGGCTTGCCGAGAATGCCCTTGCGAGAGGGGACGAGCCCTGCGTTGGCGACGGACTTCTCGATTTCCCGGTCCACCGTCCGCATGACCTCGCGGGACTTCAACACCGTGTCGTAGAGTTCGGGGTCGTCCTGCCGCAACTGCTCCAACTTCTGCTCCTTCTCCGACATGATGCGGAAGAAGGACCAGCGGCCCACGGGCTTCGGGGCGAGGAACACGCCCCGGTCTTGCGCGGTCACCTGCACCAAGCGGGCGTAGAAGTCGGCCACCCGCACTCCGAGGGCCTTGCTGAAAATACCTTCGTCCAAGCGGTTCAACAGCGGGCGCAACTGCGCGGCAATCGTGGAGAACTCGGTCTTGGCGTAGTCGGCGGTCAGCGCCGTGTAGACAAGCCGCGAGTAGGTGCGGAACGCCTCGGCCCATCCTTCGGGCGGGGCTTGGCCCTCGTCGTCAATGTAAGCGTGCAGCAGCCCGTACAGGTCGAAGAAGGGCATGAACCGGGGACCAAACTCTTTGCGGAGCACCCGGTACGCCTGCCCCGAGAGCAGCCGTTCACGGTCACTCGTGAGCGTGTCCATGCGGTCGTCTTGGGGTGCTTCGGGCTCTTGCAAGGCACGGCGCAGACGCAGCATGAAGGCAAGACGGGTGGACGCGGTACGGCGCATGGGGGCTATCGCTCCTGTCAGCGGACTTCTTGCCCCAAGTGCCCGATAGACGGTCTAACCGGCTACCCCAAGTTCACGGCGTCCAAGTTCTCTACCACTTCGGCAAGGGTGAAGGCGAGCGACAAGCACCACTCCGTCCCGTAAGTAGCGCCGCCCTTGCCCGATCCCACCGCTCGGAACATGAGGCTCCCGTCGTACTCCTTGCGCCGGTAGACCACCCAACCAAGGGGTGTGAGCAGCCCGTGCTCTACTGCCCCAAGTGTCGCGGCGTCCCGCATGTCGGGCACACCGTCCTCCCACGGAACCATGTCTACCACCCCCTGCTCGACCCGTAGTTCGGGTTGCAGGCAGGCTTGCGGGGGGCGCGGTTCCTACAACCCCTCTCCCGCAAGAACCACTTGCTGACGGAGGTGCGCGAGACGAACGGGGCCGTAGTGAGCCTCGTACCAGTCGAGGTGGCCTTCCTCGTCGGGAATGTTCAGTTCCTTCGGGGCCTTGCCGAGCACGCGGAACACGACCGCGTAGATGATTTCTCCAATGGGCAGAGACGCGAGGGCCATCATTTCCGGCTTGCCCGTGAGGTGCGTAAGCAGCGCGGGCAGGAGCGCGTGCTCGGCAATCTCAAAGAGCACGAACCCGATGCCCAACTTCCACCCGTGCTTCTTCACCGCCTGCACAATGGCCTTGACGGTGGTGACGGGGGAGATGGCGTGCCACGCCTTCTTCAAGAGGTCAATGACGACCTTCTCGGTCACCTGCTTCTGAAACTCTGCGATGTTCTCGGCCACGACCCGCGAGCGCACCTGTGCCGGAAGTTCCTTGCCGTCCCACACGGAGGCGTGGCCGTAGCCCCAACGGTAGCCCTCCAAGCCGTCCTTGGAGAGCGTCGAGGGCGGGGGCTTCGGAACACCCGTGCTCTTGGCATGGTCGCGGCCCATCTGTGCGCCGAGCAAGAACTCGTTCACATCAGCGTCGATCTCCTGCTCGCCAATCTTCTTGACGAGGGCGGGGGCCAACTTGCGGAACACCTCGTCCATGAGGTCGTCCACCGGCCCGTAGACGAGTTCGCGGTGGTGCTCCAACACCTTGTAGAGCGGCTGCGCCATGTAGGCGAGCCACTCGTTCAGCCCGGCCTGCCGGTATGCCGCGTATCGGAGCGCCACCCGGCGCGCTGCCGCCGTGCGGTTGGACACCTGACGCCGGGACGCCACGCGCACGCCGTACTGCTGCGCTTTCGTCTCGACCACTTCCACTTGGCGGGGAGAGAGGCGACGGCCTGCTTTGAGTTGCTCCGCGAGCGACTTGGTGAAGTCCATCGTCCACTCGTCACGGGCCGCACGAGCACGCGCCCACAGTTCTCGCAAGGCGGGCAGGCGCGGATCTTCGCTGCCCTGTTGGGCGGGGGCCTCTTGGACCGGGGCGGGCGCGGGGCGGGCCTGTTGTCGGGGGCTGCTGCGCTCGATGGCGGCCTGCTGCCGCTCCGAGAGCACAGACCCCTTCTGCACCTTGTCGTGCATGTCAGCGAGGAAGTCGTTGTTCTGCCAGTTCGGGTCACGCTCAATGAGCGCGAGCGTGTCCTGCTTGTACTGGTCGAGATCCTCGATAGCCGCGATGCGGTCGTAGAAGTCCTTGGCCCCCAAGTACGCGGACTTCATGTTGTCCACGCCTTCCTTCCAAGTCTTGCGCCAGTTCTTCGTCCGCTTGAAGTGGCTCCGCTCCATAGCCTTGCGGTTCAGCACCTTCCCGTTCATACGGGAGGCGAGCCACATGCTCATGCTCGCGTTCGCACGCCCCATCACAGCGTCCTGCGACCCGGTGGTGGAGTTGATTTCGATGGCGACCGTGGGCGACAAGAACAGTTGGTAGACGCCGCCGCGCCCCGGTTTGATTTTCCACTCGGAGGTGGAGAAGCCGAGGTCGCGGGTGAGCCACTCCTCAAACTCGTCGCGGGTCAGTTGGATGTAGGTTCCGGTTCCGGCAACGGGGGGCATGGCCTACCTCACTCACCTGCGTAGATGGTGTCGTCCCACAGCGGGGCGCGCATAGCCGCGCCACCCGTGCTCGCGGGAAGCGTAGACGGATCTTCACCCCGCAAGTAGGCGTCCATCACTTCGGGGTCGAACACCGACCGCCCGTTCGGCAGCATCGAGGCGTGGCGGGTGCTTGCCGTCTTGGCAGGAGCCGTCGTCGGCAGGCACATTTCTTCAACGAACTGGCTTTGGAGGACAACCGTGCCCTGCTTCGTGCGACGGATAGTGGGGATGTCCATGACGAACACCTTGTCCTCACCACGGGTCAGCGCCACATAGGCGAGACGCCGCTCGGAGGCGAGGTCGTCCTCGGTTGCGTCGGCGCGAGGGAACTTCCCGCCGACCACGGGCACGAACATATTGGCGACCTCCAAGCCCTTCCACGAGTGCATGGTGCCAAGCGTGACCGCAGGCTCCTTGAAGCCCTTGGCCTCGGGGTCATCGTTTGCCGTCAACTTGGCGTTCGCTGCCTGCAAGGTACGGACATACTTCATGGCTTCGGTGATGTTCGCCCGCGCATTGAGCAGCCCCATCAGCGGAGCAATCGGGGCCATTGCTTGCTCCTGCACCGCTTCCTCCGACACCTCCCCCCTCGGGTCGGATGCGCGAATCTCGGCCATGATTTCATCGTCGTCGCGCACCTTGTCTACGAGGGCGTCCTTGACCGTCGAGCCGTCCGTGCCCTGCAAGGCAAGGATAGCGTCGAGGATCATTTCGTTCGACAGGTTCGCGTTCTTGAGGTTGGCGACCGTGGTGAGGTTGTCCACATACGCCTTGACGCTCGCGGTTTGGAACGCACGCGGGCCATAGATGCTCGCGTAGTTGTTCTGCAACCACACGAGGTAGTTACCCGTCGCACGCTCCGTCAGTTCGTCCACGAACTTCTGCCCAAGCATGGAGGTCGGAGCCGTGCGAGCGTTCAGCACCGCGTCGTTGATGCGGGCTACGTCGCCGCCCATGCCCTCGTCCGCGATGGTGAGCCAATGGAGGAGGGCCTTCGTGTTCGCGTCTCCGAAGAAGTTGGCCTTGGCGCGGAACGGGATGCCCTTCTTCAAGAGTTCAAGGCCGTAGGCGTATGCCTCGGCGTTCGACCGCAAGCCGACGCCGAAGGCGTCGTAGCCCTTCTTTCCGGCTTCCCCCAACTCCATCATCTCCTCGACCCGTGCCGCGAGCCACGCGGCGGGTGCGCTCATGTCCTTCGGCTCCACGGGCGGGAACGGAACGCGGCTAATGCCACCCTTGTCGGCGCGGGTCGGGTTCGCCGCGCAAGTCATGGGGATTTGCTTCTTGTTGTGGGAGATAAGGCTGTTCGCAGCCTGCACGATAAGTTCGCCCGAGCGGTAGTTGGTCTTGAGAACTTCCGTCTTGAAGCCCGCCCCGCCCGCCACGAGGTTGCTCATGTCAATGAACGCTTCGGGGTCTGCGCCACGGAACTCGTAGATGCTGTTGTGGGTGAGGATGTTCCCGGCGAAGAAGTTGGAGGCGTCGTCCACATCGAGGTCAATGAACGAGCCCTCGATCTGCTCAACACTCACGATACGGTCGAGCACCACGCCGTTCTCGGTCAACACGGGCACGGACACGCCCACGAACAGTCCCGCAGCCGTGACTTCGCGGAGGCTACCTTCGTCCGTGCTCAACTTGTGCGAGAGCAGGGCACCCGTGGCCTCGGACACCTGCTCCGCAAAGGCCAATGCTTCACGGTAGTTGGAGAAGTACCTCCGCAGGCGGCGGCGGTCGTTCGGGGCGTGCTTGACCCCCATGCCCGCCGTCACCACATCGAACTTCGGCCCCTCCCATTCCATGCTGACTTGGGTTCCCGTCGAAGCATGAGCAAGCAGGGTCACCACATGCCGCTCGCGCCCATGCTTGGTGTAGGACTGCGAGGCCCAATGCGGGTAGTTGAACCCGTAGTGCTTCGCCTCCAACACCTTGGCCCCGTTCTGTCCGAACTCCTTGAACAGCGCGTCTACACGGTCTTGGCTCAAGCCACGGTGTTCGCCGTTGAACACCGTGTCGGGAACCCCGTATTGAAGCATGTAACGAGCCTCTGCAAGCAGCGCCGACTCACGGTCGGGGCACACATCCAAGACCCACATGCGCTCGGCCTTCTCCAAGAAAGCGCGCCCACCGTAAGAGTTGAGGTAGTCCCCCTCGCTGCCCACCTTGCCCTTGTTGGTGAGGCCGACGCGGAACCCCATATCCGAGCGGTACATGAGGTACACGAGAACTTCATTCTCGTTGGTTTGCGGCTCCGTGGCCCACAAGCGGTGGTTGGGCGACATGGTGAGGGTGTGTCCTTCCTCGGTCGTGACCTTGAAGCCCCACTCCCAAGCGGTCGGGAGAGCGTGCTTCACCACCTGCGAGGTGGCCCGTCCATTTCGGTAGGAGAGCACCTCGTCTCCCGCCTTGAGGTCACGGGCAAGTACGGTGCCGCTCGGCGTGTTCACGGGGCTGTCCGCTGCCACACATTGCTTGTCGTCCCCGATGAAGCAGTAGGTGTCAGCGGTCATGGAGCCGTTGTCCTTCGCCAACTGCCCAATGTTCTTGGCCGTAGCAACCTTGTTGGCCTTGGCCGGGTCGATATAGCCGGTGATAAGGCCGAACATCATGTGCTGCGCCCGGTTCAAGTCCTGCGCCTCGTCCACGAGCACGACCTTGAACCGTGCCTGCACCGCACTCAATGCGCGGGGATTCGACAGAAGCACCTTCGACACATCGATCAGCACATCGTCAAAGTCGCCCTTGCCCGCGAAGTCCTGCTCCCCGTTCGGCCCTTTGAGGTACTCGTAGGCTGCGTAGACCGCCGCCTCGGACACGCCCAACTCGTCGGGCAGTTGCCCTGCATTCGCAAGGTGGTATGCCTCGGACGGAGAAATCATGCGACCCTTGAACTTCGTGATGGCTCGCTTGAAGTCACCGGGCGACAGCGGCTCGCCCTCCTTGGTGCCATCTTCGGTGAGGTGCAGCCCCAAGTTGAACCATTGGTTCACGGGCTGTGCGAACGACGGGTACTTCTCCCGTAGCCCCTTGTCCTTGTCGCGGGCCTTCTTCGCGGCATAGCGCGCACCGGGGGCCGCAAGGCTCGGGTCGGTGCTCATGTCGTAGTTGACACCCGCCGCACGGAACGCATCGAGAATGATTTTGAGGGCCTTTTCCGCCAGCCCACGCGGGTCGGTAAAGTTCTTCGTAGCCTTGAGGCGGTAGCCGTAGTAGTCGGCGCTCGGGTCACGGTAACCCTGCACCACCCCGCGCAGGAACGAGTTGTAGATTTTCCCAATGTTGCGCTCGGCCTGCGTGAGTGCTTGCGAGAAGGTCAGTCCGCCGCCCTGTGCGCCGGAAGTGGGAGCAGCAGGAGAGGGGGCCGAACCGGGGGCCGACAGGAGGCTGGTCGGCGGCGGGGGCGGGCTCCCAGCCCCCTTCATTTCCACCTGCCTCATGGCAAGACGGACGAGGTTTGTCTGCTCGTAGGGCTTCACGCCGTCACGCCCACCGCTGCCGTATTCGCGCATGAGTTTCGCGGCAATGGAGTGCGTGGTGCCAAGCCCCGCGTCCTCACCGTTGCCGAAGGACGCACCGTAGTCCTCGATGCGCTTCCGCAGTTCAGCGGCGCTCTTGCGGGAGAACGAGGTCGCCATGATGGCGCGGGGCGGCACCCCGAGTTCGTCAATGTGGTAGACGACCTTGGCGGCGAGCGTCTTGGTCTTGCCCGAGCCCGCACCTGCCGCGATGATGCCCTTGCCGCGAACCATCATGGCGCGCTCTTGGTCGGGCGACAGGCGTTGTGCCTTGCCGACCTTCGTGGCGTACACCTTGTCCTGCGAAGCCGCACTCGCAGCCGCAGAGAGCACGACGGTCGGGTTCTCGCTCGTCTCCACCACCGTATCGAGGCGGTTGATGAGGTCTTGCTTCTGCTCCTGCAAGTCAGCGGCGTCGGCGGACACGGGGTCAACGATGTTGAGTTTCGCCTCGACGGCTCGGATGTCCTCACCAATGTTCTTCGCCACCTCGGCGTCCGCGAGCACGGCTTCGGTGTCGGACGGGGCCACACCCGCCAACTTGGCCGCGTCCTTGACCCACTCACGGGTCATGCGGAGGCGGGACGCCGGGGGCACGGTCGCCAACCCGTTCAGCACCGTCTCGGGGGACTCGGAGGCTGCGAGGTTCGCCACTTTCTGTGCGGTCGCGGCGGCGCGCATGTCGGAGAAGGTTTCCTTGAGGTCGTCGCTGTGCGTGCGGAGCACCGCGAACATCTCCGCAAGCACCTGTGCCTGTTCCCGAGCCTGCCCGAGCCCACGGGTCGAGCGGGAAGCAAGGCCGACCCCTGTACGGAAGCGTGCATACACGCTCTTGTTGGTGAGCGGCAGCATGAACTGCTGCACGCCTTCGACCACTTCACCTTGGAAGCGACGGAGCAACTTGGTGGCTTCCGCCGTGTGCGGGTCCGCGTCCCCCTTCAACTTGGTGTAGGCGTCCAACGCGAGTAGGAACACCACGAGGTCCACGAAGTAGCCGGGCTCCACCTTGTTGTCGTTCCCACTTCCTTGGGCGACGAACGAGAACGCCTTGCGAATGGCAGCGCGGACTGCATGGATACGGGACTGCTTGCTCATGGGGCTATGACCTCGTGGAAGGCACTTGCCTCCCACGAGGGCATAAAGCCCCTACCGAAGTCGAGCCTACATGCGGCCCCGGTCGAGCGCGTCGAGGCTCGCGCGGAAGAACTCGGCCACGCGCTTGTCCACTTCCTGCGGGGGGAGGAGGTCGAGCAGGGCGCGCAACTTCTCGGCCCGTGCCCGAAGGTCAGCAATAGCGTCGAAGTAGAGGTCGAGCACCGCCCCGTCCACCACCGACTTGAACCCGTCCAAGTTCATGCCCTCGGCCTCGGCCTCCACTTCCACGGCCTTCACTTCCACGGGGGCCGCAGGAGTCGTGGCGGGAGCCACGGCCTCGTCAATGTCAGCGGCGGTCGGGAGCGGAAGGGCGAACAGGGAGGGGATGGGCATGGGCGTAGTGTCCTCGGAAGTCTTGTTGGAGCGAGCGTGAGGAGAGCGGCGAACGCTGGTGACCGTCTGCACGGTGTTGTCGATGCGCTTGGGGGCGCCCTTCGGCACACCGAAGCGGGAGAACGCGGTGGTGCGGAACTGCACGAGCCGTTGCCACCGGGCCACAAGTTCTTCGTCTCCGGTGGTCGGGCGGAAGATGCTCGCGGGGGCCATGACAATGAACACGAGCGCACGGGCCGACACGAGCCGCAGCGGCAGAGGGTCCGCGAGGAGCGAGGCGTAGTCCTTGCCCCACGGCGCGTCCGCGTGGGCGTGCGTCATGCGCGCGTCCTTGTAGTCAGGAGTGTCGCGCAAGACGCCGATGTAGTTGTGGAGGTACTTGTCCACCGTGTCCGCGTGAAGTCCTGCATACTCCACGAGGTCGTTCGGGGTGAAGTACGCCTCACCCTCTCCCGCGAGAAGGGCAGCGGTCGTTCCGGCCTTCGGGAACACGGGGTCGAGACTGCTTTCCGTCACCTCCTTGCGGAAAGCGTCCACGAAGGCTTGCACGGCGTCACCGCTCATGCGGGCAACGAAGTCCCGAATGGCCTGCTGCACCGGGTTCAGCCCGACACGGTAACGGACAACGCTGCCCTCGGTGGCGGTGGTCGAGAGGTCGGTGGTCGAGAGGTCGGGTGGAAAGAGACTGGTTTGGTTGGTCAAGTCACTTGCGGACGAGGACGGTTGCACGGTGTTCTCCTACAAGAAGGAGGTGGCGGTTGGGGGGTTGGTTTCAGCGAGAGGAGGGCCGCACGACGACTTCCAGCCCCTTGGCGGCGAGCGCGGCGAGCGCGTCCCCCGTCGAACCCGTGTTCGAGTTGACGGTCACCACGGGGGCTTGGGCCATGTTGTCAAGGCGAGAGGTCAAGTCGCCCACCCGTTTGTCCATGTCGGCCACCTTGGCGAGCAAGGCATCGAGAGACGCGGAGAGGGCTTTGATCACGACAAGGGCGTTCTCGGAGACGGGGGTTGCTTCGGGGGTTGTGGCGGTGGGCGGCACAGAGGGCTCCTCGTTGGGTTCGGAGGTGACGGGTTCGGAGGTGACGGGTTCGGAGGTGACGGGTTTCTTGGGCCTGCGAATGGCGTTGGTGGCGACCGACAACTCCATGCCAAGCCACCATGCGGCGATCTCGACCATGCGCGCGAACAGCGACTTGTCGAACACCTGCGTGTAGGCCCGCTGAATGTCTCGCAGCGCGAGCGGCTTCTCGGCACACAGAAGGATCAACCCCGAGAACCCCACGGGGTTGCGGTCGAACTTGCGGAGGATGTCGCCGTGCGGAACGCGCCCCACGGCCCCCTTACTTGCCCACTTGCCGATAGCCGCTGCCTGCCCATCTAACAGAGCGTCTCGGACCTCCCACGCCTTCTCCATGCGGGCGTCCACGGCACTCTCGGCCACAGACCCGGCAAACCGCTTTGGATAGGGCTTCTTGGTCGTGCTCGGAGAGGGAGAGGGGAGGGGCATGGGGGCGGCTTCGACCTCGGGCGCGGGTGCGGGCGCAAGTTCGGGGAGAAGAAGGGGGGCAGGCTCAACCTCAACGGTCTGCTCAACTTTGGGCAGGGGAAGCGGCGCGGGAGCACGAACAGAGGCGACGACCGACCGCAGAAGGCTCACCTCCTCGTCGGGGTACATGCGGCGCAGGACTTCTACGAGCACCTCGTAGGTGTCGTCAGGGCGTCCGTCCGCAAGTACCTGCGCGGCTTCCAACAAGTCCTCGTAAGAGACAACGCTCAAGTGAGCATTTTCCGAAAGGTCGCCCGAAACGGGGTCGGCGTTGAAGCCGGTGCCGGGGTTTCGCGCACCTTCGACCTCGGAGCGGTGGCGCAACGCTTTCTTCAACATGACCTTGACTCCGTTCTCGACAATGAGCCGCCCGTTCCCGGCACGGGACCACGCAAGCGCCGTGTCCATGCCGCCATGCGCGCACGACAAGGTGCGACACACGACGAGCGGGATGGTTGTGGGGATTTCGCTCGGGTTGCTCCCGAGCATGACCGGCAGGAAGCCTGCCTCCTCCAAGGCCGCAGCATGGCTCTTGGCGTGGGCCTCTTTGCTGATGATGCCGACCTTCATGGGTGAACCGCTCCTGCTTGGGCAACCCTTATGAATACGCGGGCGAGGGAGCGTCCCCACCCCCTCGCCCTCTTGTCGTTTCGCCCCCCTACTTGGTCGGGAGCACGCGGTACTTGATGTGCTGCACGCCCCACTCGACGGCAAACTGCTCGGTCTTTACGAGCATGTCGAAGCGTCCCGGCCCCTTGATCGCGCCCCCCGTGTCGCGCACGGTGTAGACCTTCACATCGCCGTCAGGGAAGGTCAGTTCGACCCGCGTGCCGAGCGGGTAGTAGCGGGGGTCAGCCGCAAGGATGCGCTTGGAGGACTCGGCCACGGTGCCGTCACGGGTGATGCCGATACACCCCTTGCAGTCGGCGGTGTACGCGGTGACCTTCGCGGTCTTGGCCGGGGTGGTCTTGGCCGGGGCCGGGACCGGGGCAGCGTGCGCGGTGGAGGCCACGGCGCAAAGACGCGCACTCTCGGCCCCCATAGGGGCGGGGGTGCAGGCGGCGGTGAGGAGCAGGAACAGCATGAGAGGGCTTCCGCTTGCAAGTACGCGGCTGGCCCTCGGGGCGAAACCCCCCATGAAAAAAATAGGTGCGACAGGTGGACGACAGATGCGCGGGTGATTAGAATATGTGGCGTGCCCCACCCCTCTCTACTTACGGGGCACGATGGAGACAAGACCATGAGCACCGTGACCTTCAAGAACCTCGACCTTCTCGACTCTCGGTCTATTGAACAGGCGGTCGGCACTCTGTGGGCGGCGCACCGCCACGCCAAGCAGAGCGTCGAACTGTTCGGAGAGAGCGAAACCGAAGTGCGGGGCCGCCTCGCGGCTTCTCGTGCCTTCACGCTCCTCGACCCGAACACCGAAGCGACCGTGGAGCACAACGGCACCGAAGTTCTGTCCCCGCCCCCCACCAAGACGCACGCGCAGGGGTTCTACCGGGGCAAGACCAAGGGCTTCGTGGACGCCATGCTGGCCCGCATTGAGAAGTACGGCTCCGCGACGTTGGAGGACGCCGCAAACGACATGGGCCTCACGCTCGACACGGCGCGTGCGTTCCTCCGCAACGCGGGTCGCACCAACCGGGCGCACGACACCGAGTTGCCCTTCGTGCCCCGGTGGAACGCGGACAAGGGCTACAACGAGTACTTCGCGCGCTGACCCCCGCACTCTTGGAGGTGGGAGGTTCAGTCCCACCACATGCGGACAAACACCTGCTCCCCCGCAGCGACGGCTTCCTGTGTCTTGCTCGTGTCCTTGCCCGTCCAGTTCCCGTTGAGCATCGGACCATCCGGCTTGCCGAGGTGTGTAGAAACTTCGTCTGCCTTGGCAGGACGCCCCCGGAACAACTGCTCCAAAGTCGCACCCGGCGGAAGCGGGAAGTAGATAGCCACGCTCATCTCTCGTGCAGGGTGAACCGCCTCAACCCCCATAGACTTCAACCAACGGGCGACCGTGGGGACGGAGAACTCGTTGTAGGTAGAACCGGGAGCCAGCCCTTGCAGCATGGCCTTTGCCCAAGTTGCGACCGGGACGAGGGGTCCGAACATCATGAGTTCGCGCGTCGGACCCTCCGTGTACCCCTCGACAATGCCCTGCAAGTTGACATGCTTGCCGAGGGAGGCGGTGCGCCGCAGCCCCGTCAAGAGGGCCTTTCGCTCGGGCGTGCCCACAGGAAGTGTGGAAGCGAGACGGATCAAGGCCGAACGGTCGGCAGCGGTCAGGGTACGGGGCATGGCGGGTCGGCTCCTATGAGGTGGTGCCCTGCACTTGTCATAAGCAAGGCACCAAGAGCGGGTAGGCTTTGACTATGCCCGCTCGCCCCGTCGCTCCTTCGGGGCAGGTGTTTCAGTCCCAAATGTAGTGCTGTTCCAGATTGGGGGTCAGGCAGGAACACCGGGGGATTTCCAATTGCCCGAAAGGATCGCTCCCTCGGAGCCGTTCCATTCCCCACCGAGGATCACGGCGGTGCCGCCAATGCGGGCCTCGCCGGACACCTTGGCCCTGCCGGACACCTTGGCGTAGCCGGACACCTTGGCCTCGCCGAACACCTTGGCCTCGCCGGACACCTGGGCGTTGTGGTACACCCTGGCGTAGCCGAACACCTCGGCCTCGCCGGACACCTTGGCGTCGTCGTACACCTCGGCGTTTCCATACACCTCGGCGCTGCCGAACACCTGGGCCATGCCCCACACCTCGGCGCTGCCGGACACCTGGGCGATGCCGGACACAGAGGCGTTGTTGAACACCAAGGCGTTGCCGGACACCACGGCGTTGCCGAACACATGGGCGTTGCCGGACACCCTTGCCCCGCCGAACACTTGGGTGTTGCCGGACACCATTGCCCCGCTGAACACCTTGGCGTTTCCATACACCTTGGCTTTTCCATACACCTCGGCCTCGCCGGACACATCGGCGTTGCCGAACACATGGGCGTCGTCGTACACCTTGGCGTTGTCGGACACCTTGGCGTCGTCGAACGCCCACGCATCGTCGGACACTATGGCGTTGCCGGACACCTCGGCGTTGCCGTACACCTGGGCGTCGTCGGACACCTTGGCGTTGTCCAGAATGTGCTTGCCTGGGATGTTGACTTCCGCGGTCGCCTCGCGGGAAAGACCCGCCAGGATGGCCTTCCGTTCGGGCGTGCCTACGGGGAGGGAAGAAGCGAACCGAATGAGAACGGAACGGTCGGCGGCGTTCAGGGTACGGGGCATGGCGGGTCGGCTCCTATGCAGCGGTGCCCTGCACTTGGCATAAGCAAGGCACCAAGAGCGGGTAGGCTTTGATCATGCCCACTTGCCCCGTCGCTCCTGACGACACCGACACCCCCAAGCAGCGGGTGTGGTTCGTCTATGTCATTCAGTCACTTGCGCCGCGCTACGGGAAGCGGGGGAAATCCTTGCCGGGGTTCTTCTATGTAGGTGCGAGCACCGATCCGCTTCGTAGGCTGCGCCAACACAACGGCGAGATCGTCGGCGGGGGTCGCTACACGAGCAAGCACCGCCCGTGGGAACTCCGCGCCGTCTACGGCACCTACTTGGGGCAGTCCGAAGCCCTGCGTGCCGAGCGCGCACTCAAGCACGGCAAACGGGGAGCGGCGAGGCTCACATGGACGCCCGCCGACTCCCCGTTGTGTCGAGGCGAGGGGGTCAACCACCCTCTCGTGCTCACACTTTCTTCAAGGACAGGACGGGAGTGACCTGCGTGTTCATGGTCGGTTGCCACAGCACACTCTCGCCGTAGTCGCGGATCATGCCGCCCTTGAAGCGGCCCTTCACCTTGGCTTGCAGGAGCACCATCGGGGAGTTGAACTTGCCGGGGTACTCGGCCTTCAAGTCCTGCCACGACTTCTCAACCACGCGCTGCGTCCGCACCTCGCCGCCGCGCATGTTGTCGATGTAGGTGACCACCACCTTGTCGCCCGCTTGCAGGCGACGGAGCAGGGAGACGATAGCCGCGTAGCCCTTCGCCTCGTCGGGGTTCGCGGGAGGCATGACCTTCGGGCGTTGGAGCATCTTCTGCAACCCGCCGAAGTCCCGCACCAAGTCGAACGGGCTGATGGAGGTGTCCAATTCGTCGGCCTGCTTCGTCAGCAGGGGGAGCAGGTGAGGACGGAGGCTCGGGTTCTCGTAGGCGAGACGAATGGTAGCGGTACGGAGAGTGCTCATGCGAAGTCGGTGCCCCCACAGGTAGGCGGTAGGCGGTAGGCACCCCCCCACCGGCTATGCACGGGCTACCGAAGTCCCGCGCCCCACTCCCCTGCCACGCTGCGAATGAAGTCCACGGCTTGAAGAACACGGGCGCGGTGCAGCCCTTCGTTCTTGACGAGGTGGGTCGCCACTTCCAGCCGGGTCAGGCCCTTGGACAACAGGGGCAGGCACTTCCCAATGAGGGCCATGTCGGCGCTCGTCTCGACCGCGCACGCGGCTTCGTGCAGGCGCTCTCCAAGAGAAGCGAGCGCGAGTTCATAGCCGAGGACTTCTTCTTGGTCGGCCTCGACCGTGGCGAGGTCGGTGCTTGCGACATCGACCTCGTTGCCGTCAAGGTCGGTGTAGCCGAACTGCTCTGCTTGGGCGTGGCGGTTGTGCTTGCGGTGATAGTTGGAGATAATGCACTCGCAGACCATGTGGACATAGTGCCCGAACGACGACTTCTTGGGGTCGAACGGACACTTGCCCCGGTTGCGAACCAGCAGTCCCGCGTAGACTTCTTGCAGGACTTCCTCGGGGTCGTAGCCGTAGCGTGCGACCCGCCCGAAGAAGCCCGCGTAGAACAACTTGCGGACCTCGTGCCCCCGGTTCACGAGGTCAATGCCCTTGCCGTCCCACACTTCACGGGGAGCCGGTGCCACACGCGGGGCATGAACCATGCGGGGCTTGCGCGCACTCGGAACATGAACCGAGAGCAGGTTCTCGTCCAGCCCTGCTCCCGGCTTCGTCAGGAGGGTGGGCGCAGGGTGAACGACCAGCGGGACTTCAATGTGCGGGGGGCTTGCGGGCAGAGGCGCAAACAGCGCGAACACATCAAAGAAACCGCCCGCCACGCCGCCCTCCCCAACGAGGGCGGTGTGGTGCGCGGGACGCAGCCGGAAGTAGGCGTCGAAGGTGCGGTGCGGAACCCGCACTCCCTTGGAGGGGGCAGGGTTCCCGCTCACAAGAGCCGCAAGAGTCTGCCGCACCGAGGGGTAGGTGGTCGGGCCGTGCGGCCAATGGACCGTGATGACCCCTTGCGTGTCGCGCACCACACGGTGACCGCCGTGTTCGTGCCGTGCGTAGACCACTTGCTGCATGTTCTGACCCTCGCCGCGCCGTGGAGGTTTATACACGGTTGGACGGGGGCGAACCACCCCCACCCCACAAGGTTTCGGTGAGGTGGGGGGTGTCTCGGTCAAGACTTGTTGTTGAGCCGCTCCTTGAGGTTCTTCCCGGCGGCGAACTTGGCGGCGGTGCTGCCCGGCACAGTGATCTTCTCCTTGGTCTTGGGGTTGAACGCAGCGCGCCCGGCCCGAGCCTTGGCGGTGAAGTTGCCGAAGCCGGTGATCTTGACCTCGCCCCCGTCCGCAAGGGTGCTGGCAATGATGCCCGCCTCGGTGTCGAAGATGGCGGCAACCACTTCTGCGGCCTTGGTGTTGGTGAGGCCGGTGGCAGCAGCGAGGGCGGTGGTGAACTCGGACTTGTTCATGACGGGGTACTCCAATGATGGTTGGTGCCCGACCACTTCGTTGGCAGGAAGCCGTAGTAGGGACAGGTTTACCGTACCCGCGCCCCGTCCCGCTACCTCCCCTATCCGCGCACGGGAAACATGAACCTCGCCGTCGTCCAACTCCGCACGCCGTTGCTCAATGTGCCTCGGGCACGAGCCATGATGCTTGCGGCGGTCGAGCAGGCGGTGAAGGCCCGTGCAGAAATCGTGCTCCTGCCCGAACTCTGCACGACGGGCTACCCGCTCAACTCCCGCGAGGAAGCCCTCGCGGTGGCAGAACCCACGAAGGGGGGCATGACCGCCCGCACGGTGCAGGAACTCCTCGTCCGCTTGGGGAGCGATGCCCTCGTTGCTTACGGCTACCCCGAGGTGGCCCGCGACGGTCGGCTCTACAACAGCATGGCGCTCGTCTCGGCACGGGGGGTCGAGCAGAACTACCGCAAGGTCGCGCTCTACAAGGCCGACAAGCCGTGGGCCACCCGTGGTGCTCGCCGTATGCTCTGGAAGGTGAAGGGGTTGCTCGTCGCCCCCGGCATCTGCGCGGACGGCTCGGACCCTGACTACTGGAAGTTCTTGGCCCGGTCGCAGCCCGACCTCGTGTTGTTCTCGTCGTGTTGGGTCACCGACCCCGTGGACCCGCCCGAGAAGTGGGCCGTCATGACCTACTTCGGTGCCTACTTGGCGGCGGCGGACAGGTGGGGCGAGGACCGGGGCGTGTCGTATCCCGGTCGGTCCTGCGTTCTGCCTCCCGAAAGCACGGGCGAGACGCTTGTGGCGGCAGGTGAGACGGGCGACTGCATTTTGCTCT
>Ga0194129_10003157_pt1 | contig 23293 bp, 24 predicted proteins | sample TA2KigCa35mmetaG_FD_150862 | JGI IMG/M metagenome (GOLD analysis project Ga0194129, IMG submission 150862) | Freshwater microbial communities from Lake Tanganyika, Tanzania - TA2015038 Kigoma Deep Cast 35m | ecosystem: Environmental > Aquatic > Freshwater > Lake | place: Tanzania: Lake...
GAGGTAGCGGGCTTCGGCGTCCGCGTTGATGATCGAGTTGGAGACGATGCTCATGCAGTTCTGCCTCGAAACAAGCGGTCGCCTTTCGGAGACCGGTATCCGGTGGGTAAGGGAAGATCGGTGAACCCGATCGCCGCATCATTCTGTGGCAGCACCCTCCACAGCCCCGGGGGGTGGTAACAGTTCTTCACGGCCCCCTGGTTTCTCAGATTCACTGGCGCGCAGGGGATCTTGGCGATAGCACAGGGGCGTCGACCGGCTGGGTGATGGTTGTTTTTTGTGCCGTCAACGACAGTGGCGATTGATTTCAACCCATGACAAATTGATGCAGATTGTTGTTGATTGCAGCGCGATAAAAAATCCCTGAAGCACTGCTTCAGGGATTCAAGAGGATGCTTGGAATGGGGTCTGAGCAATGCCCCCTGATCGGCGGAGGCGTCCGCTGACTCAGACTGCGTCGCCCGGTTTGGGGGTCAGACCGCCATTGCCTGCATAGAGGTTTGCGGTGCGGTTCACAGTGCTGAGAGGGATGCCATCGGCGGTGCCCAGGCCCTTGATGTAGGGAACGGTGTTCTAGCCGAAGGATTGACCATACTCCGTACTGCCAAGCAGGTCTTCAATCGCGGCCCTCAGGCCACTACGCACCCGAATCGAGAGGAACCGGCTGGTTTCTGCTGGTTGCGCAGCCCGACCCAGCAGGGCCAGATAGGCCGCTGCCGCCGCCCGCAGTGGCGCCATGCGGTTGAGTCGCTGCACAAACAGTTCGCTGCCTGCGATCTGAGCCACGAAATCGGCCACGTTGAGCTGGCCATCCCGCAGTTGCGATTCGGCATCGCGTAGTCGCTCGGCCGCAAGCGGTATGCGATTGAGCAGTTGGCGATAGGACGTGTCAACAACAGCTTTGAGATCGCTGCCATTGGCGCCTGGCAGCAGTTCAACCGGAGCACCAAGACTGCGCCGACGGCCAAAACCCTGCGGTGTGCCCGGTTTGATCGCGGTGGTCATGGCCTGGCCAGGTTGGCGAGCCAGAGCGCTGGACGCGCCGCTGGAAACGGCCGCACTCCAGCCACCAGCCACTGGACGGATTGCCGTGCTGGGACGGGGGACCGTCGCCGCACCGCTGCGTCAGGTCTGGGTGGCATCGGCACGCCAGCGGCGGCTGGGAGCCGGCGGTATCCGCAGGCTGCCAGGACCTTCGTTGAATGCAGCACGGGTGGGTGCAGCCGATTCGCCACCGGCGATCGCTGCGCTCCAACCCCCAGAGACGACGCGGCGCGGTTGCAGGTTGCGACGCACGGTGTCACCGGTGGCGGTGCGCAGGGTCTGGGGCGGTACAACCTCGGGGCGCTGCCGCCCATTCAGATCGGCGTAGGCCGCCGCATTGAAGGGTCTCCGCAGGGCAGGTGTGCGGCGAGCGGTGAGGTCAGCAGGCGTGATGAACCGCTCATAGGGGACGGTGTCCTGACCAAAACTTTCGTTGTATTCAGGGCTGTTGACCATGGCGTCGACGACGCCATAGAAGCCCTTGCGTGCAGCTGTGTCGAAGTAAGCGTCGATTTCCCAGCGGCCAAAGGTGGGGCGGCCCAGGATGCGGCGGTGCATCACCTCGATCGCTTTGGTGATGTAAAGACCGCTCCAATAACGACGACGGAAAGCGTCACTGCGTGCCACCTGGCGCACAAATTCGCGCAGGTTGATGTCGCCGTTTTCGAGCTTGATCTCTTCGACTGTGTTGCGTTCACCGGCGTAGCCGGCATTGCCCAGAATCTGGGCATAGACCGCACGGATCACGGCCTGGGTGCTGGCCTCGGTGTTGCGAATGCTGGGCTGGCCGCCGCGAAGCGGTACAGAGTTACCGCCGGTCGCGATTTGCTGAAGGCGAACCACTCTGGGGCCGACCCTCCGGGGTTTGGCCTGACGGAATTGGGGACTGGCCATCTGGCCAGGCTGTCCCATGCCGTTGCCGATCAGGATGCGACGGTTGTCATAGCGGGCTGGTGCGGGCCGCGTCGCCACCGACGCTGTTCCCGAGGGAAAAATCGCGCCGTAATTGAGAGCCAGCGGATCGTTGCCGCCGCCATAGGCGTGCTGGTCAGGGAACGCCTGGCGGTAGGAGGCATACAGGGTGACGTACTGGGGAGCTCCTTCAAACGGTGCACTGAAGCGGAACAGTTTGCGGTTGGATCCCCAGCCCGCGCTCTCCTGGGCTTCTTCGCCTAGGTCGCGAAGGTAGGGCACGGTTTCTTCACCGAAGACCCGGGCGTACTCCATGGAGTTGACCAGGCAGTCAACCAGTCCAGGCAGACCCTGTTCGGAGACGATGTTGAAGTAATCGGTGAACTCCTCGCGCGAGCTGATGCCGCGGCCGAGGAAATGGCGGAAGGCAAGTTCCACAGCCCGGCTGTTGGAGAAACGGGCATAAAACTGATTGCGGTACTCCTTGCTGCGACCCAGAGCGCGAATGAATTCGCGCATCGAGATCTCACCCTGACGAACCTGGGTGGCTTCGACCGGACAGGGCATCTGGCTGTACGCCTTGGCGATGTCCCGTTCGAACACTTGCCGATAGGCGGCGCGAATCACTTCGGCTTTTTGAGCGCCGCTCATGCGCGGCTTCATGACGTAGCGCTGCCGCCCCTCGGCCGCCAAGGCATAGGTGGCAGGAAGCTGCAGACCTTGGTTGACAGGGCTGCCCAACCGCTGGCGAGTCGATGGCATCGGCACCGCCAGCTCTTGCAGCAGCACGTTGAAGCAATCGATCACCAGTTGCCTGGCCTGGGGCTGATCTTTGAACAGGCCAGCCGCTGCAGCTCGCATCTCCTGCAGCGCCACATTGGTGGCAGCCAGGGAGCAGGCTTTCTCAAGGACATCCTTGAGGCCCCGCGTGTTGACCGCCAGGATGCTGGGGTCGCCGGCGACCACGGCGTAACCCACATAGCGCAGGAACCAGGCCATGTCCCTCAGGGACTTGCGCATGCGGTCATTGCCGTAGCGGGCAACGCTGATCGGGCTGAAGCCGGTGGGCAGCACCACACGGACATCGGCATCGCCTCCGGCACCTTCAAGCAGGCGGGTCAGCAGGTTGCCAGAGCTGGCAGCCGTGCCTGTGAAGGTCTGCACCGACTGGGCAAACGCAGCTTGGTCGGCAGCCAGAGGGGTCGCTTCGAGACCGCTCGGGCCCGCGCTCGGCAGATCGAGATACGACAGCGGAGTGCCGCCGGCAAAGATGCGATTGGCCGCCTTGGCCACGATCGCCGTGGCATTGGCAGAAAGAACGCGGGCCGCCTGGACGCGCAGGGTGCCGCTTTGGAAAAAAGTGATCAGGTTGTCAAGTTCGCCCCGATCCGGGAAGCGATCTTGTTGCTCGGCCTGACGGACGCTGGAGAGCGGCAGGGTGTCGTAGCGCTGGGGGCTGACCCTGGGGCTGCCGCTGCTGGCGGTCACGGTCATTGACAGGAGCGAACCGGGCGGAGTCACGTTACGGCTGGCAGCAGGGCCCTTCGGGAGCGCATGAACAAATGTTTGCAGCCGCGCGGGCGTCCCGGGGGGCAGTGGCGTGGAATGCTCCCCGGAAACCTTGCTGCGCGTTGTGTCCGAGCTTCCGATCCCCGCCGCATCGATGCCTGCGTCCGATGCCGCCACTCCAGTGGTGAGTGCGTTTTATGACCGCTTTCCCTATCCGGGGGATCCGCTTCAGGACGGCCCCCCGCCTGGTTACAACTGGCGGTGGTGCGTCGACAGTGCTCGCGCTTTTGTCTTTGGCACCCTGCCTGCGACCGCGACCACGGCTGAGCCCCGCCGCTGGCAAATTCTTGATGCGGGCTGCGGCACCGGCGTCAGCACCGATTACCTCTGTCACCTCAACCCTCAGAGCGCAGTGCTGGCGGTCGATATCAGCGCCGGTGCCGTGTCCGTTGCGCGCGAGCGCAGTCGCCGCTCGGGCGCTGCCGCCCAGGTCAGTTCGCTGCGCATCGAGCAGCGCAGCCTGTTGGACCTGGACGACGAAGGCCCCTTTGACTACATCAACTCGGTCGGGGTGTTGCACCACCTCGACCAGCCCGAAGCCGGTCTTGCCGCCCTGGCCCAACGGTTGGCACCGGGGGGCCTGCTGCATCTGTTCCTGTACGCCGATGGCGGACGTTGGGAGATCCAACGCATGCAGCGGGCCCTGGGTTTGCTGCAGGTTGGAACGGGGGCTGAAGGGCTTCAGCTTGGGCGCGACTTGTTCAAGGCGTTGCCTGAACACAATCGCCTCCGGCGCCATCACGAGCAGCGTTGGGCTCTCGACACCGCTGCTGATGCCAACTTTGCCGACATGTATCTGCATCCGCAGGAGTGCAGTTATTCGATCGAGCGCTTGCTGGCGTTTGTCGCGAGCAGTGGACTGACCTTTGCCGGTTTTTCCAACCCTGAGGTCTGGGACCCGGCGCGGCTGCTCCAGGGCGAGCTGCTGACCCGGGCAATGAGCCTCAGCGACGTTGCCCGCTGGCGGCTGATCGAGGCACTGGATCCCGACATCAGTCATTTCGAGTTTTTTCTCTGCCGAGGAGCGCTTCCCTCCGCTCCCCAGTCCAGTGACGCCGACCTGCTGGGTGCTCGCTATGAACGCAACCGCTGTCTCTGGGGCTGGCCCTCGGCGTCGTTGCTGGGTCCAGACCTGATGCCGCTGCAGCTCCCTGACGGGGCGTTTGAGCTGCTTCTGGCCCGGGAACAGCATCCACAGCTGACCCTGGCAGAGCTGCCGCTCGAAGCCGATGCTCAGGCGCGCTGCGCACTGGTGCGGCAGTTGCTGGCGTTGCGGGTTCTGCACCGCATCGCAGTCGCGCCTTGAGATCGCAGACGCGCTGTCCCGTCAGGACTCTGAACGCTGCGTGATAAATTCCGACCGCTTTTTGCACCGGGAACGCTTGCAAGCAACCCTGGCCGCTGAATCGGTCTCTGCTGCGCCATCAGGCGTGGCGGCCTTGGTCCCCGACCCCCAGGACGAGTACCAGCGACTTCAGCGCCGATTGCTGCTGGCTACCCTTGTCGTCTCGATTGCTGTGAGCGTGCTCACCGCAGTTCGATTCGGCACGCACGCCGCCGTCAGTCTTGCTTTCGGCGCCAGTTGCGGGCTGCTGTATTTGCGTCTGCTGGCCCGCAGCGTCGCCAGGTTGGGAACCCAATCCCGCTCCCTGGGGCGTTTCCAGATGGTGGTACCAGCTCTGCTGGTCGTCGTCTGTTCTCGGGTCCCTGCACTTCAGTTGCTTCCAGCCCTGGCCGGTTTTGTGCTTTACAAGCCAGCTCTGCTGATGCAGGCCTTCCTTGCTCCCTGAACCACCCCAATTCCATGGTTCTCCAGCCTCAGTTGCTCCCCCTTGCCGAACTCGAAGTCGGCAAACAGTTCTATTGGAACCTCGGCAACCTTCATCTCCACGGCCAGGTGTTCCTGAGCTCCTGGGTGGTGATCGGTGCCCTGCTTGCGCTTGTTGTGACCGGGACGCGCTCGATGAAGCGGGATCCCAGCGGGGTTCAGAATCTGCTCGAGTTTCTGTGGACGTACATCCGCGATTTGGCTCGGGAACAGATTGGCGAAAAGGCCTACCGCGACTGGCTGCCGTTTATTGGCACCCTCTTCCTGTTCATCTTTGTGTGCAACTGGGGTGGCGCGCTGATTCCCTGGAAGTTGGTTGAAATTCCCAACGGTGAGTTGGGTGCTCCAACCGCCGACATCAACACCACTGTGGCCATGGCCCTTTTGGTGTCCTTGTCTTACTTCTACGCCGGTTTGAGCCGCAAGGGCTTGCGCTACTTCGAGTACTACGTGGAGCCGACTCCGATAATGCTCCCGTTCAAGATCATTGAGGACTTCACCAAGCCCCTCTCCCTCTCGTTCCGTTTGTTCGGCAACATTCTTGCTGATGAACTGGTCGTCGGAGTACTGGCTTTCCTGGTGCCTGTCATCGTGCCCCTGCCTGCCATGTTCCTGGGCTTGTTCACCAGTGCCATCCAGGCGCTGATTTTCGCCACTCTGGCGGCCAATTACATCGGCGAAGCCGTTCACGAAGAGCACCACTAGCTCTCTGTTCGCCCCCAGGTCGTCCCGACGATCTGACAAACTCATCGCGCGCAGGTCCGGGTGGAACCGGGCCCACCCCCGCAAGGGGGTGTCCCGGGCGCGCCATGCCGATTCCGCGCTCTTCCTGCGCTCCAACACCCACCCTTTTCCAACAGGTTTCCACCAATGAGTGAACTGACCTCTGCCGCTTCCGTTTTGGCCGCCGCTCTGGCCGTGGGCCTCGCCGCCATCGGCCCTGGCATCGGCCAGGGCACCGCAGCCGGTCAGGCTGTGGAAGGGATTGCTCGCCAGCCCGAAGCTGAAGGCAAGATCCGCGGCACCCTGCTGCTGTCCCTGGCCTTCATGGAAGCTCTGACCATTTACGGCCTCGTGGTCGCTCTGGTGCTGCTGTTCGCCAACCCCTTCGCCGGTTGATCGTCTGAGGGGACGGCCTGGGTTTCCTCCCTCCGTCCCGGATGTTCGGGCCCACTTGCTGGGGCCTGAACATCCAGCCCACAGCCTGCGGCGCAACATCGCTCCGCAGCTTGTCTTGTTCACCCTCGGCGCTCATCTGCGATGTCCAGCTGGCTTCTGCTTGCCGCTTCCGGCGCACCTGAAGGAGGTTTGTTTGACCTCGACGCGACCCTGCCGCTGATGGCAGTCCAAGTCGTGCTTTTGACCTTCATCCTCAATGCTCTGTTCTTCCGCCCGGTTGGTCGGGTTGTCGAAGATCGAGAGGGCTACATCACCACCAGTCGCGCTGATGCCAAGCAAAAGCTGGCTCAGGTTCAGCGGCTTGAGGCCGATCTGGCAGAACAGCTCAAGACGGCTCGTCAGGAGTCTCAGAAGCTGATTGTTGAGGCCGAGCAGGAGGTCGACAAGCTTTATCGCGAAGCTCTGGCTCTGGCTCAGGCTGAGGCCAATGCGACCCGCGAGCAGTCCCGTCGTGAGATTGAAAAGCAACGCGAACAGGCCCTTGCTGCCCTGAGCAGCGAATCTGATCGTCTGGGTGAGCTGATCGTCAACCGTTTGCTGCCTGCCCAATGAACGCTTCCATGCACGTGCTTCCCCTGCTTGGGCATTCCGGCGGGTTCGGCATCAACACCAACATTCTTGAGACCAACCTGATCAACCTGATCATTGTGATCGGGGTTCTGGTTTGGTTCTTGCGGGGCTTCCTCGGAGGAATTCTTGAACGACGCCGCAGCGCCATCCTTGCCGAACTGAAAGACGCCGAGGAGCGTTTGCAGAAGGCAACGGCCGCCGTAGCCCAAGCCCAGCAAGACCTGGCTGCGGCCCAGTCCAAGGCTGAGCAGATTCGCAACGACGGCAAAGCTCGTGCAGCAGCCATCCGAGCTGACAGTGAGAAGCGCACCATCGAAGAGATGGCCCGTCTGCGGCAAGAAGCTGTGGCAGATCTGAATGCAGAAGCTGCCCGTGTCAGTGCCCTGTTGCGTCGTGAGGCAGCCCGACAGGCCATTGAGAAGGCGCTGGCTGCCATGCCAGCCAAGCTCGATGCCAAAGCCCAGGCGCGTCTTCTGGATCAGTCCATCGCCAATTTGGGTCAAGCCTGATGCCCCTTCTCAACACCATCGCCAGCCCTTACGCCGAGGCGTTGCTCCAGGTTTCTGAAGGTCGCCAGGAAAGCGACATCGTTGCTCAGCAGGTCCGTGACCTCTTGGTCATTTGGAACGACAGTTCTGCCTTCCGCGAGGCAATGGCGTCCCCTGTGATTGAGATCGGTGCCAAGAAAGCTGCCCTGTCCGGTCTGTTCGAAGGTCAGCTCGCTGATTCGCTGCAGAATCTGCTGAAGCTCCTGGCAGATCGACAGCGCATTGCCATTCTTGATTCCGTTCTGTTGCGTTTCCTGGAGCTGTACCGCCAGGCTCGCAACATCACCCTCGCCAAGGTCACTTCGGCCACTCCATTGAGCGAGGAGCAACAAGCTCAGCTCAACAGCAAGGTGCAGGCCATCGCCGGCACCCAGTCGGTCGAATTCGACCTTCAGGTTGACCCAGCGTTGATCGGCGGATTCGTCGTGAGCCTGGATTCCAGGGTGATCGACGCCAGCCTTGCCGGCCAGGTGCGTCGCCTTGGCCTCGACCTTGCCAAGGTCTAGGACTGCAGACGTCCGTCCGTCCCTCTCTTCACACGCCCTCACCTCCATCTGCTCCCTGCGAGGGAGTTCATCCCATGGTTTCCATCCGCCCCGACGAGATCAGCGCCATCCTCAAGCAGCAGATCGAGGATTACGACAAGTCGGTCTCGGTCAGCAACGTCGGCACCGTGCTCCAGATCGGCGATGGCATTGCCCGCATTTATGGGCTGCAGCAGGTCATGGCCGGTGAACTCGTGCAGTTTGAAGACGGCACCGAGGGCATCGCTCTGAACCTCGAAGACGACAACGTCGGTGTGGTGCTGATGGGCGAGGGCCGAGGCATCCAGGAAGGCAGCACGGTCAAGGCCACCGGCAAGATTGCCGCCGTCCCGGTCGGTGACGCCATGCTTGGCCGGGTGGTCAACTCTCTTGGCCAACCCATTGATGGCAAAGGTGACATCGCCACGACCGAGACTCGTCTGATCGAATCGATGGCGCCTGGAATCATTCAGCGCAAGTCGGTGCATGAGCCCATGCAAACCGGGATCACGGCGATCGACGCCATGATCCCCATCGGCCGTGGTCAGCGTGAATTGATCATTGGCGACCGTCAGACCGGTAAGACCGCGATCGCGATCGACACCATCATCAACCAAAGGGGCGAAGACGTCGTTTGCGTTTACGTCGCCGTTGGTCAGAAGGCTGCTTCAGTGGCCAACGTGGTCGAAGTGCTGCGTGAAAAGGGTGCACTCGACTACACCATTGTTGTCGCTGCCAACGCTTCCGAGTCGGCTGCCCTGCAGTACTTGGCTCCTTATACGGGTGCGGCCCTGGCCGAATCGTTCATGTACAAGGGCAAAGCCACCCTGGTCATCTACGACGACCTCACCAAGCAGGCCCAGGCCTACCGCCAGATGTCGCTGCTGCTGCGTCGTCCCCCCGGTCGTGAGGCCTACCCCGGTGACGTGTTCTATTGCCACAGCCGCCTGCTCGAGCGTGCCGCCAAGCTGAGCGACGCCATGGGCAAGGGCTCAATGACGGCTCTGCCGATTATCGAGACCCAAGCTGGTGACGTTTCGGCCTACATCCCCACCAATGTGATTTCGATCACCGATGGCCAGGTCTTCCTGAGTTCTGACCTGTTCAACTCGGGTCTGCGCCCCGCGATCAACGTTGGTATTTCGGTGAGCCGCGTTGGTGGCGCCGCCCAGACCAAGGCCATCAAGAAGATTGCCGGCACCCTCAAGCTGGAATTGGCCCAGTTCGATGAGCTGGCTGCGTTCTCGCAGTTCGCTTCGGACCTCGATGCAGCCACCCAGCAGCAGCTCGCCCGTGGCAAACGTCTGCGCGAAATCCTCAAGCAGGCTCAGTTCAGCCCGCTCAACCTGGCTGAGCAGGTCGCGGTTGTTTACGCCGGTGTCAAGGGTCTCATTGACGAGGTTCCCGTGGAGTCGGTTGTCCAGTTCTGCCGCGAACTGCGTGAATACCTCAAGTCCAATAAAGCTGATTTCATCAACAAGGTGATGACCGAGAAGCAACTCAGCGATGATGCTGAAGCCATGCTCAAGGACGCCATCAACGAGGTGAAGTCGTCGATGTTGGCGGCAGCCTGATCTGACGCGATTCTTGGAGATCCCCACCCATGGCTAATCTCAAGGAGATCCGCGACAGGATCAGTTCGGTGAAGAACACCCGCAAGATCACTGAGGCCATGCGCCTGGTGGCTGCGGCCAAGGTTCGTCGCGCCCAAGAGCAGGTTCTGCGCAGCCGACCGTTTGCCGACCGCCTGGCACGGGTTCTTGAAAACCTTCAGTCGCGGATGCGGTTCGAAGACATCGATGCGCCCCTGCTGGAACAGCGCTCTGTGCAGACCATCACCCTGCTGGTGGTCAGTGCCGACCGCGGTCTTTGCGGTGGCTACAACGCCAACATCATCAAGCGCACCGAACAGCGTTTTGCTGAGCTGAAGGGCCAGGGCTACAACGTTGAGCTGGTGTTGATCGGCCGCAAGGCCATCACCTACTTCCAGAACCGCAGCTATCCGATCAAGGCCACCTTTACCGGTCTTGAGCAGGTGCCCAATGCCTCTGAAGCCATGGGCATTGCCAATGAAGTGCTGGCTGCTTTCATCGGCGAGGCCACCGATCGGGTCGAGATTATTTTCACCAAGTTCATCAACCTGGTGAGCTCGAAGCCTGTTTCGCAGACCCTGCTGCCTCTCGATCCCCAGGGCATTGCCTCGTCGGATGATGAGATTTTCCGTCTCACCACCCGCGAAGGCCAGCTGGTGGTCGAGCCCGGTACAGCGACCAATCAGGCTCCAAGCCTGCCCTCGGACATTGTGTTCGAGCAGAGTCCCGATCAACTGCTCAATGCCCTCTTGCCGCTGTACCTGGAAAACCAGTTGCTGCGTGCACTTCAGGAAGCTGCTGCGTCCGAGCTGGCCAGTCGCATGACGGCCATGAATAACGCCAGCGACAACGCCAAGGCACTCGCCAAGACGTTGACCCTCGATTACAACAAGGCCCGACAGGCTGCCATCACTCAAGAAATTCTTGAGGTCGTTGGTGGTGCCGCGGCGATGGCCTAAGGCCGATCAGATCCAAGAGGACTAACAGATACAAGGTTCGCCTTGATCAGCACACCCCGGCTCAAGCCGGGGTTTTTTGTTGGCTGCACCGTTGTTCAGGGTGTGTTGTGGCCGGCTGGCATTCAATAGTGGAGTGGGACTGCCGTTGCACCTCATGTCTTTGCCCTTGCCGGACCCGGGTGAGCTGTTGATTCAGCCGTTGTTTCCAGTGGCCCTGGCTCAGGTGCAATTGCAGCCCGATCCCCTGGACCTGGCTGTGCAGTTTCAGGCACTGGTTGGCCTGCGGGGTGAGGCGTGCAGCAATCCCGATCCGGATTGCGCCTGGACCGGCGACCTGAACGGCATGTGGCAGCTGCACTTGGACCCCCGTTTTGCGCCGTTGATTGCTGTAGTGCTGGGTCATGCCCAGAACTATCTGCAGCAGCTGGGGTTTGATCAGCAGCGCATCGCCCTGCACATCCAGCGCTGCTGGCCCGTGCTCAGTGAGCCCGGGCAGGTGGTGGGTCGCCACCACCATCCCAATGCGCACCTCAGCGCCGTCTACTACCTCAGCGGTGATGGCAGTGGCAGCAGCGGCTGCCTCCGCTTTTGGCCCCACCGCCAGGTCAACGAACTGGTGCCCGGAATGGCGGTGGGTCATGGCGGTCCGTTGGGTTTGACGGCCTGGAGTCAGCCCTGGGTCGATGTGGCGCCCCGCGCGGGCTTGTTGCTGCTGTTTCCGGCCTGTCTCGACCATGCGGTCCTGCCCAATGCCAATGCTGATGAACTCAGGGCCTCGATCAGTCTCGATCTGGTGCTGACTGCGGCAGCCGACTCTGCCGAGCCCCCGGAGTACCTGGCTCCCCATCCCAGCTGTTGGCAACAGGTCTGAAGGGGAAGCCGACTGGGAAGATGGGGCGATTCGTGCCAATTGACGTGAGCGAGCCCGCCGTTTTCCAGGTCACCGCAGAGTTCGACGGTGCCCGCCACAGCTTCAGCTGCCGCAGTGATCAGACCGTGCTGGATGCCGCTGAAGCGGCCGGGGTGGCGCTGCCGAGCTCCTGCTGCTCGGGTGTCTGCACAACCTGTGCCGCCTTGGTCAGCCAGGGCACCGTGCATCAACCCGATGCCATGGGGGTCAAGGCCGAATTGCAGCAGCAGGGATACGCGTTGCTCTGCGTTGCTTGTCCCCGCAGCGACCTGACGTTGCAAGCCGGCATGGAAGATGCTCTCTACGAGGCCCAGTTCGGGCAATATCAGAAGTGAGCCAGGTCGGTTTTGCTGCAGCACCGCTGCAGCCCCTCACCCTGCAACCGTTGCAACTGCTGCTGGAGCCAGGGCCCGGGGCCCTGCGACCACACATTGAGGCTGCTTTGGCGGCCCATGGCCGGCCCCTGCGCTGGGCCGTCACGGCGGTGCTGACCACAGCCGAAGGCAAGACGGCCTTGCAGATCGAGGCGGTGGTGACCAACGGCGTGGTGGGCGTGTGAGCGACGCGCAAGCGATGCCTGCCCTGCTGGTGATCCCCACCGGCATCGGGTGCGAGCAGGGGGGCTACGCCGGCGATGGTTTGCCGGTGGCCCGTTTGCTCGCAGCCGCCAGCGGCTGCCTGATCACCCATCCCAATGTGATGAATGGGGCCTCGCTCTACTGGAGTGATGCCCGCATTCAGTACGTCGAAGGCTGGGCCCTCGATCGTTTTGCCGCCGCCCAGCTGGCGTTGCGGCCCGTGCGCCAGCAGCGGGTGGGTCTGCTGCTGGATCAGGCGATCGAGCCCGAGCTGCGCAGCCGCCACCTGCAGGTGGCCGACGGTTGCCGGGCCGCCCTGGGACTCGAGATCGGTCCGGTGGTCACGACCGATGCCCCGCTGGGGGTCACTCTGGCCCGGGGGGGCAGCGGTGCCAGTTGGGGCAGCCTGGTGCGCCCGGATGCTCTGTTGCGTGCCGGTGAGCAGCTGCGAGCTGCCGGCGCCACGGCCATCGCCTGTGTGGCCCGCTTCCCCGATGATGCCGGCAGCCCCGAGTTGGCGGCCTACCGCGCGGGCAACGGCGTTGACGCCCTGGCGGGTGCCGAGGCTGTGATCAGCCACCTGCTGAGCGAGCATCTGGGCCTGCCCTGCGCCCATGCCCCCGCCCTGAGTCCGCTGCCGCTCGATCCCAGCCTCGATCCCCGCGCCGCCGGCGAAGAGCTGGGCCATACCTTTTTGGCCTGTGTGCTGGTAGGCCTCAGCCGGGCGCCCGAGCTGCTGCCCTGGCCAGCGTCGGCCGTTGCGATGGCAGGGGTCGATCCGGCATTGCTGCGCCCCGAGGCCCTCGGCGCCGTGGTTGCCCCTGCCGCCGCCCTGGGGGGCGCGGCGGTGCTGGCGGCGGTCGAGCGGGGCGTGCCGTTGATCGCGGTCGACAACCCCTGCGTGCTGGCGGTGACAGCGGCTGCCCTGGGCCTTGAGCAGGCCGGCGCCACAGTGTTGTCGGCACGCAGCTACAGCGAAGCGGCTGGGTTGCTGCTGGCGCTGCGCGAGGGTCTCAGCCCCGCCTCGCTGCAGCGGCCGTTCGAGCCGTTGCGCTAGCGCAGACAGGCCATCGGGTGACGCGGTGCCATGCCCAGAGCTTTGGCAACCCCCGGATGGCACACCGATCCGCCGATGGTGTTGAGGCCACTGACCAGTTCGGGGCGATCGGCGATCGCCTCGGTGAGTCCGCGCCCCGCCATCACCAGGATGTAGGGCAGGGTGACGCTCATCAGCGCTTCGGTCGAGGTGAACGGCACGGCCCCCGGCATGTTGCCGACGGCGTAGTGCTGCACGCCATGCAGGTTGAACACCGGTTCGGTGTGTGACGTCTCGCGGCTGGTGGCGATGCAGCCGCCCTGGTCGATCGCCACATCAACGATCACCGAGCCGGGCTTCATGTGCTGGACGAGCTCTTCGTCCACCAAGGTGGGGGCGCGGCCCCCCGGGGTGAGCACGGCGCCGATCACCAGGTCGGCACCCGGCACCAGGCGCTCGATCAGGCTGCGGCTGCTGACCAGGCTCACCAAGCGGCCGCGACGGTCGGCCTCGAGCTGCCGCAATCGCTGCGGTGAGCGATCGAGCAACAACACCTCGGCATCCATGGCAGCGGCGATGCGGGCCGCGTTCCAGCCCACACTACCGGCTCCCAGCACCACCACCCGGGCGGGTCGCACGCCGGTGCAACCGCCCATCAACACGCCGCGCCCGCCATGGGGCTTTTCGAGCAGATAGGCCCCCACCTGCGCGGCCAGGCGTCCGGCGATTTCGCTCATCGGCGCCAGCAGCGGCAGGCTGCCGTCCTCCAGTTGCACGGTCTCGTAAGCCACGGCCGTGGTGCCGGCATCCAGCAGCGCACGGCCCACATCGGGATAGGCGGCCAGGTGCAGGTAGGTGAACAGCACCAGATCGGGCCGCAGAAAGGCAAACTCCTGCGGCTGCGGTTCCTTGACCTTGACCACCAGATGGGCGGCCCAGGCCTCGTCGCGCTGCACCAGGCGAGCGCCGATGGCGGCATAGGCCTCATCGGCAATGCCAGCCCCCAGACCGGCCCCATGCTCGATGCGCACCTCCATGCCCTGCCCCACCAGCTCGCGGGCTCCGTCGGGGGTCAGGGCAACCCGCTGCTCGTCGCGTTTGATTTCACGCGGCACGCCAATGCTGGCCATCGGACTGGCCAGTGGTGCGGCGCTGCCTGGGGTGGCCATGGGTCGTGCGGGGTGCCGGGCTGTCACCAGCTTGGCGCTGGCAGGCGGCGCTGGCCACGGACGCGAACACCACTGCGGTGCTCACCTGCACAGCGACAGGTCCAGGCTGTGGACAGGCAGGGGCCGCTAGAACAATGGATGGAGCTAAAGGGAGCCCGTTGTGGCGATGACAGAGGTGCTTGATCGGGTTGTGTTGAGGAATTCTGACGGGGCAGCACTATCGGCTATTGCAAATGAGTGATATGCCATTCCTTTCAATGTCAGACGAGCAACTCATCGCCTTTCTCGAAGCTGTCAAGGACAACCCTGCTCTTAAGGAGAAGCTCATGGCAGCCGCTGATGTCGCAGCGGTTGTTGCCATAGCTAAAGCAGCTGGTTTTGTGATTGATGCTGGGCAACTGAAGCCGAGACAAGACAACAAGATCGAGGATGAGCTGCTGGAGCAGGTGGCCGGTGGATGTGGCGGTGGAGAAAATTTTAATACGTTCCCCGACTGCTCAACTCGCATTGCTACGAGTTGTGATATCAAATGTTCTACTCATCTATGGAATTGTTGATCGCTGCGTGGTGACTGTTCCCCCATGGCTTGTCCATGATCGTGAGCCCCTGCATTGCGGGGGGGGGTTGCTCTTGGCTGCATCTGCGCCGATTTGGCTTCCCTGTCCTGTGATCAATGCGCCGCAATCGGCATGCGCCAGCCGCTGCCAAACGAGCGCCTGCTCACCTTGAGCACCGGTGGTGCCTGGCGCCGCTTGAATTCGGCGCGCAGCAGCAGACCCATGACCCGTTCGGCCAGCTGAGGATTGGTCCCCTCGCCCACGAGCTCCTCGGGGCTGCGGTGGTGCTCGATCAGTCCCTTAAGCAAGGGATCGAGCACGGCGTAGTCGGGCAGCGAATCGCTGTCCTTTTGATCGGGGCGCAGCTCGGCGCTGGGGGGCTTGTCACGGATTGCTCCGCCCACCAGTTCGCCGCTGGCTGGCAGACCAAGCTCGTGCCGGCAGGGCCCTGAGGCCGGGCTGTCGATCCACTCGCAGAGTGCAAAGACGGTGGTTTTGTAGAGATCCCCGATCACCGCCAGGCCGCCATTCATGTCGCCGTACAGCGTGCAGTAGCCCACGGCCAGTTCGGATTTATTGCCCGTCGAGAGCAGCAGCTGACCCTCTTGGTTGGCGACCGCCATCAGCAGGCTGCCGCGGATGCGCGACTGCAGGTTTTCGGCGGTCACACCCTTGGGAACGCCCCCCAACGCCGGTTCCAGCGTCTGAGCAAAGCTCTGCATCAGCGCGGCGATCGGCAGGGTTTGGGTGGTGATGCCCAGGCGGTGGGCGAGGGCGGTGGCATCGGTGAGCGAACCGTCTGAGCTGTAAGGCGACGGCAGCAGCAGCGCCCGCACCCGCGCAGGTCCCAGAGCGGCGGCAGCGATCACGGCCACCAAAGCCGAGTCAATGCCACCGCTGAGGCCCAGCAACGCCGCTTGAAAACCGCATTTGCGGGCATAGTCGCCCACCCCCAGCACCAGGGCTCGGAACAGCTGTTCTGGCTCGCTGGGCAGTGGATGGCGTTCGCTCCAATCGGAGGCGCCAGGCGGCGTCGGCCGCACCCCAGCCCACAACTGGACCTCTTCCCGGCAACTGTTCAGCTGCAGCAGCGGGGTGTCGTCGCCTCCGGCCCCCATCACAAAGCTGCCCCCGTCAAACACCAGCTCGTCGTTGCCACCCACCTGGTTCACGTAGATCACCGGGCAGCCAGCGCGCTGCGCCGCTCGCTGGGCCAGCTGGTGGCGCACGGCCAACTTGCCGCGTCCAAAGGGGGAGGCCGACAGGTTGATCAGTGCATCCAGCTGCTGATGGGCCAGCGCCGCGATCGGGTCTGGACCTTCACTGCGCAGGCCCACGAGCTGCTCGTCCACCCAGATGTCTTCGCAGATGGTCAGGCCCAGACGCAGGCCATCGAGGTCGAGCACGGCGGCGGGCTCGCCGCTGCTGAAGTAGCGGCGCTCGTCGAACACGTCGTAGCTGGGCAGCAGTTGCTTGCGACAGACCACCCGCCAGCCGTGGCCTGTGACCAGGGCTGCTGCATTGAACAGATTGGGCCAGCGGTCTGTGGCGCTGGGTTCGGCGATACCGACCAGCAGCTGCACCGACCGGGACCAGCCGGCCAGCTGGACTGCCAGCTGGTCGAGCAGCATCTGTTGGCGCTTGATCAAGCTTGAGCGCAGCAGCAGATCCCGGGGGGGATAGCCCCACAAGCTCAATTCGGGCGTCACCACCAGCAGTGTTGGGTCGCCAGCTTCGCCAGCAGCCAGCCCCACGGCCTGCTCGGCCGCCTGCAGCAGGCGCGCCGCATTGCCATCGAGATCTCCCACGACGGGGTTCAGTTGGGCCAGAGCGATGGGCATGGCGTCAGCGGCTTGTGTCAGCGCTGGCCGAAGGCACGGCGCCGAGTCCATAGAGATTGTGCTGGCGCAGCAGCGGCCAGACCGCCGCGGGAATCTGCTCGCGATCGGGATGGCGCCGCAGCGTCGAGCTGGCCGTGGCTGGGATCGGCAGCTCCAGCACCGTGATCCGGGCCCCCAGCTGCTCGAGCGGGCCGAGGGCGGCCGGCTCGAACGGGCAGCCGGCCCGCGGCACCACCGCCAGCTGCGCCCGCTGCACCACGTCGCTGGCGCGACGCCAGCCAGGAATCTGCGGCACCAGATCACTCCCCACCACAAACACCAGCGCAGCACCCGGCCACTGCGCCGCAGCCCGTTCCAGGGTCTCGATCGCCCAGGGGCTGCTGAGCTCTTGGCGCTGCTCCAACCGCGGGTTGGCCAGGCTGGTGACCAGCGCCGCCAGCATCCTGGTTCGTAGGGGCAGGGGCGCGCCGTGCTGCTTCTGTGGGTTATCGCTGGCCCAGGTCGCCACCCGTGGGTAGCGCAGCAGCAACTCCTCGAGCAGGGCCTGGTGCCCCAGCGTCGGCGGGTCGGCGCTGGTGCCGAACAGGGCGATCGGCTCGCTCACGGCAGCAGGCTGCGCAGCGGGGGCATGGCAGCCGGCGCCTGCCAGCAGCGCAACCAGTGCCGCACGGCCGGGTCATGGCGGGCCAGCCGCGCCAGCAGGGCCCCTGGCTTGGGACCTCGTTGGGCGCTTTTGAGCAGTTCGGCCGCGGCCAGCGACCCGGTGAGCCGGGTGGTGTGCACCGCCAGTGCGGCCTGGGCCAGGGCCACCGGGGCAGCGGGGGCCAGAGTCAATCCGCCGCTCAAGGGGGCCGCCAGCAGCAACAGCTGCCGCACCCCCCCCAGCAGGGCCTGAATGCCCAGCTGCACCCCTCCCAACAGGGCGTTGTGACCCGAAAGCCGTCCCAGCAGTTCGCGGGCCCCCTGGCTGTGCATCGGCAGGCCATAGAGCTGGCACAGCTGCAGCACCAGGGCGGTGTCACAGGCGATGCCGCCGGCCAGGTCGAGCAGCAGCAGCGGGTTGGCGGCCACGCCGGTGGCCTTGAGGGCGGCAAAACGGCCGATCAGGCTCTGGGCCTGCTGACGGCTGCGCCGCAGTCGTTCGTGGTGCAGTGCTCGGTGCAGGCGATCGGCGCTGCAGAGGGCGTTGAGCGCCAGCAGCAGCTCGCCCTGCTCTTCGAGCAGCTCGATCAGCAGTCGGCGCAGCGGTGCGATCTGGGGGGGGCTTGGCTGGCTGCGCACCCGTCCGTCGTCCAGCACGGAGGGCTGGCGCGGCGCCGCGGCCACGGCAGTGATCGGGGCGGCCTGCAGCTCGGCCGGCAGGCGTCGGCGAATGCTGGCCAGCAGTGCGGCGCGCTCGGTGTCGCTGAAGCAGTCGCTGCGGTTGAGCACCAGAAGCAGCGGCTTGCCACTGGTTGCCAGCTGGTCCAGGGCGTCGCGCTCGATGCGGTCGAGATCGCCATCGAGCACCAGCAGCACCAGATCGGCATGCAGGGCCAGCCGCGCCGCCAGTCGCGCCCGGCGGTTGGCGGCGATTTCATCGATGCCGGGGGTGTCGACCAGATCGACCCTGGCCAGGCCGGTGATCGCCATCGGCCAGGGTTCGACCTGCTGGCGCCGCGTGCAGCCGTGGGCCACATCGGTGGCAAAGCAGTCTGCGCCGAGCAGTGCATTGAGCAGGCTCGACTTGCCGACGCCCACCCGGCCGAAGACCGCCAGCCGCAGGCGTCGTTGCTGCAGGCGCGCCAGCTGGGCATCGACCAGGCGCAGCTGGCCGCCCATCAGTCCCTGCTCGCGGTTGTTCAGAACCAAGCGTTCTCGCCAGCGCTCCAGCAACAGGCGGCAGCGCTCGGGAGTGGAAGGTACCGGTGGCAACGGCCGGGCCGCGGCGCAGACATGCTGAGTCTGCCGTAGTTATGGGTCCATGCCGACCTCCCTTCCCCTCGACGCCCTCAGCCAGCCGGCGGTGTTCGCCGAAAGGCGTCATCGGTTCTTGGATGCCCTGGGGGGCGCGGCGGCGGTGATCCCGGCGGCACCTTTGGCAGTGCACCATGCCGACTGCGAATGGCCATTTCGCCAGAACAGCGATTTCTGGTACCTGACGGGCTTCGACGAGCCCGATGCGGTGGCGTTGTTTCTGCCGCACCGGCCCGAGGGCGAGCGGTTTGTGTTGTTCGTGCAGCCACGCGAGGCCAGCGCCGAGGTGTGGCATGGGTTTCGCTGGGGCACTGAAGGCGCGGTCGAGCGTTTTGGCGCCGACATGGCCCATCCGATCGAGGACTTGGCCCAGCGTCTGGGCGACTACCTCAAGGGAGCCGAAGGCATTGCCTTTCGCGTTGGCAAGCACCCCAAGGTTGAACCGCTGGTGATTGCGGCCTGGGCCGCCCAGCTCGACCGTGCACCCCGTCGGGGCCATGCCGCCCTGGGGCTGGTGGCGCCGGATCCGCTGCTGCATGAGCTGCGGCTGCGCAAACAACCTGAAGAACTCGAGCGGCTGCGCGAGGCGACCCGCATCTCGGCCGAGGCCCACGAGCTGGCACGTCAGGTGGCTCGGCCGGGTCTGCGCGAGCGCCAGGTGCAGGCCGTGATCGAGCAGCACTTTTTGGAGCAGGGGGCCCGTGGGCCGGCCTATGGCTCGATCGTGGCTGGCGGTGACAACGCTTGCGTGTTGCACTACACCGCCAACACCGCCCCACTGCACGATGGCGACCTGCTGTTGATCGATGCCGGCTGCAGCCTGCCCGACTACTACAACGGCGACATCACGCGCACCTTCCCGGTCAATGGCCGTTTCACACCCGAGCAGAGGGCTCTGTACCAGCTGGTGCTGGATGCCCAGGAGGCTGCCGTGGCGTCGGTGCGGCCCGCGTTCACGGCCGAGGGGGTGCACGAGACCGCCTTGCGGGTGCTGCTGGCCGGATTGGTGGAACTGGGCCTGCTGCTGGGGGATGTCGACGGCCTGATCGAACAGGGGGCCTATCGACACCTGTACATGCACCGCACCGGCCATTGGCTGGGGCTCGATGTGCACGATGTGGGCGCCTACCGCCTGGGCGAGCACCATGTGGCCCTCGAGCCCGGCATGGTCTTGACCGTCGAACCCGGTCTTTACGTCAGTGACCGCTTGCCCGTCCCCGAGGGGCAGCCGGAGATCGCCGAGCGCTGGAAGGGCATCGGCATCCGCATCGAAGACGATGTGGCGGTGACCGACCAGGGGCACGAGAATCTGACCGCTGCAGCGCTCAAGGCAGCGGTGGCCATGGAGCGCTGAGGGCGTCCATCACCGCTGTGGTCTGACGCAGGACCCGGTCGGCACCGGCCCGGCGCAGCTGCGCCTCATAGCGCTCGCGTGCCGCCTCCAGGCCGTTCTGGTGCAGGTGAGGTGGGGCCACGGCCAGGGCCATCAACGGTTGATCGGGGCAGACGGCTCTGGCGTTGATCACGGTCTGCACGTCGGCGACGGTGTCGCCGAGGTAGGCGATCGGCGGAGCGTCAGCGCCCAGGCACAGGCCGCTGTGCTGATGCAGCAGCCGCGCTGCCAGTTGCAGCAGGCCGCTGGGATCCGGTTTGTCGGGAGCGTTGCCCATGGCAATCAGGGGTGGATCGTACAGGCCCAGACGCTGCTCCAGCACAAATCGGGCTGATGGCGGCTCGGCACCGCTGACGAAGCCCCAGACGATCCCCGCCCGCTCAAGGCTGGCAAAGAAGGCGGCATCGACCAACAGGGGTTCATCGCCGATGAAGCCCCCCCAGTCGCCTGGATCGCCGAGCGGATCGCCACCGAAATAAAAACCGCTGAACACTTCGACCAGGTCGTCAAACGCAGGCAACGGCACCTGTTGGCGTCGCTTCAGCAGTTCAAGGCTGGCCTCCCAGTCGTTGTTCCAGCGCCCCTCGGCCTTGAGGGTGTCGATGCTGGCAGGATCAGGGCGCCAACCGCTGTAGTGGTGCACCGTTTCGGCCAGGGCCCGGCGATAGCTGCCGCCCACATCCCGGATCACACCATCGATGTCAAACAACAGCAGGGCGGTGGGGTACTGGGGGTGGACCAGGGGGGTGCGGCAGAACGGCTGGTAGGTTAGTTGTTTGTCTGTCTGCCTTGAGCCCGACCACCATGCCAGCAACCGAGAGCACTGCTGACGCTGCCGTGGGAGCTGTCATGGACGATGCTCCCGAAACCCTTGCTGCAGCTGCCGATCTTCCTGCTTCTGGCCGCCCGGTGATGCGTGGCGGCAGCGCCGCCCTGGCCACCGCCACCATCGACGAGGACGGTGTGCCCTCGGGTTACACCCCCAAGGCCGATGAAGGCCGTTTTTTGCTGAAGATTCTCTGGCTTCCCGACAACGTTGCCCTCGCCGTCGATCAGATCGTCGGTGGTGGCCCCAGCCCCCTGACCGCCTACTTCTTCTGGCCCCGTGAGGATGCCTGGGAAACGCTGAAGACAGAGTTGGAGCGCAAAAGCTGGATTACGGATAATGAGCGCGTTGAAATCCTCAACAAAGCGACCGAGGTGATCAACTATTGGCAGGAAGAGGGCAAAGGCAAGAGTTTGGATGAAGCCAAACTCAAGTTCCCCGATGTGACCTTCTGCGGTACCGCCTGATCGCAGCGTTGTTGACTGTCTGTCCTGCCAACCGCCCCTGACCCTCCCGGGTCAGGGTTTTTTTGTGGCTTCAGCACGGACGGCACCGTTCTGGCAAGAAGACCAAAAAAATCCCGGGCAGCGATGCCCGGGATTGGGGTTGTAACCAGGACAGCACCGTCGAAGCCTGGATCCGCTGGCGCTGGGATCGCTGGGCGATCAGCTGGAGGCTTTGCTGGCCTGCAAGCGGGCCCTGGCCTGGGACAGGGATTGCTGTGCTTTGACTTTTTCGGGGCTGCTGGGCTTGCCCTCGAAGGCTTTAACGGCTTGCTGGGCCTTCTCGAAGGCTGCCTCGGCTTGGCTGGCGTCGATGGTGCGACCCAGTTCAGCCGCGTTGACCAACACCGTGACGGCGTTGTCCTCCACTTCAGCAAACCCGCCCATCACGGCGATGGACGACCAGTTGTTGCCCTCACGGACCCGAACAACACCGCTATCGAGGGCGGACAGCATCGAGACGTGGCCGGTGAGAATCCCCAGTTGCCCAGTGGTGCTGGGCAGGATCACTTCATCGGCAGCACCGTCAAAGATGCTCTGATCGGGAGCGAGTACGCGCAGAGTCAGGGTCATGGCGATCAGCCCTTGGCGTCAGACAGGATCTTCTGAGCCTTGGCCTTGACCTCGTCGATGTTGCCGACGAGGTAGAAGGCCGCCTCGGGCAGGTCGTCGAGCTCACCGGCCAGGATCATGTTGAAGCCCTTGATGGTGTCGTCGAGCTTGACGTACTTGCCAGGCATCCCGGTGAAGATCTCAGCCACAAAGAAAGGCTGGGACAGGAACTTCTCGATCTTGCGGGCGCGATCCACCGTGCGGCGGTCGTCTTCAGACAGTTCGTCCAGACCCAGAATCGCGATGATGTCCTGCAGTTCTTTGTAGCGCTGCAGTGTGGACTGCACGGCGCGGGCGGTGCGGTAGTGCTCGTCGCCAACGACGGCTGGCTGCAGCATGGTGCTGGTGGAATCCAGGGGATCCACAGCGGGATAAATGCCCTTGGAGGCCAGGCCGCGGCTGAGCACGGTGGTGGCGTCCAGGTGGGCGAAGGTGGTGGCCGGCGCCGGGTCGGTCAGGTCGTCTGCAGGCACGTAGACGGCCTGAATCGAAGTGATCGAACCCTCGAGGGTCGAGGTGATGCGCTCTTGCAGTTCACCGACGTCGGTGCCCAGGGTGGGCTGATAGCCCACAGCCGAAGGCATGCGGCCTAGCAGAGCCGACACTTCTGAGCCGGCCTGCACAAAGCGGAAGATGTTGTCGATGAACAGCAGCACGTCCTGCTTGTTCACGTCGCGGAAATGCTCGGCCATGGTCAGAGCCGACAGACCCACGCGCATGCGGGCGCCGGGGGGCTCGTTCATCTGGCCGTAGCAGAGCGCCACCTTCGACTTGGACAGGTCGTCGGCGTTGATCACACCCGACTCTTTGAACTCTTCGTAGAGGTCATTGCCTTCACGGGTGCGTTCACCCACGCCGCCAAACACCGACACACCGCCGTGCTCTTTGGCGATGTTGTTGATCAGCTCCTGAATCAGCACCGTCTTGCCGACGCCGGCGCCGCCGAACAGCCCCACCTTGCCGCCCTGGCGATAGGGAGCCAGCAGGTCGATCACCTTGATGCCGGTCTCAAATACCTTGGGTTTGGTTTCGAGATCGGTCAGCTTGGGCGCTTCGCGATGGATCGGAGCGGTGGCTGTTGCGTTGACAGGACCCTGCTCATCAACCGGCTCACCCAGCACGTTGAAGATGCGCCCCAGGGTGGCTTCACCCACGGGCACCGAGATCGGAGCACCGGTGTCGGTGGC
>Ga0194129_10003162_pt1 | contig 23273 bp, 17 predicted proteins | sample TA2KigCa35mmetaG_FD_150862 | JGI IMG/M metagenome (GOLD analysis project Ga0194129, IMG submission 150862) | Freshwater microbial communities from Lake Tanganyika, Tanzania - TA2015038 Kigoma Deep Cast 35m | ecosystem: Environmental > Aquatic > Freshwater > Lake | place: Tanzania: Lake...
TCGCGGTCGTTGGAACGTTGTGATGCCGGGCGTTCTCGTCCGCCATGCTGGCGATCGTGAGGACGCCGTTCGCGTAGGCGTGGTCGAGCGCCGCCTGCGTGAAGCCGTTCATGTTGATCGTGCCGAGGGCCGACTGCACGACGCGCGCGCCGTTGTCGGTCGCGTAGACGACGGCCTGGGCGAACGCGTTGACGTCGGCGATGAAGCTGTCACCCACGCGCATCGGCATGAAGCGGCACTCCTGGCAGCCGCCCGCCGTGCCCATGCCGTTGTTCGCCGTCGAGACCGAGTCGCGCGCTTCGCCGGTGCCGTGCCCGTAGTCGGTGTCATCGAACGGGTCGTTGTCATCCTTCATGAAGTCCCAGCCGGAGATGTCGTCGACGTAGCCGTTCTTGTCGTCGTCGATGCCGTCCGAGAAGTTGAGGATGAGGTCGCCGGCGTCGAGCACCCCATTGCGGTTCCTGTCGCCGAGAGGGCGGCCGTCGGTGGGCTCGGGCGTGAGGTTCGGGCTCGAGGCGTAGTCCGATACGCTGAAGATCCCGTCGCTGTTGCAGTCAAAGCCGGCGAGATCGCCGGTGCCACCGCACGGCGTGCCATTCGCCGTGAGGGGCCGGTGCGTGTCGAGCTCGGCCCGGTTCAGCCAGGCGCGGTCGAGCAGGTCCTTCTCGCTCCACCGGATGCCGGAGTCCGTGACCGCGATGACGACCCGATCGTCGCCGCGCGTGAAGCGCCAGGCGAGATCGATGCTCATGCCCGAAGCGGTCTCGTCCGGTCGCAGCGTCAGGTCGCCATTCTGCGGCGGGACGAACGAGTAATACTCCCACTGGCCATCGCCGCCGTCGAGGTAGCTGTACCCGGGATCGTTCGGCCAGTTCTCGGGCTTCGCCATGTCCTCTGACGTGAAGGACTCCTTCGGCGGCCAGACGGCCTCCGAGTCGGTGGCGGTGAGCAAGCCGGTCGCGGCGACGAGGAGCGTGATGCCAGTACGGGAGCGTAGAAATCGCAAGGGAGCCTCCTGAAAGCGGGGGGAGGCTAGCACGGAAAAGGCGCTAGGATCTGCGCGTGACCGAGCCTGACGCCATCGTTCGCGCGCGACTCCGCGCCGTCCCCAAGGTCGACGTCCTCGCGCGACACGACGCCCTCTCGCCCGCACGACGAAGCCAGGGGGATGCCGCGATTGTTCGGGCGGCGCGGGAGGTCACGGCGGCGATCCGGCGGGCCGTCCTCGACGGCGGCGAAGCGCCCTCGCTCGATGAGGCCGTGCGCGCCGTGCTCGCGAGCCTCGACGCGGCACGGATGGCGCGGGTGCGACGGGTCATCAACGGGACCGGCGTGTTGCTTCACACGAACCTCGGTCGTGCCCCCCTCTCGAGCAGCGCTGCGGCGCGCGCCGCCGACGTCGGGCGAGGTTACGACGCGCTCGAGCTCGACCTCGCGACGGGGGGGCGCGGTCGCCGGGGCGCCTTCGTCGAGCATGCGCTGACGACCCTCACCGGAGCGGAGGCTGCGCTCGTCGTCAACAACAACGCCGCTGCGGTGTTGCTCGCGCTGACGGCCCTCGCGTCGGGGCGAGGGGTCATCGTCTCGCGTGGCGAGCTCGTGGAAATCGGCGGTGGTTTCCGCGTCCCCGAGGTGCTCGCGCGCTCGGGGGCCCGGATGATCGAGGTCGGGACCACGAACCGCACGCGCCTCGCCGACTACGAGCGCGCGCTCGACGAGCACCCGGACGTCGCCGTCATTCTCTCCGTTCACCCAGGAAATTTCCGCATATCCGGCTTCACCGAGCAGCCCTCGTTGAGTGAGGTCGCGCGGCTCGCAGAGGCGCGAGGCAAGTGGCTCGTCGACGACCTCGGTGGCGGCGCGCTGCTCGATCTCCGCGAGCTCGCGGGCCTCGAAGGCGAGCCGGTCGTTGCCGAGCGCGTCAAGGCTGGCGCCCACCTCGTGTGTTTCAGCACGGACAAGGTGCTCGGTGGTCCCCAGGGCGGTGCCATCGTCGGGCGAGCCGAGCTCCTCGCCGCGGTGCGACGCGACCCGCTGGCGCGCGCGCTCCGGCTCGGTCCCATGCCGACGGCTGCGCTCGAGGCGACGCTCGAGCATTACCTCGTCGGAGAGCTCGACGCGGTGCCGGTGCTCGCGATGATGCGGCAGCCCGCCGACGACGTGAGGCGGCGGGTCGAAGGATGGCAGGCCGCGCTCGCCGAGCGGGGCGTGGCCGTGATGGTGGTCGCGTGCGAGGGGCGCGTCGGCGGCGGCACCTTCGCGGAGGAGCCGGTGCCATCGTATGCCCTGCGCATCGCGTGCGAGACGCTCGGCGCGGACGACCTCGCGAGGCGGCTCCGGCTCGGCGAGCCTGCCGTGCTGCCGCGCATCGTCGAGGACGCGGTGCTGGTCGATGGTCGCACGGTCCTCGACGGTGAAGACGCAGCGCTCCTCGACGCCATCGTCGCCGCGATGACCCCACGAAGCTAGAGGTCGAGGGTATCCATCGGCGCCGGGACGAACGGCTTCGGGAGGCCGCGCGCGACGAGCTTGTCCGACAGGACTCGCTGCGGCTTCGGATCGCCATGGACGAGCGCGATCTTGCCGAGAGCGCCCTGGAGCTTGCAGCGCTCGGCGAAGTCGAGAAGGTCCGATTGATCGGCGTGCGCCGAGAAGCCGTTCAGCACGACGACGTCCGCGCGGCGCTCGCGCTCGACCCCTAGGATTCGCACGCGCGGCTGTTTCTCGACGAGCCTCCGGCCGAGGGTGTGCTGGACCTGATAGCCGACGATGAGGACGGTGTTCTTCTCGTCCTCGATGGTCGCGCGGAGGTGATGCAGGACGCGGCCGGCTTCGCACATGCCGCTCGCCGCGATGACGACGCTCGACGTCCCCGAGGCCGAGATCTCCTTCGAGTCTTCGACCGACTCGACTTACCTCAGATCCGAGAAGTCGAACGGTGACTCGCGGCCGCGCAGGAGCGCGCGGGTCTCGTCGTCGTAGCACTCGGGGTGCAGCTTGAAGATGTCGGTGATCTTCACGGTGAGCGGCGAGTCGACGTAGACCGGGAGCTTCGCCGGGAGGCGGCCGGCGTGCTTCAGTTTTCGGATCGCGAGGACCACCTCCTGGGCGCGCTCGAGCGCGAACGAAGGGATCACGACCTTTCCGCCGCGCCCGCACGTTCGCTCGATGACGCTCGCGAGGTCGTCGTCCATCTTCGCGATCGAGTCGTGGAGCCTTTCTCCGTAGGTGCTCTCCGTGATGAGTACATCGACGTCCTCCGGGACCTGCGGGTCCTCGAGGATCGACATGTTCTTGCGGCCGAGGTCGCCGGTGAAGGCGAGCCTGCGGCGCGTCCCGCCCTCCGTGACGTCGAGCAGCGTGATCGCGCTGCCGAGGACGTGCCCTGCATCGAGGAAGGTGAGGGCGATCTCCGGGTTGATGTAGCTGCGGAAGCCGTAAGGCACCGAGTGGAACATCCCGATCGTGCGCAGCACATCTGCCTCTTCGTAGAGCGGCTCGACGAGGTCGTAGCCTTCGCGCTCGGCGTGGCGGTTCAGGTAGCGCGCGTCTTGCTCCTGGATGAGCGCGGCGTCTTGAAGCACGACCGTCGCGAGATCGCGTGTCGCCGGCGTCGCGTAGATCGGGCCGCGGTACCCCGCGCGGACGAGCATCGGCAACGCGCCCGAGTGATCGATGTGAACGTGCGAGAGGACGACGGCGATCAGGTCCTTGACGGGCAGGGGGAGGTTCTTGTTCCGGTCGTAGGCCTCGCGGCGTCGTCCCTGGAAGAGCCCGCAGTCGAGCAGCACCGAGCCGGAGCGCGTCCGTACGAGGTGCATCGAGCCGGTGACGGTCTGGGCTGCGCCGATGAACTGAACATCCATCCGCGGGGGCATAGCCGCGAGACTCTCGACGAGTGTAGTTGACAGTTGCGCGGGCCCGGTTGAGAACGCGCGCCACGTTTGGCCCGCGCTGCGGCGAACGTCGCCATGATCGAGCTTCTCCTCGTCTGCGCAGTCTCCGCGCTCGCGTTCGCGATTGCCTTTCGCAACGCGCGCTCGCTGTTTGTCGGCGTGCCGCGCGACGAGAACCTCGTGGCCGTTGCCGCGCGAGTCGCCTTGGGTGCCAGTCGATTCCTGCGGCGTCAGCACCTCGTCACCGCCTCGCTCGCAGCGGTGCTCGCAGGGGTGATGCTGGTCGCGTTCGGGGTCGCCTACCAGGTCGGCACGTCGAGCGGCATGCCACCGCGAACCGAGGGGCTCGTCGTCGCTTCCTCGTTCGTCGTTGGCGTCGCGGCGGCCCTGCTCGTTGCCTGGACGGGGAGCTACCTTGGCGTGCAGGCCAGCCTGCGTACCGCCCAGGCGGCGCGCATCTCGCTCGACGAGGCGATGACGGCCGGGCTCCGAGGGGGCACCGCGGTCGGGCTCGTCGCTCACGCCACCGGGACGCTGGTCGTCGCGGTTGGGGCTCTCGGGCTCTTCGCGTGGTTCGGTGGCCTGCGAGGCTCGCGCGACGTCGCGCTGCTCGGGTTCGTGCGGATCCCCTCGCTGCTCGCGGGCGCCGCGCTCGGAGCGTCGGTCGTCGCGTTGCTCGGTCGCGTGGGCGGCGGGATCTTCGCACGGGTCGCCGACATCGGCGCCGACGTGGCGGGTCAGCTCGAGAGCGGCCTCCCGGAGGATGCGGCGAGCAATCCCGCGACCGTGGCTGATCTTGTCGGAGATCAAGTCGGGGAGTCTGCGACACTCGCTTCCAGCGCGCTCGCCTCGACGATCGCCGAGGTGGTGACGGCCATGATGGTCGGGGCGCTCGTCTTTCGCGATTCGCCCGCGCTCCCGAGCGTGACGGCCGTCGTGTTGCTGCCGCTCGTGATTCGCGTGTTCTGCGTCCTCGCGGGATGGTTCGGTGCGCTGGTGGTTCGCACCGACGACACCGAGCCACCGCTCGTCGCGCTGCAGCGTGGATTCGTCGTGACGTCGGTCCTCGCCGGCGTGTCGATGCTCGGCGCGAGCACCTGGTTGCTCGGCGCTCATGGGGCGGCATTGGGTGGCGCAGCGGTCGTGGGCCTCGGCGCGAGCGTGACGTTGTTTTTCGTCGTCACCTACTTCAGCGAGCAGCGCTTTCGACCGGTCCGCACCGTCGCAGAGACGGCGCAGAGCGGGGCGTCCCTTGCGACGCTGCGAGGCTTGCTGGTCGCGTCCGATGCTTCGGTCGTCTCGATCGGCCTCGTGACCATCGCTGCGCTCTTCGCTCACCGACTGGGCGCACGAACGGGGCTGACCCACGGCGGGTTGTTCGGTCTCGCGCTGGCCCTGTGCGGGATGCGTGGGGTGAGCGTCTTCGCGCGGGCGATGGGCTCCCTGGGTGCGGCCGTCGATACCGCGGCAGGGTTGCTCGAGCTCACGTTCGGCGGTGAGCGCCCGGACGTCCACGCACGTGCCCGCAGCCTCGCGGGCGTCGGGACCTCGGTGAAGGGTTACCTGCGCGTCGTCGACACGGTCGCGACGGTCGTGGCCGTCTTGCTCCTCGTCAGCGTCTTTCGCGGCGCGGTCGCCGAGGGGGGCCGAGCCGCGGTCGACGCGACGCGTCCCGTGGTGTTGCTCGGTGGGGTGGCAGGCCTCGTCGTCGTCGTCACCTTTGGACGCGTCCTGCTCGGGGGAATCGTTCAAGCGGGGCGCGGTCTCGTCGAGGAGCTTCGCCATCGCTTGCGTTCGCACGAAGACGTGGTCGACCTCGATGGCGAACGGCGCCCCTCGCAGATTCGAGACGCGTCCCACGAAGCATGCGTCGAGTCCGTCTCGCGCTCGGCGCTCCGCGGGATGCTCCCACCAGCCCTCGTCGGCGTCGTCGCGCCGCTCGCGGTCGGTGTCGGCTTGCGTCTCTCCGCGAGTGGGGATAGTGTCCGCTCGTCAGCCGAGGCGATCGTGGCGCTCGTGATCGTCGCCACGGTAGCCGGGGGACTCGGCTCGCTTCTCTTCGCCAACGCGGGAAGCGCTTGGGACAATGCCAAGAGGTACATCGAGACCGGGGCACACGGTGGTCGGACTGTCCGACCCTCGTCGCTCGGTAGCGCGACGACCCCCGAGGCAGGTTTGCCCTCCGCTACGACCGGGGCAGCGAACCGGGCCGACGGGGCTGCCGATCTGAATCCGACCTACGCCGCCGCCGTCGTCGGCGACACGATCGGAGACCCGCTGAAGGGTGCAGTCGGACCCGCCATCGTCGCATTGGTCGAGACCTTGGCGCTGTTGGTGACGGCGTTTCACTCGTTTTTTCTCTGACTCCCCGCGCGTTCGACGCGCTTCGAGCTCAACCGATGGCCGAACCGATTTCCGATGCACTCGCGACGCTCAGCGATCGCGGACTCCGACGTTTGCTGGGCGCTCGCACGTTCTTGCGTGGTCTGGAGTACTTCCGTCGACGCGCGGTCGAGGAAATCGCGGTCGAGGGGACCTGCGCGACCGGGACCGTGCGTGGCAGCGATCCGCTTCCGTTTCAGGTGAAGGTCGAGCTCTCGTCGGACGGGATCCAGTCGACGTGCGGCTGTCCGGTCTTCGCGAAGACATCGCAGCACTGCAAGCACGTCGCGGCCGTCTTGATCTCGGTGCGTGACAAGGCGCGGGCAGAGCAGGGCCGAGTCCCGGGGGCACCGCCACCGCAGCCGTCGACGCCTCACCCTGCGTTCGCATCACGCGGAGCGGAGGGGCGCGCGGTCGTCGCGAGCGCCTCCACGAATCCGGTCGCCTTGGCCCCTCGACCAGCGGGGCCGATGCCATCGCCCGCCCATCCTCAGACGGCCCACGCTGGGGGCGAGTCGAAGCGAGCCCGACGTCGGCGGCAACGCCTCACGGCGGGTGCCCCAGGCACGATGTCCCACCTCCCGCTCGAACCGGAGGGTCCGGCAGCGCACACGGGCCTCGCATCCTGGCTTCCTCACGATGGCGTGCAGGCGAGCCACGCCATCGAGATGCGCCTCCACGTGCGCCAGGGCGCGCTCACGGTGACGGTGTTCAACGCCGAGGCTCGCCAGGCGATCCTCCCGAGCCTCGCGCTCGCGTGGCAGAACGTCTTCCCGACGGAGGATCGGGCAGCCCTCCGCGCCCTCGCGAGGTTCGAGAGCGGAAACCCGCGGCACCCGGCCGTCGACGTGAGGGCCGAGGACGTCGCGGAGCTCCTGCCGCTCCTGCGCGGCCGCAAGGTGTTGCTCGAGCCCGCGCTGAAGCAGCTGCGCTTCTCCGAGGACGTGCTGAAGCCGCGCTTCGATCTCGAGACCGTCGGTAGCGACACGATCGTGGTCAAGGCGATGTTCGTGCGCGCCGGTGACGACCGAAGGTTCTCGCTCCTGCAAGGGGGATGGTTCGAGGGCTGGCCGTGCTGGCACATCGACACGCAAGAGGGCATCGCGCGCGAGGTCGATCGGCGCGTGTCGCCCGCCGCACTTCGTCGGCTCCTCAAGTCACCCACGATCGCGGAGCCGATGCGCGAGCTGCCGATCTTGATCATGCAGGGGTTGCCGCGGGTCGCGCTCGAGGTGGGAGCCGAGCTCCCCGAGCTGTCGCAGGTCGCCGACGTCGTCGACATGGACCCGACCTTCCGCCTGCGCGCCGGTGGCATGCTGACCGAGGCGGTGCTGTCTCTCTTCGCGGCTTACGGCGACGTCGAGCTGCAGGTCCGCGCCGATGGCATCACCCCGCCGGTGATCGTGAAGCCGCCAGCGGAGGGGCAGAAGCGGGCGCGCTGCATCCGCGTCGACATCGCCGCCCAGCAAGCCGCCGTGGCAAAGCTCGTCGCGCTTGGCCTCGAGGCCGACGAGCTCGGGCAGCAGTTCATTGCGCGCGGCGAGCGTGCCATGAAGTTCTGGACCGAAGGTCTCGGCGAGCTCCCGGAGACGTGGGACCTCTTCGTCCCCGAAGATCTCGTCGACACACAGGTCCGGCCGACGCCGCTCGGGGCCTTCGCGAAGGTCTCGAGCGGGATGGATTGGCTCGACATGAAGCTCACCTTCAGCTGCGACGGCATCGGCGTCGAACGCGACGAGCTCCGTCGTTGCCTCGCCGAGGGCAAGAAGTACGTCCGGCTCGAGGATGGCTCTTTCGCGAGCTTCGATCCCGACAAGATCAAGGCGATGCTCGACCGCGAGTGGGAGCTCCTCGCCGCCGCGGACAAGAGCGGTCGATTGTCGCTCAATCAGGCCGGGCGCGTTCAGGAGCTCCTCTCTCAGGTCGAGGAGTCGTCGGTCGCCTCGAAGGCCAAGAAGCTCTTCGAGAAGCTCGGAAACATCGAGGAAATCGAGAAGGCAAAGAAGCCGCGGTTGCTCAAGGCGAAGCTCCGTCCGTATCAGGAGGACGGGCTCTCCTGGCTGCGTTTCATTCACGACATTCGCTCGGGCGGCGTTCTCGCCGACGACATGGGTCTCGGCAAGACCCTCCAGACGCTCGCGCTCTTTCTGAGCGTGAAGACCAAGGACGAGCCCTTCCGTGCGTTGATCGTCGCGCCGACTAGCGTCGTCCGGAACTGGGAGCGCGAGATCGAGAAGTTCGCCCCGACGCTCACCATCGGGATGTGGCACGGCAGCGACCGTCAGGATCGCCGTGAGGTCGTCGAGGCCGCCGACATCGTCATCACGAGCTACGCGCTGCTCCGGCGCGACATCGACTACTTGAAGTCACTCCGGCTCGAGTACGTGGTCCTCGACGAGGCGCAGCACATCAAGAATCCGCTGAGCGCCACCGCGCAAGCCGCGAAGAAGCTCGGTGCCGAGCGCCGACTCGCGCTGACCGGCACGCCGATCGAGAATCGCCTCTCGGAGATCTGGTCGATCTTCGACTTCGTCTCACCGGGGTTGCTCGGACCCCTCGACAAGTTCGAGCAGCGCTTCAGCCGACCGATCGAGCAGGGCGACTACAAGGCGGCGCAGCGCCTGCGTGCCATCATCCACCCGTTCATTTTGCGTCGTACCAAGCTCGAGGTCGCCAAGGATCTCCCCGAGAAGATCGAGATGGACTCGATCTGCGAGCTGTCGGGGGATCAGCCTGCCGTCTACGCGCAGATCGCCGCAGAGGTGCGCGCGCAGGTCCTCGGCGAGGTCGAGCGCGTCGGCCTCTCGAAGAGCCAGATCCACATTCTCGCCGGCCTCACGAAGCTTCGCCAAGCCGCCTGTGACCCGCGCTTGCTCGGTCTGCCGCGCGAGTTCGGCAACGACGACTCCGGCAAGCTTGTGGCCCTCCGCGAGCTCCTCGCGAACGCGGTCGACGGCGGCCACAAGGTCCTCGTCTTCAGCCAGTTCACCTCGATGCTGCGGCTGATCGAGTCCGCGCTCAAGGAGGACCGGATCAAGTACGAATACCTCGATGGCTCGACCAAGGACCGCGCCGAGCGGATCGAGCGGTTCCAGGAAGATCCGACCGTGTCGGTGTTCCTCATCAGCTTGAAGGCAGGGGGCACCGGGCTCAACCTCACGGCAGCCGATACGGTCGTGCACTTCGATCCCTGGTGGAACCCGGCGGTCGAAGCGCAAGCGACCGATCGCGCTCACCGCATCGGGCAGGACCGACCGGTCTCGGTGTACCGCTTGGTCGCCTCCGGAACGATCGAGGAGAAGATTCTACTCCTGAAGGACAAGAAGCGCGAGCTCGTCTCCAGCGTGTTGACCGAGGACGCCGGAGGCTCGAAGAAGCTCACCCGCGAGGACCTCGAGGATCTGTTCTCGCTCGGCTGACCGATCGTGCGTCCGAGGCCCGGGCTGAGTATCTGGGGCCCGGGCTGAGTTTCTGGGGCCCGGGCTGAGTATCTGGGGCCCGGGCTGAGTATCTGGGGCCCGGGCTGAGTTTCTGGGGCGTTCGCTTACAGCTTGATCGGAGTCACCTTGCCGTCGCCGGTCACGCGCAGGGCGCGCAGGCCCACCGGGGTGACGACGAGGAGCACGGCATGCCGATCGCTTCGGAGGAGCTTCATGTCGAGGATGGTGCTTCCCTCGACGGTCCTCCCCGCCTGGAGGAGGTCGTCATACACGATGACGTCCGGGGTCGTCGCGATCGCGTCTGCGTCGGCGACGCGCAACCGGAGGCCTGCGCGCAGACCCGCTTGCCATGCGACGAGCAGCTTGCCATCGACGGTGCCTACCGCGAGGGGGGTCGAAGAGGCGAGGCCGGCCTCGCCCGCGAAGAAGTCGCGCACCGGGATCGACTTCGGCCGACACTCCGTCGGAGTGCAGCTCTGGTAAGCGACCTTTGCATCGAGGGAGGCCTCGCCCGAGCCACCTTCGATCGACGTCAAGAGCGCTTGCGGTCCCTGGCACTGGAGCGTCCCACCAAACGCCGGGACCTTGAGCGGCGCGCTCCAGCGGCCGCTCTCGAAGAAGCTCAGGTACTCGCTCGTCCCGACCCGCGCGCGCGCCACGGTGACGCCTCCGCTCCTGCAGCCGTCGATGCGAGCTTCGCTGCCGCCGCCTCGATCGCCCGGCGACTTCGGCACCGGGCCGATCGTCGTGAGGCTCCCGGCCTTGCCGTCGGTGAGCGGGGCCGCCGCGAGGACGAGGTCCTTGCCGTCCTCGGCGAGCACCACGAGCTGGCCCCAGAGCACGCGCGCATCTCGCTTGACGTCAGTCAATTTGAGCGAGCCGAGCGAGAACGACTCCGCCTTGGTCTGTCCCCCCGACACCGCCCGCAACTCAAGGCCCGAGCTGGTCTCTGCGAGGACCACGCCGCGGCCGTCGCGCGCGAAATATCCGCCGATCGCGCCAGCCTCGCTCACCCTCGCGCCGTCGGGAGAAAACGCCGCACCGCCGATCGCGAGCATCCCGGCGACCCCCTCGTCGCTGGTCCCGAGCAGCCGCGCGCTTCCCTTCGTGGCGAGCGCATCCTTCGCGAACGGTGCGCAGCGTGCCGCGTCGGCCGTGAGGCTGCACGCGCGTCGTACGCCGCCTTTCGCGTCGTCGATGATGAACCGGATCGTCCCGTCTGAATTCGGCTGGGCGTGGACGTCCGCGAGCGCGAGCGGCTTCTCGCTGAAGGCGCCCTCCTTCGCGAGCGCGTCGACGTCGAGCGGCTTCACGCGCGCGGGCGGGGCAGGGACGTCGCTGCGCTCCTTCAGCACGATGCCGGCCTTCATGGCCTCGCCGAACGTCTCTTCGACGGGCCCGGCGAGGTCCTTCCAGTAAGCGTCCTTCTGGTCGAGCGTGTCGGCGAGCTTTTTCGAAGCCTCGAGGAGCGCCTTGCCCTTCGTCTCGGCGATCGCGCTCTCGCCGAGCGCTTCGTGCAGGCCATGGGCAAACTTGGCACATCGATCCGGCCAGGCCCCTTCCTTTGCGGCGCGCTGGATGTCGGACTGGCTGAGGGAGGCGAGCTGGATCCCTCGGACGCGAAGGCTCACGGGCTCGGCCTCGCTGGGCGCTTCCCCGAGCAGGCAGCGCGTGAGGCCGCCGTACGTCTCGACGACGCGGTTCGCCGCCTGAGCCTCGAGGTATTTCATGATCCCGACGGACGCGACGCCGATCACGACGGCACCGACACCGAGTCCTGCGAACACCAGCCGATTGCGCCGCTGCGCTTGGTCCGCGAAGCCGAGGACGGTCTGCGACCCGCCCATGTAGATCTGTGTCTTCGCGCCGCTGTCGGTCTCGCTTCCCTTCAACCAGCCCATGCGGGGAACGGTAGCAACCCGGACCTCGAATCTCCAAGCATTGAGCGTCGACGCGCAGGTTCAGAACTCGATCTCGGGCGTCGTCGGGACCGGCTTCGGCGGGGGCGGTGGTGGCGGAGGAGGAGGCGGTGGTGGCGGAGGCGGCTCGGGCGGCGGCGCGGGGTCCGGCTTCGCGGTGGCCGGCGGTGCGGACGGGGAGGCGCTCACCGTCGGTGCCGGTGTGGGAGACGTGATGCTGATTGGCGCAGGGCGTCCCTCGGGCCGAGGTCCTGCCTCAGGCTCGCCGCGTGGGGGGCGCCCAGCGCCATCGAGATCGATCGGCGCTTCGGTGCCCTTCACGTCTTGCGACGCGTCTTCCGTCGGTTGGGCGCTCGGCGTTTCGCTCGCAGGTGCGCCTGCGACGGTGTCTCCTGGAGACGTCGCCGCCGCGCTCGGTGCGGGCTTCGGTGTGGTGGAGGGTACGACCGTCATTCCCCCGGCGGTCGGATCGGTGTCGAGGTTCAGGCTCCACCCGAGTCCAACTCCGACCCCGAAAGCGAGGAGGCTCGCGCCCACCATGGCGCCGAGCTTGAAGCCACCGGACGACTCGGCCCCGTGAGGCAGGTAAACCGTGGCGTCGCTCGAGGCGACGCCGCTCGCCGTGGTCGTCAAGCCCGGCGCTCCCTCGGTTCCCGCGAGCGGGATGGTGGGCACGGGAGCCGACTCGTTGGCGCTGTGGGGTTCGGTCGGTGGGATGAGATCACAAATCGCTTGGAATGCGTAACGCGAGTGCGGCGGCGCGAACTCCACGAGGCGCGCTGCGAAATCGGCGATGTTCGCGAAGCGCTTGTCGGGTCGCTTCTGCAAACAGCGTGCGATCGTCTCCTCCAGGCCGGCTGGGTAAGACGGCCGAAGACGCCGTAGCGGCGTGGGCTCGTCGCTCATGATCCGGCGACACACCGCCGCCGCGGAGTCGGCGGCGAAGGGCAGCGACTTCGTCAAGAGCTCGTAGAGCGTCACCCCGAGCGACCAGAGGTCGCTGCGCGCGTCGACGTTGGTCGACGAGAGCATTTGCTCCGGGGGCATGTAGAAGGGCGAGCCCATCACCGCGTGAGCCCGGGTGACCAGCGATGGCTCGGCGAGCGGGTCGACGTCGTGGCTGACCTTCGAGATGCCGAAATCGAGCACCTTGATGCACGGCGAGCCGTCGGTACGTCGCGTCAAGAAGAGGTTGCCGGGCTTGAGGTCGCGATGCACGACGCCGAGCCAGTGCGCCTCGGCGAGCGCGTGGCACGCCTGGAGGAGATACTCCACGGCCCGCTCGATCGGCAGCGGTCCCTCCGCCTTCACCAGCGCCTCGAGGTCTTTACCCTGGAGGTACTCGAGCAGCATGTAGGGCAGGCCGCCGTGGTTGCCGTAGCCGTAGATTCGCAGCGTATGCTCGCTGTGGAGCATCGTCAGCGTACGCTGCTCCCGCTCGAAGCGCTTCACGACCTCGGTTCGCCGCGAGTTCTCGGGCCGCAGGATCTTGATCGCGACGCGATGGCGATACTCACGGTGCGACGCGAGCACCACGTAGGCCATGCCACCCGAGCCGATGCCCTTCTCGACGACGTAGGCGTCCGAGACCGTGTCACCGACGTTGAGTGGGGAACCTGAGTGCATGGTCGCCGTCGAGTGGGGAGGATCGACCGCGAGAGCCGAACCACGCGGGACGGTCGGGGCACTCCCTCGAGCGCGCCGCGCCCACCCTCGCAAGGTCAGGTCTTCTTCTTCATCACGAGCAGATGGTACTTGCCGAACTCGCTCTGGCCGAGCGTGTAGAGCACCTCGATCAACAGGCGGTAAGGGGTGCTCGCGTCGGCGAGGATGATCGCCTCGGACGTGTTGGCCGGCTGGCCCTTGGCTGCGCGGACTGCCTTGTCGAGCTTGCGAGCATTCTCGAGGCGGCGCGCGAGTGGCACGATGTAAAGGTCGCTCGGGCCACTGCGCTTGAACTGGGCGTCGAGGCCGGTCGTCGCGAGTTGCTCGCGTCCCGGGAGCTTGACCACCGGGTCGGGGTCCTCGCCGAGGAGGATCGCGGACTTCGAGATGGTGAGGACGACGCCCTGGTCGCTCGGCTCTCCCTGCATCACCGAGCGGGCGAGCCTCAGATCGTCGTTCTCCTGGATCGACGCCGCCGACGACGCCATGCTCTGCAGGAGGAACACGAGGATGATCGTCATGAGATCGAGCATCGCCGTGATGTTGAGGTAATCGACCTCGGGGTCCTTCTTGCGACGCCGAATCTCGCGGCGGAGCGCCGCCTTGTACTTGACGGTGCTCGCCTTCGGTGCCTCGGCAGGGCGGGGGCCCCTTGGACGCGGCGCCGCGTCTTCGAACTGGCCGCTATCGTCTTGGTCGCTCATCGTGCGAAACCGTCTTGGTCGCTCATCGTGCGACACCAAAGGCCACGTCCGTGAAGAGGTCACCTTCGGTGTCACGGCGGAGCGCGTCGATGGCGTCGATCACCGTCTGGTAGTCGACGTCCGGATTGGCGGTAATGGTGACCTGCGTCTCGGTGGCCGCGCGGTCGTTCTTCTTCTTCAGCTCGCGCGCGCAACGCGTGAGCTCCTTGGTGTCGTGCTTGCCGTCGACCTTGGGGACCGTGATGCCCTGGCCGAAGGTGTTGCACCCGGTCGCGACGTTGCCGTCCGAGGTCTTCAGCGAGATTCCCTCGGAGGTGATGAGCGTCGTGAGGTTCAGCGCCTTCGACTTGATCTCCTGGGTCGCGCGGCCTTTGCCGGGATCGGGGAGCGAGGGTGGCACCGTGTCGATCGTCGCCATGAAGACGACCGAGAGCGTCGCCGTCACGAACACGATGATGTTCATGATGATGTCGAGGTACGGCACGACGTTGAGCTCGCCGGCCTCTTCGCCGGGCGGCGGCTCTTTCGGCTGCGCCAGGCGCCGAATGCGCGAGCGCTGCGACGCGCTGAGCGGGGTCTCGTTCGGGTCGGACACGCGCTTGGTGCCTTCCGCTGCCGGGCTCAGCCGCGGGCGTTGAGGGTGAGGAGGTTGAAGATGCGCTCTTGAGTCGACTCGAGGTCATGCACGATGTGCTTGGCCTTGCTGTGGATGATCACGTGCGCGATCATGCAGAACACGGCGATCGAGAGACCGAAGAAGGTGTTGTACATGGCCTCGGCGATACCGCCGGTCAGCAGGGCCTGCTTCTCGGCCGCCGAGAGGTTCGACCCGGAGATCGCGCCGAACGCGCCGATGAGGCCGAACACCGTACCGACGAGTCCGATCAGCGTCGCGATGTTGGCGAGCGACCACAACGCCGGGATGCGTGCCTCGACCGCGGGGCGAAGCTCGCCGAGCTTCTCGCTGAGCGCGGCGTCGATCTCGTCGGCGCCCTTGTTCGCGTGCGTCAGGCCGGACTTGACGAGCTGGAGGATCGGGTAATCGCCCGCGTCGCACAGCTTGATGGCGCGGTCGATGTTTCCGTTGACGACTAGTTTCTTCACCTGCGCGAAGAACTCCTTCGAGTTGACGCGGTAATTGCTCGTCTGGAAGGCAACCCGCTCGATCACGATGGTCACCACGATCACCGAGGTGACGACGTTCATCAGGAGGAAGGTCGGGTTGTGCTTGATTGCAGCCAACATGCCGGACTCACCCTCGGCCGCCAACATCATCAGGTGCTGCATCGCTGTCTTTCGCCTCTCGTCGCCCTTGGTTGATTCGAACGTGATACCCCGCGTGTGCCCGTCTGCGCGCCGCGTGGGCCAATCGGGGAGCGACTATAGCCGCGAGAAGTTTCGATAGGCAAGCGAGCAGAGGACGGGCTCGCGCTTTCGCCGTCCCCACCCGGCGTTCCAGCGCATCTTCCCATTCAAGTTCGCTCGCGAGCAGACTTGCGGGTCGAGCGTTCGATCCGTGACGCTGTGCGGTGTTTGCTGAACTGTTGGTTCACTTGCAGCGGGCGCGGGTTGATCTCGTCTGATTCTCACCCCTCGGAACGACGATGCCCCGCCCGCTCGATTCGGACGAGAGACGACTCGGTGGACCTCGTGCGGTGTGGCAGCGACCGGCGAGGGCGCTCGTCTCCGGCACGCAGGGCCCCAGCAGACTCGGGTCGCCGGTCCCGATGGGACTCGAGTCCGCAGGGCTGGAAGCGGGGACACTCTTCACTGGGGTGTCGGGATGGATTCCGGCTCAGACGGAAAATTCCAAGCTGACTGTGTGAGCGCGGTCGTTATCGTCGGGCCCGGTCGAATCTTGTCTTGACGAGTCCTTCTGGCACTCGCCAAGATGGCGCGCATTGTCGAACGGCCTCCGGCGGAAGTGCCGCGCGGGGGACTACAGCGAGACGATTGGAGGCTCCGGAGATTCCACGGGGATCTCTCAGGAGAAGAGGAGAAGCGATGCACCAGTTGTGGACGGATTTTCAGCACGGCGGGAAGATGATGTGGGTCATCCTCCTCTTCATGATCATCGAGATCGGCTTCATCATCGAGCGCGCAATTTATCTGTTCGGCGCCGGTGTCGATCGCGAGGCGTTCGGCGAGACGATGCAAAAGTGCATCCTCGCGGGCGACGTGGCCAAGGCCATCAAGGTGTGCTCCGTGCAGAACGCGCCGATGGCGCGCATCATCCAGGCGGGTCTCGTCAAGGTGAACCGCCCTGACGAAGAGGTCCAGGCGGCGATGGACGAGGCGGCCCTCACCGAGATGCCGCGGATCAACCAGCGAACTGGCTACCTCGCGCTGCTCGCGAACCTCTGCATGCTCGCCGGTCTCCTCGGCACGGTGTCCGGCCTCATCGAGGCCTTCGGCGCCGTGTCCGGTAAGTCCGTCGACCCGAGCCAGAAGGCGACCATCCTCGCGGCCGGTATCTCCGAGGCCATGAACTGCACGCAGTTCGGTCTCCTCGCCGCCATCATCGGCCTCATCGGCTTCGCGATCCTGAACGGTCGCACCCAGAAACTCGAGGACGACATCAACGCGGTGACGGTTCAGATCGTGAACCTCGTCGTGTCGAACCGCGAGAAGGTCAACGTTCAGGCGGCCGCCTGAGCGTCGGAAGTCTCCCTCGGCGGAAGGTCTTCCGCGGTAACGTTCGATAGCCAAGCTTGAACGGGTTTCCGTATCGACCTGCACCGCGAAACGGTCGGCATCGTGGCCCGACCGAAATCATGCATCCCGGTGAGGTGGAGCGCTGGCCGGCGCTCCGCCCACCCTCCAAGCCGCGACTGAGCGCGAGCGTCGTTTTCGAAAAGGAGTCGTCATGGGTGGCGTAGACGTCGGACCCAGCAATGGTAAGCGGCAGATGAACATGGAGATCAACATGATCCCGTTCATCGACCTCTTGATGGTCACCATCATGTTCCTCCTGATCACCGCGGTCTGGGTGAACTTCTCGCGCATGAACGCGAACGCCCAGATTCCGGGTCCGCCCGATCCCACCAAGGAGATCGATCCGCAGACCCCCGAGAAGGTGCTCAACGTTCACGTGACCGACTCGGAGTTCAAGCTGGTCTGGAAGCAGGGCGCGACGGTGGTTAGCGAGACCACCGCGGAGCGCCCGAAGCAGGGCGGCGACCTTCTCTACGACGACCTCGCGAAGAAGATCGCGGACGAGTGGAAGCAGCAGAGCAGCCACCAAGACAAGAGCGACAAGAAGCAGGACCAGGCCATCCTGCACGTGGACAATCGGCTACCGTTCAAAGAGGTGATCGCCGTCCTCGACGCCATCTACGATTGCAAGCGCGAGATGCTGGTCGAGAACGAGGTCAAGCCGTTCCCGGTCTTCAACATGTCTTTCTCGGTCAGGTGAGGTCCAGATGAGCGGCGGCCGCGTCAAAATGTTCCCGGATCATAAGCATCATGATCCGCACGCCCATGCTGTACACAAGCCCGGGCGGCGACTGATGCACCATGTTCCACTCCACTTCGTTCACAAGCGCGTCGCGGGCGGCGGAGGTCGTAGCGTCAACGCCGCGTTGAACCTCGTCGCGTTCATCGACTTCCTCATCGTCACCGTCATCTTCCTCCTGATGAGCTTCTCGGCGTCGGGTGAAATCACGGTCGACAAGAACATCACACTGCCGAAGGCGGACAACGTGCAGGACGTCATCGAGGCCCCGATGGTCGCCGTGAACGGCAACCAGGTGCTCGTCGATGGCACGCCTGCCGGGTCGACGCGTGCCATCGAGGACCTGGGTCGCATGCAGAAGGTCGATGAGCTGTTCGACCTGCTGAAGCGCAAGCGCGAGCTGTGGAGGAGCTTCCACCCGAACAAGCCATTCCCGGGCGTTTGCGTCCTGCAGGTCGACGAGAACGTGTCGTCGCTCGTGGTGAAGAGCGTATTCCAGACCGCGGCCTACGCGGGCTACCCGAACGTCAGCTTCATGGTTCGCAAGCGAGGCAAGGCCGCGGCGAACTGACCCTCGACCGGTTCCACATGCCGTTCGCATGGGTCGACGACGGGCCGCTCGGATCTCCGGGTGGCCCGTTTTCGTGATGGGGACCTGAATGAGCCAAACCGATCCTCCCGACTCTGGCGAGCGACCCCGGGCGAACCCTGCCATGCGAGGTCTCCCGACGCTCGCGCGTGCGCGCCAGGAGCGGCGCTGGAAGAACCAGTCGTTGTGGAACTGGCTGATCCCGCTGGTGGGCGTGGTGCTCCTCATCTGGTGGCGCGTCGATGCGCTCAGGACGGCGGAGCTCCGCGAGGGGCTGCTCGCACGCCAGCGGGACATCGCGGGTCGCCTCGGACCGAAATGGCTCCCACTGCGTGAGAAGGTCGAGCGCTGGACGGCAGAGTGTGCTGTCCCATCGTTCACCGAGGTCCCGAACCCGGCGCTCATCAAGACCTGGGACTTCAGGGACAAGCCTGGCATCTACCTGCGCCTCGCGAAGAAGAACGCGGCGTCCCCCGAGACCATCCGGAAGGCCGCCACGCTGTCGCTCCACGACGGCTTCACGTCATGCCTCGTGACCTCGTCGAATCCGAATCCAGTGGCGGGGGCTCGGTGCGAGAACACGCAGGACTGTGCTTCGGGGGAGCTGTGCAACGAGTTCGATCAGTGTGCGGCGCCTTCGCAACCCTACAACCTCCGTATCGCGTACCGCGCGACGCAGGTCTTGTCGGACGAGTGGCTCACGAGCATCCAGAGCGCGCGCGGTGAGCTGCAGCTTCGCGGTGCGGTGGTGAGCTTCGACGCGATCGAGAAGTTCGATCTGCCGATCGCGACCGAGCTGCTCTCGAAAGCCACGTATTTCATGGTGGTCGTCGATGAGCCCGTCGAGGGGGGTGAGGTCCCCGAGCCGGCACGCGACGGGGATGCGGCGGGCGAGGACCGGTCCATCCCGGATGGACCGCACTGGGCCCGGATTTGCCTGTGGCGGGTCGAGAACGACGAGAAGGTCTTCGCAATTCGCCGTGAAGCCTCGGGCGAGCTCCGGGGAGCGAGGCCGCAGACGGAGGCGACTCGGCTCGCGCGTCAGCGTCAGGCGAACAGCTGTGGGCTCGCGCTCGAGGTCCGGCAGGCGCTCGGTGCCGCAGGCTCGCATTAGGATCTTGCGACGCGCTCACCCCCGTTCGAGTGCGCTCAGCCGCCGTTCGCCTTCGTGCGACCGGAGCTTCGCCTCGTCGAGACGGGCTTCGCTTCCTCCGCGCTCGTGGGAGCCTTCGAGTCACGGGGGGCCGATGCGCGACGTCGCGTCTGGCTCTCGGCCGCGAGGGACTCGGGCTCGCGGGAGTCCGGGGGCGACGACGACCGGTCGAGGCTCGCTTCGACGAGGGCGACGAGCTCTTCGAACAGCGCGTCGACGTGTTGGGCGGTCTCGGTGGTGAGCGGCGTGACCGCCAGGCGGACCCGACGAGGGCCGATGCGCTCGCAGCGAGCTCGGCAAGAGGCGCGTCGTTCCAGATCCTCTGCGGCCGCCCGAAGCGCCGCCAACAGGGGCCCACGACCAACGCGCAGGGGCGGAAGCTCGAACTCCTGCTCCACGTTCGGAAGCTGGACGAGGCCAGCATCGAGAAGGCTCACCACCTCACGGGTGATGGATTCCTCGAGCGCGAGCAAGCTTGCTTTGGCCGAACGAGGGCGGAAGGCGGCCGTGCGCCGAGTGGGGTCTAGCGCGATGAACTCAGCCCCGCTCGTCCCGCCCGATCGCACGAGGACCGCTTCGAGCGTGGCATCGTCCGTCCTCGTGATGCACGTCGAGACCACGTAGCCGAGTCCATCGAGCGCGAGGGGAATCACCGTCGCGCTCTCCGTGTCCGCCTCGATGAGCACTTCGCCTCGGAGGTAACCCAGGAGCACGCGTTGTACGGAGCGGAGCGCACTCCTTCGGATTGTGGCGTCATCGACGAAGATGTCGTCGACGTGGTTCGAGTGGGAGATACGCTCGCCGATCCCGTCGACCATCACCGCGACGGCCTCGTTGGCGGACCCGTCGCCAAAGCCGCCGAGGTCGCCCGAAGTCGCGGCGGGCGCAAGCTCGCCGAGCATCGAGGCGTGGGCAGCCATGAGGTAGGGCGTCACGCTCGAGAGCATCGGGGCGATGGCCGCTTCGAGTTCGTCCACCAGCACTTCGTGCGATGCATGCGCCACGCGCAGGTGCTGCCTCGCGACGAGGGCGCGCAACACCTCCACGGCGAGCAGGCGCTCGAGCGTGGCCTTCGATTGAACTGAGTTGGAGGCGCCCATCGTGGACGGGTTCGGCAGGAGGAGACGATCGATCGGATGCTTGCCCCACGAGCGAGCGCTCGATGGCCGACCCCAAGCTACACGTTTTGGAAGTCGTGTCACCTAAGTGAGCGCGCTCCTCCACGCCGCGCCCAACGAGCATTGACAGACGCGCGCGCAGTTGGTTGCCTACGCCGCCGCGCCCGTCTTCAGAATGAGCCGAGGACGGTGAGCCCTGCGCCGCCGCGGAGCGGGACAGGGGTCACCGCGACGCTCGGCTTGTCGCCTCGAGTCGCGTCGGAGGGCACCAGCAGCACCACGACGCCCGCCGTCGCGGCGGCGGCTCCGACGCTCCAGCTGATGTCGCCAGCGATCGCCATCGTGTTGGAGCGCTCGATCGCCGACCGCTCGGACGCGAGGCAGAGCTGGCCCGCCGCCGTGGTGCGGCATGCGCCTCCCAGGTCGGACCGCTGGCTCGCAGCGACGAGGTCGAGGGCGACCCCGGCGATCGTCAACGCTCCGCCGACGCCGACGAGGGAGTAGCCGAGGATGCGGCGCGAGCTGACGGGCGTCTCGTCCTTCGCGGGAACCTCGGGATCGGGGCGCACCGTCGCCTTCTCGGAGGCGAGGCGCTCGGCGAGGGCCTTACGCTCGGCCTCGCGTGTCTTCGCTTCGGCCTCCTCGGCGCGCGCGCGCGACTCGAGCCGCTCGATGCGACTATCGAGCGTCCGGTGCTCGCGAAACGGTGCCACTTTCCGCCACTCCTTCAAGTTCGCGAGTGCGTGCTTCGCATCACCGAGGCGCTCGTACGCGTTGGCGATGCTTTCGTAGATGAGGGGCTCGCGCGACAGCTCGTACGACTGCTGCCACTTCAGGATCGCCTCCTCGTAGTCACCGTTTTTGTAGGCGAGGTGGCCCTGGTTGAAGAGCCGCTTTGCCTCGTTGCGATCGTTCGAGGAGACGCTGCTCGCGGGTGCGGCCGCCGACGTCGGCTGCTGCGCGAGGGTTGCACCGGGCGACCCGAGCGCTGCGAGGAGCAGCGTCGAGCAAGTCACGAGCCGCGCGCGCATCGCCGCATCTTGCCTCGATTCGAGCGGCATTCTCCAGGGCAATCGGCGGTGTCTGCCGCGCTAGAACGGGCTGCGAATTTCGCCGTCCGGCGGGACGTGCGGGTCCGGTGGTGGCGGCTTCGCAGGCGAGGGCGGTGGGGTGCTGTTCGACGACCATGACCGTCCCGTCACCCCGCTCGAGCCACCGGAGGCTTGAGTCGCGGGCGTGGCGGGGCGCGCGACGTTCGGAGCTGGCGGAGGCGGCACGATCGGGGAAACGGAATTCGAGGAGGCGACGGGTGTTTCGCTCCCCGAGGTGAGCGTCACGGCCGACGCGGAGGGCGCTGGCGCCGAGGAGGCAGGGGCCTTCGGTGCCGGGCTTGCGACCATGACGTCGGTGGATGCCGGGGCACCGGAGGTTGTGCTGGGGCTGCTCGAGCGGGTCGCGACCAGCCCGAGTGCGGCTCCGACGACGACGAGCCCCACGGCGGCGAATGCGACGCGGGTGCGCGTGCCCCGCCCACCGTCGTGTGCCGGCATTCGTGTCGAGACCACACCGCGCGCCGTGTGCGCCTCGCCCTGCAAGTGAGGTGGCAGCGCGTCGCCTCCCCGCAAGTCGAGGGGGCGTGCCGCTTCCATGGGCCCGCCCAGGGAAGGCATGCCACGCAACGCTGAGACCGACGCGGCAGGGTGGCTTCCCGACGCGGTGAAGACGGCGTTCGGGTAGTTGCCCGACGCGGTGAGCACAGGGCCCGGGAAACTGCCCGACGCGGTGAAGACGGCGTTCGGGTAGTTGCCCGACGCGGTGAAGACGGCGTTCGGGTAGTTGCCCGACGCGGTGGGCACAGTGCCCGGGAAACTGCCCGACGCGGTGAGCACGCCCGGAGGATGGCTCGCGTACGACACGCGCGGCTCGCCATGGCTCGGCAGCGGCGCACGCGCGGGCTCGGCCCCGTACGCAGCGTGTGCGACCGCGGGCTCGAACGACGCCCCCGCGGGATGGGGGTCGGTCTTCGCATCGTCGACGCCTCCGCGCACGACCGGCGAATCGACGCGCGTCGGTGTCGCCTGCCGTGCGCGCCGACCGTGGGTCGTTTCGTCGTCATCCGGGATCGACCGGAGCGCTGCGGCGACCTCAGCCATCGCCTGGAACCGGTCGACGGGGCGCTTCTCGAGGCAGCGGAGGATGAGGCGCTCGGTGGCGAGATCGATGTCGCGCACCTCGCTTGGCAGCTGTGGCTTCTCGGTGAGGTGCCGCGTCAGCACGCCCATCGCGGTGTCCGCCACGAAGGGCAGCTTTCCCGTGAACGCGCGGTACATCATCACGCCGAGCGCGTAGATGTCGCTCCGGTGATCGACGGAGTCGCCCCGCGCCTGCTCCGGCGACATGTAGTACGGCGTTCCGAGGATGACGCCCGTCTCCGTGAGATCGGACGCGTCCTTTTGCAACACCTTGGCGATGCCGAAGTCGACGAGCTTCACGAAATGGCGGTCGCCATCGTCGTTGACGAGCACGACGTTGTCGGGCTTCAGATCGCGATGGACGATGTGGCGGTCGTGGGCGCGCTGCAGGGTCTCGGCGATCTGGACGAAGATGTGCTTCAGCACCGGGCGGCTCGCCGCCTGTTCGCGGAGCAGCCGGGTGAGGCTCATGCCGTCGAGGAGCTCCATGACGACGTAGAGCGCCCCGTTCGGTAGCTGACCAAAATCAAGCGTTTCGCAGATGTGGCGGCTCTTCACCGCGTTCGCCGCCTGGGCTTCGCGAATGAAGCGCTGCAGGACCTCCTCACTGCGCTCGATGCCTTCGCGCAGCACCTTGATGGCGAACTCCTTGCCGACGACGACGTGGCGGCACGCGTAGACGGTACCCATGCCGCCGCGACCGACGACCCGCTCGATCCGGTAGCGGCCGTCGACGATCTGGCCGAGGAGGTCCTTCGTCG
>Ga0194129_10003168_pt1 | contig 23263 bp, 17 predicted proteins | sample TA2KigCa35mmetaG_FD_150862 | JGI IMG/M metagenome (GOLD analysis project Ga0194129, IMG submission 150862) | Freshwater microbial communities from Lake Tanganyika, Tanzania - TA2015038 Kigoma Deep Cast 35m | ecosystem: Environmental > Aquatic > Freshwater > Lake | place: Tanzania: Lake...
ACCAAGCTTCAGAGTGCTCAGGCCGTTCTTGCTTCCATTCGCTCTGAGGTGAATGAGCTTAAGCGCCAGCATGCCCGTGAGCTTCGCGCTGCCAACAAGGCTAATAAGCGTCGCAAGACCAATGCCAACCGCGCCCCTTCCGGCTTTGTCAAGCCCACCCTCATTTCTAACGAGCTTGCTGCTTTTTTGGGCAAGCCTGAGGGAAGCGTGCTTGCCCGTACTGAGGTTACTCGCGAGGTCAACGCATACATCCGTAACCAGAAGCTTCAGGACAAGGACAATGGCCGCAAGATTAATCCTGATGCTAAGCTTCTTAAGCTTTTGAAGCTAAAGAAGGGCGAGGAGCTTACTTACTTCAACCTTCAGAAGTACATGGCGGCTCACTTTGCTAAGTCTGCTACCGCTACTGCTTCTGCTGCTGGTGGCGCTGTTAAGGCCTAAATGTAATATTTGATGATAGACCAATAAAAAACGATAAAAATGAAATTAACGTGCAACACGTTAGCTTCATTTTATATATTAAAATTCAAATACTTACTTCTTACTTCTTACTTCGTTTGCGTTTTTTGTGAAATGTTCGCAATTCATCGAATGACGTCGCGTTGATACCATATACTTCATTTGCAAGGACAGTTGCTTGTTTGTCTGGACTTTGGTCTATTCCATATATTGGTGAAACTGTAAGCGACCCATTCCCGGATGACAATGAATGAATAATTACATCATCACTTGGTAATGGATCAATAAATATAAAATCTTCTTTCATCATTATTTCGACAATTCGTTTTCTTTGGATATTATCACGATTAAGTATGACAAGTTGCTTGTAGTGGTTGTTACTATCACTTATTGAACTTAGGTCAAACATCGCCTCATTTGAAAGGTACATAATCGCACTACTAACGCTCAATGTATTCATATTCTGCTGTTCAACATACCAATCATAGAACCCACCACCACTTTCATGATACCGGTCTTGTTGCATTCGGTTGAGAGCTTTGAATTTTGTTAATTTTTTGAAAACGGTTTCTGGTGATACATATGATGTGTGCAAATCTCGTTCTGCTGGAGCTACACACGATACCGATGAACTACTAGTACCGGTCTGCAAATAATCCGTTCCACTAACTACACACATCATTTTGAATTCCTGTTGCGTGAGAGATAAGGTTTTCAAAATCTCAGCAGTATTGTAAGATACAACTGAATGGTTCAATAGACTGATATTTCGCAATACAATCGGACATCCATACACAAACATGTCTGTGTCATCACTCATGCATGCATGAACACGCTTTTTGATAGATAATTTTGCACACAGTGCGTCGGCTTCTCCTTCAGCGTCAATTATGGCAAACCCAAAACTCACCAGCAGTTCTTTTACATTTGATATATCACAATCCCGCAGACGGATGAATTGCTTTTTTAGCTCGCGCATTGTATCCTCTATATCATCGAGTTCGGTCGTTGTTATTTCACAACCAGATGCATCCCTTCTCTCTTTCGCAATTTTTAAAAGCGCATCATACTGTTTTTTTGCATGCTCCTTCTTTTGTTTCCTAATCTCAATGACATCGGTTTTTTGTGGAGGAGGAGGACCATCAAAGACAAACACCGCGTGAATATTGTAATGACGAAACACTGACGCCATCAAATACATATTTTCTAATAATGCGCCCTCGCCTGAATAACGATACATATAAATACTGGTATCCACCGCAATCTTCTTTCCTGACAATTCTCTTAAATGAACCCGGGTTGATGCATTGGGGCATCTATGTTGTATAAATCGATTCAAATTACGAACACCCATTGTATCTTTATGTCAAGATGGATGACCTTAACATAAAAAAAGATTTTTCGTTCAATTTTATTTGATAAAAATTTATAATACGTTAAATTATTTCCGACACTATAAATTACATCATATTAATTTACACCTGTTGTATAAAGTCATCATCATCACTCATGAATGTGTTTTCATCGATTATGATTAGATGCTCGGGCTCCGGACGAGTAGGCGGAGGAGGCGACGGCTGAGGCTGATGCTCAGGTTCTTGCTCAATATCAACTTCTTGTTCCGCTGCATGGTTGATAACTTGATTTTGTTCCTGGTTATCCCGAACCGGAATTGCGTGATATTTCTTATGATGCCGGTGTATGTTGCGTTTTATACAGTCCTTGAGGTCATAATAGTCGCGGTCCAGTTCACTATAGACATCCTTTTTCAATTCATGCAAATCTTCCGACAATTCGCTTGTGTCCGTTGTATTTTGTCCAACTTCATCCGTTAGATGTTCAATGTTCTCTTTGACATCCGATAACTCTGCATCTACCATCCCAATGCTCTGTTTCAAGGTCACGCAATTCTCGCGTACTTGTTTAATATCTTCCACAAGTCCGAAATGGCGATGAGAGTGATATTCGTTCGAACGCGTAATCAACTCAAACAGTTCATCATGCACGCTCTGTACCAGTTGAGCGCTCGTTTTGCTTTCAAATTCAACTTCTTTGGTAATGGCACGAGCAAACTCTTCACGCATGTCCCCTGCAAGATTGTAATGCATTTGTTGAGTATCATCCCGAACTTTTTGTATCTGTCTCATAAATATATCTTCCAAGTCTCGCAATCTTGTATTGTTTGAATAGCTCATATTCACTGCATCATCCAACTTTGACAATAGGTTGTTCTCACGTTCAACAAACATTTCATAGTCACGGTAATATGTCTGATTTAATTCCGCGATTTCCTCGCGAAGTCGCGTGTTTTCATCCTGCAGGGACTTCGTTCTTGCATCAAACTCGTGTCGAAGTGTATCAATATATGCAAATATCTCATTATCTGCACTAGCAGACCCATAATTCACATCCTGTTGAACCTTTTCACACTTCTTATTCACGTATTTTCTCAACTTTCGGACATGTTTTGAAAGAACATTCTTCTCGTTGAAATCCGAAAGCGATTGTTCAACTTCACTCTTCACCACCATCAGTTCTTGGTATACTTCATCCGAAACCCTATTTGTACTATTCTTATGGTCATGAAGTGAAGCTTCAATGTCTTCGCATTTCATGAATAAATTGGCAATGTTGCGCCAAAGCATAGTCTTTTCCTCATTATCATTATTTATAGCGGCTGCGCTAGTACAAACGCCATGATTTGAAATCGGTATAAGCGGAGGAGGAGGAGGCGACGATGATGTTGTCCCGCCAACTGATGACGCCGGAGCTGTATAATATTGAGGATTATCCACTGAAATAGACACAAGCCTTCCAACAGAAGATGACGTATGAGAAGTAGAATGAGTAATCATTATGCAATAACGAAGCAGACAACGATATAATATATCATATAAAATCGATTTATATTCAATTTTCTGAATATTGTAATACTATTTTCACTCACAAGTCATACGCATCGTATTTTTAAGATGTGTCGTATTATACGGTAATGTATTATCTGACATTACCTTTTCAGTATATTCAATGACGCCAATCAAAGCCGGGTCTCTCGCAGCATTGCAAATAAGCCGCGTAAATTCGTTCAAATTATGACTACTATTAGTAAAACGTATAGCTTGAATAGTTGCGCGACCTCTGTTGTGTTCGCAGCACCAAGAAATAAATGAAAGCGCGTATGCAGAGAGAATACCGCCCAATATATAATATGCATATACATTTGTATCTTCAGCGTATTGTTTTCGACACACGTTCATATTTTCAGGTGTGAGAACGGTTATTTGAGAATATTTTAATTTCATAACGTTGAGAACCTTTACCAACTGGAAAATATTAAAAAATGCATTGTTTGTTAATTTCTCTCGAACGGTACGTATAAAATTTACTCGGGTATCCGAACCCCGAAACGATGATTTTCCAGTTGTATTTTCTTTATTAAAATACGTTTCAAACATTACATTTATAATTCTCGCCCATGTTTCAGTATATGTTTCAAATAACAGTATATCATCATGCGGAATACAAAATGCACTACGAAGATTTTGATTGGCTATACGCAAGTCTAAGTCAATAAAGTCAATATTAAAATTGTGCATCGACTCGTGAATAAATACCTTAAACCATTCTTCAACCCGATATACGATAATCTCTCCATGAGTCTCACAGTTTCGTGTAAGACCCGTATTTACATGTATTGCTGATAAAACTGTATCGTTTACACGTTCATTGTCTTTCAGTGGCGGGCGCTGTTTCTTAAATGGTGTCATATAAAAATACACATCCAATTTTTCAGAACATTCTTTATTCGCTAATCGCGATATAATCGATATCCAAATAAAAACCTTGTATGCATATAATTGATACATTGCAATTTCCGACGCACATAAATAGGATGATGATGATATCGGGCTATGTTTCATTTTACTACAAATCGAGATATGCGACTCTGGAAATGTAATAAAAAAAAGAGAGACATCGCGCCCGTAAATATTGGCCTTAAACATAATACAATATTCTGATTTCTCTCGTATATAACGATATACTTTATACGGGATATACCGATTTTTTTCTGGGTCTCTATCTAATCCATCATTATCTATATAATGTTGACGCTTATCATGCATGTCATAATCTCTCTGCAACTCAGATAATATCCTAGGGTGCGGTAAATCATTCTCCGAATTTTTTATTTCTGTTATGTCATGTGTTAGATATTCCTCGATATCCAGGTCTTTCATATTAACGCCGTTTGTCGCTGAAAACTTTTTATACATATCATACTCTACAGTTCTTATATTATCATAAAAATCATTGAAAAAAATAGTAGTATTTTCTTTATTTTCAGTAATCCGACTTCGTATTGTTCGTGATGACTTTTCATTATAATCTCTCGCCAGTTCTCTTACTGACCGTTGTATTTCAGTCGCATCTTTTTTTATTTCATCTTCTATCCACATATCTGCTGTATATTATTATATTACTGTATTATAATAATATTGACTGTAAATGTTCGAACTTATTTTTAAGAAGTATTTTAAAAAAGACACATTTCACATTTTTGTCTTTTCATTCTTAGTGTTTATTGTATTGAATGTTATAGAAAATGTAATCCATTATAATATTGGTAAATATCACGATAATAGCGAGACGCGCCCTGATAATAATAAAGACAATCAAGTTGCTGGTTTTTACTTTTCAAACCCGTCTGAAACAGATTGGATACGTATCGTGGTTATTATGATTATATTTGCAATACTCCAAGGTTTCTTTACAAGCTATTTTAGTGTATGTTAATAAATGACTGACGTGTTACATCGAATTCGTGTTGAACACATAACACTTAATGTGTAGCGCCTGTGCGTAATTTATGGCGAACACGCATCAGATGATGATAAATCTCTGGTGGAGATCCTCTCTGATAATGAACAAGTTTCGCATTTCGCGTTGCCAGTAACATGTCTTTCAAGTTCTTGTTCTGAGAGAATTTTGCGAATGTAGCATTTTCCATCTCTCGTTCGCTGCGTCCATGATTAAAAAAATCCGGGTCAATTGCAATTCGTGACGGACGAACAATGGTATTATGGTTCAACTTTCCACTTTTACTCCCAGCAGCCTTTGCAAGTACGGGGTCCGACGATAATTCCGAACGCGAATCCAAAGAGAATTTGAGATAAAACTCTCGATTGTTATTTTTAAATTTACTACCTTGATAATAATGCTCTACACTCTGCCATGTATGATTGTCCAGCATAAATGGCTCATTCCATGTGTTCGACAATTTACGTCGCCAGTTATCGAATGTAGTAAGTTTATGAAAATGAATTTTCTCAGTCTCCGGAATTTTCTCGCCTGCACCGTTGCCAGGTAATGCGTTCGGATTGGAATTCGAATAAAACTGGAATACAATATCCGGTGTATATAAATGCGACCCGTTTGTCCGACGATGATTATTCCCATAGATTTCAGTGTCCATATGTACTTCTTCTAGTAAATCATCCAGGCTCTCATTTGGTATTTCATCCACGTGTATGCCAAGTTCACGTTGAAAGAGTTTAAATTGTGGAATAAGACAGAAAATTCCAGATTGCGTTTCCAAGCACTTCGTAGTAATCAATAGTTTAATATCATAAGGTAATTCTGAAAATGCAAGAACACCGTGTGTTTTATATGTTATTAAGTTATACGTTGTTAATTTATTATTATCGGTTGTATAACGCTTATTTCGCGGAGATTGGTTATGCTTACTATTACGAGACCCACCAGTAAAATCATTTGACAACGAAACTTGACTATTCTTTCCAATCAAAATATAAGCAGTTGGCTCAAATACACCACGTTTCCGAATTAACGGGTCTATTATATCTTTTCCTAATCCATTATCACATTGTAATACATGGTCAATATCACCCGTTTCGTATGCATCTCTCGAAAATATGATAAATTTCATGTTTAATACTCGCTCCATTGTTGAGATTGCCCATGCATCTGGCCAATAAAGTGACGTCATTATTCGTTCCTTTAATTGGTCGGTCGAACGTACTTCTCTCATATAATCATAATGACCCGCCAAAATTTTAGTATATTTCACTTCGTCTAGTTTGTGGTTATGTTCAATGACCATTTTTTTCGCATTGGCAATCATGAGTTGTTGTTGCGCTCTGTCATGAATAGATGATATTCTCCGCTTAATGTCATTGTAATTATTTACAAGTTCTTTGGCTTCGCGTAATTGTGTTCGAGTAAGATTATGATATAGTGCAAACTTCTCTCGGTAGGTACGAAATACTTCATCTGTAACTTCATCCGCAAGCTGTTTTCGAAGTTCAAGAATTGTTGTTGACCTTCCTTGCGTTAGAAGTGCATCTCGTATTACCGCAAATAATGCGTCACTTGCACCTTCATTATCTATAAAATTAAAATACTTATTTCTAAGATATTTTTGTATCCACAAATCAGTTGCTGGATTAGGTTTATATTGCATGCGTTCTAATTCGGACTGCTCTTTCGTTTGTAATGGTAATATGGATGCACCTGATAACATGTGCTTTTGACGCGCATCAATACCAAATACATTTTCAACGGTTTCATTGTCATCCATATCGGAGTCGTCATCTACATCATTCTCATTTGTACCCGCTCTAGATTTTACTGGCTCCTTTCCCAGAGATTTTTTGATTTCATTAATTTCAGCCTTCACAATTTTAGTCTCGACGGGTTTTGTATTATCCGATAATGTATCATTGTTGGCAATACCTTTCCTCGCACGCGATTTGCGTAATAATTCAGTATTTACAAATCCATATAATAACGGTGATAAACGGCTAACATTTAAATCACCCGACTCATCCATCTTAATATTACCTGAGTTCATTTCATATACACCTATTTGTTTCATGAATTCGAATTCGGTATTAAATAAATATATAGGAACATACACGACATTATATCGTTTTGCAAAATGATAGTTTAATTTTCCCACCCCGATAACGACGTTTTGTTGCTCGCGCAATAACTGCACTTGAAATAATGGTGTGTTGTAATTGAAATCTTCTTCTTCTAAATGCGAATATTCATGGTAGTTGATATTTGAGTTAAGTTTTGATTTAACCATTCGGAATATGTAATTATTATATACGTATAAATAATAATTACACAGATTAGCGCATATACTAACAAACTACGCATCCATACTACATAATATTGTCATTTATCTGAACACTAATGTGTTTCTTTTTATACCTGAGATTGTATCGGTATCTGTTGTAATAAACATCAGTTTAAACTTACGTTCTTTATCCTTATTTAGAGCAGTAATAACACGCTTATATCGGTTTACATTGTTATCTGAAGTACCCCCCGCCCCCAAATGAAGAGCATCTATCTCATTTCCATAATCTAATATCTTTTTCTCATCCCATATATCATTTATCGAAAGAAATCCCGGTAAATTCATAATATATATCCCAACATTACGCTTATGATAATAATTACTCAGAATAATGTCATCAGATAGACGACAAATCTGATTGTCACTTGCGGTATAACGCGCCATATATTCCATAAAATCATCGCCAAATGTATTCAGTTTAACACAAACCGAACCATATCCTTCAGCAATCGTTGCAGTATCCCTATGATTTCGTTTGCCATTCAGTTCCATATTTACAAAATCAAACCCCGTAGATGTCCATACATTATTGTCATTTGGTGCAATCATCTTTTCATATATTTCCACCATTTTCTTTGGATATGCAATATCGTCGTCGAGATAAATAATGCGTGTATCTTCCGGATTATACAACTCCGCATGTTCGCGCAAGTATACTACAGTGGGTACAATTTTTGTTGCAGGACCATAATCAACCTGAATATGATTGACTGTTAAAGATTTTTTGATATACCTTGGCACAATGTACGTGTCACCTGTCCTCGCAAACTCTTCTGGAATATTCAATAAAAATAAATCCGGTTTGCGCGATTGGTCTAAAATACTATTTATCATCGGTGCGCACTTATTAATACGGGTCGGGCTTGTCGTAAATGAAACCACTATTTTTGTTTTAGTTACAGACATGAATATCTCGGATATGTTATTAAATATCTACATCAATCTCTATATTCGTTTTGAGATTACTTTACTTTTTTGCTTTTCCAGAAATTTCATCCAACATATCCAGATGCTTGAATATAGTCTTGTTTGTTATACTTGGTTTGCTCTTGATTTTCAATTTTGATACCTCAATAATTTGTTCTAATCTTGTATTAAATAACTCTACAATTTCATCATCATTAATTGTTCGGTCTTTGAGAACAACATGACCATGTTTCACCATAATGAATAGATTTTCTGCGAGCTCATCCACTTCATTCGTTTTTCCTTCTTGACGCATATTTGAATACATTAGTTCTTGTATTTGCTTCATCAATGCCAATACTTGCGACTTCTCAACAATTCCGATTTTCATTAAATTAACAATGAACAGTGACATCGCTTTCCGTTTTTCATTAGCCTTATTTATGTCACAAAACCTGTCATAATTTTTCTTGGGGTCACAGTATTCAATTGTATCAAAGAGTGACATAAATGACTCCAAGTTTTTCTCGAATACATTTCTAAAAACTGCGTATTCTGCATGGTCAGGTTCCTGTTCTTTGGCCATCAAATCTTGGAACAAACGCGCATAAATCTCTGAATAGAACGCATTCGAGCTTGCAGTTGTAAATATCGACGATGCAACGCGGTTCATCACAGTAAGCGTATTGTGTTCCTCGGACGTATCGTTCTCACATGCTTCAAACAATCCGGTAATCTCCTTCATGATATTCGTAAGCATTGCTGTGTATGTCTTATCAGTTAGCTTGTTCAGATATGAACGAATATTGTCAATGCTCAATTCGATACCCTCCTTCTTCTTCATTTCCGTCTTCTGAAATGACAAAATCGTATCCCATTCGCTATTTGGAATTTGTTGGTTTCGTGCAGTAGCACCCCCGCCAGACGAACGCGTAATCGAATGCACGCCTCCTCCTCCAACAGATAGACCGCCACCCATTATAGAATTATTGTTACCACATCCAAAACGAGATTGAAATGTATTTGCACTGCTACCTGCAACATGATACACACTCCCCGCCGCCGCTACATTACTTCCATTTCCTGTGTTCCCGCAAACCATTCCTGTGCGAAAATCACTTGGGTCTCGAACTGGAAAAACTGGGGTCTTGATATATGTCGGCGCTCCCACCAAATCAGCCAACTCCGAAACAGACTTTATAACATTGTCCGGCAATTTCAATTCAAATCCCATATTCATAAATGCAGCATAATCAGGAAGGTCGTAACGATGCGTTATTTTGGCCATTACGTTGCGTGCGTACGATTTGCTTATAATATTACATATATAAGTTTTATATCAATTTTATACATGTAATGAACGAATACAATCCCAATTATTATGTTTATAACCTCTCAATTATCTAGGTATAGTATGATACATATCAAACCATTTGTCTGTTTTTAATAAATGGAATATTTCTGGGTTTTTATAATAAATCTGCAACACTACATTTTGGTCGTCATCACTTATGTGTTGGTCATACAATTTCAACAAATTCTCTTCATATAATCTTTCGTAATTATCGACTAAAGACGCGGGCAAAATAAAAGACCCACCCATCACTATAATATCATCAAGTTGAAGTAAAACATTTGGGTCAATCTGATTATTGATATCCGGATATCGAAAACAATTGTACAACACTTTTTTTGGCAATACATTTATTTTTATATCCCGGGGAATATTCATATCAGAATTTCTTACATATCCAAAATCAATCCATGCATAAAACTCATAATTATAATACTCTTTTGCTTGTTTTATAAATGAAATTTTACTATGATTAATTAAGTTGTATTCCGAATACAGATGTTCAGGATTTACTCTGCGATGATAAGCAAGTTTGTTTTTATAAATATCACTATTCATTATTACTCTATCTTTCTCCATAAGTGTCGTAAAAAAGGTGTTTTGAATATAATTGTCCATATTTACAAATATTATGTTAGATTTTACTGTATTATTTGACATTTTCATAATTAAGTCAAAAATATGTTGTTCAACAAAAACCACTGTATCATATATCATATTATGCAATAGGTTCAAAAAATGTGTAACATAATCTGCATTGGTCATTGTGTAATGGGACCATAACGCCCGTTTAATATCCTTATAAGCAGTTATAAACAAAATACGTTCTTCCGTAGATGGGTTCTGAACAAACGCACAAAAACTATCATGTAATATTGCCATGACAATAAATAACAAAGGTAAGTATTAATTTATATATAATATCCGTTTCTAAATTGTTTTTACAGTTTTGTATATCGACATAATCGACTTAAATATATCGTACTATAATTATTAGAGATAAACGATATTATTTCGTAATTTTATTAACGACATACATATGTCACTTACTGACGATACTTCAAGTTCTAGTTATTTAAACGAATGTGGCGATGATATAAATACTGGGGATTCAGGTGGAGGAACTGTATCGTATCCCGAATTCAAGGTATGGGAAGATGTTGGTGAGATTTCAGCTGACCTTCTTCGTGGTATTTATGCATATGGTTTCGAAAAACCAAGCAATATACAACAAAAATCAATATTGTCGATTATTAACCGCCGTGATGTAATTGCACAAGCTCAATCTGGAACAGGAAAGACTGGGGCATTCACGGTGGCGGCACTTCAGAGTATTAATGTAAACAAGAATACTACACAAGTAATTGTTCTCGCTCCGACCCGCGAGCTTGCGCGTCAAATCTATGATGTGATACAGGGGCTTTCTGCAATGATGACTGGAGTTACTATGCGACTTCTAGTTGGTGGAACATCCACCGCAGAAGATGCAGCAGAGCTGAGAAAATCTGCGCCGCATATTATTGTAGGTTGTCCAGGTCGTGTATTTGATATGATACGACGTAGTCATATTCATAGTTCTACGGTTCATATGCTAGTATTGGATGAAGCGGACGAGATGCTGTCGGCCGGATTTAACGACCAAATCTATAATATTTTTCAGTATATGCCGTCTGAAATTCAGGTTGTTCTATTCAGTGCAACAATGCCTCCAGAATTGTATAGTTTGACAGAGAAATTTATGAGAACCCCTGTAAATATTCAAGTAAAGGCAGAGCAACTTACTCTAGAGGGTATTCAGCAGCATTATGTTGCGCTTGACGATGATGTTCAGAAATATCTCACATTGAAGGACCTATTCAAGACAATTTCTGTTTCTCAGTGTATTATTTTTTGTAATTCAACTAAGCGTGTAGCGGACCTCCATGAAGCAATGCTCTATGATGGTTTCCCTGTATGTTGTATCCATAGTGGAATGGAAAAGGGTGACAATCGCGAGCGCGATAAGGCTTATCAGGAATTTAAATCGGGAGTTCATCGCGTGCTTATTTCATCAAATGTTACAGCCCGTGGTATTGATATCCAACAGGTTAGTACAGTTATCAATTTTGACATGCCTCAGGATGTACACATTTATCTCCATCGAATTGGACGTTCTGGTCGCTGGGGTCGAAAGGGTGTTGCAATCAATTTTATTACTCGCAGAGATATGCGTATCAAGAAAGAAATTGAGTCGTATTATGAAACATCAATTACAGAGTTACCTGTGAATTTTATGGACGGAATTTAAACGTCGATAGCATTTATTCATATTATACGTTACATAATATAAAGATGTATCATATAATATACTATTTATAGTTAACTAGATAACACAATTGAATGAAAACAATTGCATTTTTATCAAATAAGTTGACTCTACGAGGTACAGAGGTTGCGATTTACGATTATGCTCATTACAATGAGACACTTCTTGGAAATAAAAGCATTATTATTACACGTGATTATAATAAAATTAAGAATGAATATGACGTCGACATTCAAGGTTATGATAAATTCAAAGAGAGATTTGATGTCTTTTATTATTCGTCGCAAGGTGATATCGACAAAATCGTATTAGATCTTAAGGTCACACATCTTTTTATTATTAAATCTGGAGGTATTGATGGATTATATTCTAACCATTGCATAAATATCATTCAATGTGTATTCGATATCTCTCAACCACATGGACAAGTATATACACCAATTGGGGAAACCATCAATCAACATTTTGGTAAAAATTACCCGGTTACACCGCACATAGTGACAATACCTGAATGTCAAGAAAATTTGAGAGAAGCGTTATCAATTCCTGAAAATGCAATTGTTTTCGGAAGATACGGTGGGAAAGAATCGTTTGATATTCGGTTTGTGCACGAAGCCATTAAATCGTTGCTTCATACAAGAGATGATGTATATTTTCTGTTTATGAATACTCATTCATTTTATCAGCATAAGAATATTATTCATTTGCCTGGAAATGCCGACATGAAATTCAAGCGTCGGTTTATTAATACATGTGATGCATTACTACATGCAAGAGACCGAGGTGAGACATTTGGGTTGACTTGTGGAGAGTTTTCAATTTGTAAAAAACCGGTAATTACATACGGTGGTTCTGTTGAACGTGAACACCTTTTAATTTTGAAGGATAAAGCAGTTGTTTATAATACTCGCAATGAAATCGACAGCATTCTACAAACATTTACAAAAGATAAATATGATGTCAATGAAAACGGTTACATGTTTTATACCCCTGAAAATGTCATGGGGTTAATAGATAAAAATTGTCTTATATAAGTGTTTATTTCTATTGTTAAACATTTCAGTCAAAAGTATATAATTTTATATAGTTAATTATATTGACAATCAAATACACCTGTATATTAATGCCGTTTAAAACATAGATGGTGTAGGAATATTCGCATATTGTGTGTGTATTCTCTTGTGTGTGTGTGTTTATTTCTTCATATTATATTGTTGCTTCATAACAATACAATGTCTTGTTCTTTTAGCGTATGTTCTTTGATAACAGATGTTCGAGAGTCTGTCACTGAAATACCACGAGACCCAGATGAAGTAAAATCTCTGCTACTTGAACATTTAGGAATAACTAGTAAAAAATCAGAAGAAGATAATACTACTACATCAGAAACACATGCAAAATCTACAAAAATCGTATCTGAAACAGATACGATATTTAAGCATCCTATTTCTTACTCAAACCCCGAAAAACTACGTGAATTGCCTGCATCTATTATCGAAGACTTAGAATTACTTCAAGTAAAACCAAAAATGAATACTACTAGTATTGTTACTCCTGCAGATGATAAAACCGATAGTGTTAAAGGTTTGTATCATTACGTATTCTCTCCTAAATCCGTGTATGGAACCGAACATCTACCTATTTGGAGTAAATATTATACCACAGATATAGAATACTTAAAACAAACACAGACACTACTTGAAATGTTCGATAATGAATTATTAGAACGCTGTATTGAACAAAATACAGTGCATTCAAATTGCACCGACGCATTTTCAAATATGAAAGAAACATGGAAAGACTTTCGCGGAACAGGAAAGCTACATGATTTTAAAGAGAAATTTAGTTACGTTGAAACTCCGTTTCTCTCGAAACTCAATAATTCATCATCGTTCTTACAATTTCTAAGCTTGTACAATATTTCATCACCAGTAATTGCACTTCTTACCCCGATTATTGTACTTATTATTCCATTTTTTGTACTATTGATGCGAGGCCTAGGTGTATCATTTAGTGAGTATGTAGATATTTTAAAGCAAATTATAAGTCAACATTCAGTAGGCAAGTTCCTTACACAATTTGAAACAGTGAGTATAGAACAGAAAATGTATATTCTGATGTCGGTTGTATTTTACGTTATCCAAATCTATCAAAATGTCATGGCATGTGTGCGATTTTATAACAATATCAAATTAGTGCATAATCACATTCATACAATAAACGCTTATTTGACAGCAACAGGAGTTAATATGACGTATATTATTCAACTTATACAAACGTATCATCTTTCTACATACGAACCTTTTCGACAAGAAGTTTCCGAGAGATATCGCTTACTCGACGAAGTAACAAAGGCATTATCCGACATTTCACCATTTTCTGTATCTGTCAGTAAATTCTTTCAAATCGGTTATGTTATGAAGAATTATTATTCTCTATTTTCACAGACTGACTTGAATGAACTTCTCGAATATAGTTTCGGATTTAATGCTTATATGGAACATCTTACTGCATGCAGAACATTTGTTATTGACGGTGTAATCAAAAAGTGTACATTTATTGAACGTATTGATGATGAAGAGAATTTTGAACCGGCTAGACCATTGACACCACCAGTAATAGATACAAATGACATTAATGACGCACCGAGAGATGATGACGCACCGAGAGATGATGATACTCAAGATGAACCAGTTCTGCCTCCCCCGCCTTCTCCGCCCCCAGTTCATCTTGTACGAAGAAAAGGTATCACCAAAATATCAGGGCAAATCTATGCACCATTGAAAGCGCATAATGCCGCAAATGTCATAGCAAATGATGTTACACTTGATAAACAACTTATTATCACAGGTCCAAACGCTGCAGGAAAAACGACTGTTATCAAATCCACACTTTTCAATATTATCATCTCTCAACAAATTGGTTACGGGTTCTATGAACGCGCGGAAATCAATCCATATGACTATCTTCATTGTTATTTGAATATACCTGATACATCTGGTCGAGATAGTCTATTCCAGGCAGAGTCGCGTCGATGCATGGAAATCCTGCATTGTATTATGGAAAACCCTACAAAACGTCACTTCTGTATTTTTGACGAGCTTTATTCAGGAACAAATCCGTATGAGGCAGTTGCTGCAGCATATGGATATATTGATTTTATCTCAAAGAAATCGAAGGTTGACCTCATTTTGACAACGCATTATATTGAACTTTGCGAGCTTCTCGAGAAACGTAATACCAACGCAATAACCAACCTTCATATGTCAGTTTGCGAAGAAACTGGCGCATATTTGTATAAGATTGCCGATGGTATTTCAACCATAAAGGGTGGATTAAAAGTTCTTCGCGACCTTGAGTATCCTGCAGAAATAATAGAAAGCGCAAGGCTTATTATCAAAGGGGAAAAGTAAAAGGTGTCGTATCTGCGATATGTATGCGTAATAACCGCTTATAGGTATAATATATCGGATCTTCTGTATCCGTAACCTTTTCAAGAACCCGAACATCATTATAGAATGATACACACTGTTCTAGCGCAGGCGCTTGATTTGGCGTTTTTGAAACACATTCATATATAGCATTCAAATTTGCACGGGCCTGTTCGTGTTTTTGTGTGAATTGACTTTCATATAATGAAACATTAAGATAATTAATAAAATTGGCGAAAAGTATAACCACTTTATGTGGTTCATTAGGCGCGGTCTCTACGTTACTAGTTACACTGTCTATATTCATTTTCACTATACATACATCATAAGTTATTATGTATTTATGCTGTATTACATTCAACAATTGTTTTATCAATCGCGACACTTTTTGCAACTCTCTTTATTACCTTCGATATATTTCCATCAGCCGCTCCATCTGTTATTATTTTCGATAGTTTAAAATATTCATTATTATCTCTCGTGTTACTCGTCATGCATTCCGGATGTTGTGCAGCCCATTCTCCCATTAGACTTATATTCTTATGCTCAACAGCAAGTACTGCATTCGTCATTTTTGCGTGGTCCGGGCCATCACATTCCCATTTGTCTGCATCTTTGACATACAATGTATCACGTTTTACATCACTGCAATGAACTGGACGTTTATGTAACTCAGTTTTATTCAAATTTGTAATTAGTATATTCGACATCCCTTCAACATATCCAAGTTTGCCTACATTTTCTAGGTCGTCAGTATTCAGTTGAATTGAATTGACAAAATCCTTCATATTCATGGCATCTTTGCATTGTTCATTCAAGAAAAATTGCATATTAAATGTTTGATTATAACAATTCGTTATATTGTTGTTAGTAATTGTCGTAGGTACCGCTGTTGTAATGGCAGTTGTTGCAGCGGCAGTAGTTGCAGTAATTGCCAACATACTCGTTTTACACATATCCAGTATTTGGGTTTTGAACTCATGGTTCATTTGCATCATTGTATTGATTACATTTTTCAACTCTGTCGTGTTCTCTATTTTTGAAGCATCCATTGCTTTTGTAATACACGACGCACCGTCATATTTCTTATTATGCCGCCATAATCCTGTTCTATTCATATAAGGACGTTTACAATATTTACACTCATATGTTGGCGCTGTTTTGTGTGAAGGTATTTGGGAAACACCTTCATCATCTACGTTATCAATAGACTTCTCTGATAAATTTACGGCGTTATAAATTACGTTTTGTTGTTCATCTTCTTCATGAAGGTTAATTTGAACGATTTCTTTGATGGGTGTTTTTTGGGTGGTCGAGAGATCGGAATTATTTAATTGCGGGTTTTGGGGGATGCATTCTGTTGCCATTATACCGCTACTCCCTGAAACGAGACTGTGAATGTAATTTTTACACTTGGCGTTCTCAGAACATAACCGTTGATGCTTTGCAGATAAAAGATGGCGATTATAATCAAATTTGTTATTGGTTTTGATTTCACATGTTTCACAATAATACATAAACGAAAAGTCAGTCTTGCGTAAAATGTTGCCTAAATCGCATGGACCTATATAAATGGGGGGGAAAATAGCCTCGATGGGCGGCCGCGGGGGGGTCGGCGGATGGACGAAAAAAATTATCGTCACAAATTTTTCGTTCGAATGAAAAAAATTGTGACTGGTCAGTCACAAATTGCAAAAAAAACGTGTTTTAAAAGTTCCACGCAAAATGCGTAAAAGGACATTTTTGGACGTGTTGCCATTTGTTGCGTGTTTAAGCAACATTTTTCGCAGGTCATTTATTTATGCGGTATTCGACATATTGTTACGATATATGCTCTGAATATTTTCTAAAAACCAAAAAGGGTATTTTTACTGAAAAGTGCCCAACCACAAACCTTCGGTTCTTCATTATAATAGAAATATCCGATTCTCAACGAATTATTTTTGGCTGAAAAGTGTCCAACCATATAATTTCATTGATTTAGTTTTTAATAATTCCAGCCATAAAAAATTGAAATGTTTTCAAGTCCTTAGAATAGATAATATTCAACGTGTATCAACAATAGATTGATTGCAATGTTACAAAGGCAAATCGCTCGTGTCAATGCAGAGGTTTCTGCATCTAGCAGAGGGAGGGGAACTTCTTATTCACAAGGAGGAAGCAATGCTTCCACGCAATCACCAATAATCCGCCAACCAATTCAAATCAGCAATCATCGTAGTCATTCAACGAAGACTGTGGAATCCATACTTGAAGATTTTGAACCAAGAGAACGACACCTTGGACAAAGAGAGATTAGAATACCAAGTATTCAACGATACGCAAGTTGGAAACTGGAAAAAAAACGAAAATTCATCAATTCGGTGCTTAGGAATATGGAAACGGGCCAAATCACTGCAGCGCAAAATTTTGACGCGAGCGGCCAACAATACTGGGATGTTTTAGACGGACAAACACGTTTAACAACTTTGTATGAATACAAGAATGGCCAATTTTCATTGGCAGACGGTACTTACTTTAATGACTTAACACCAGAAGAGAAGTTTCAATTCCTAAATTACCAAGTACCTTGGGCTGAAACAAAAAAGATGCGAACTATGTCTCCAGAAGCGTTCGAAGAATTATGCTGTGAGGAGTTTGAGAGGTTGAATAGTGGCAAACAACTCACTGCAAATGAAATGTTTCACTCACGTTACAAAACCCCTGCTATGCAATTAATACTTTCACTGAAACAACACACAATCTATGGACCAAAAATCAAGAAATACCTTTGCGGCGACTTAGGAGGAAATACGAAATTCACTGGTTTGGCAGAATTTGTGGGAATTGTCATCTCCATCATTACAAAGAAGCCAGAATGTATCACTACTGCATATGCTGTGAATGGCCCTCATGTTATTAGACGCCAAATCAGTGAAGATGATAAAAATGAAGTATACAGGTTCTTTGATACATTCTTCAGAATTGTGGAGAGACAAATTCCAAACCCCCGCAAAAATGTGCAAAAAAGTTTCATCAAGTTATCAGAAATCACTGGAATGATGTTGTTTGACTGGATAAACAGCCCAGCTGGTGAAACACACGATGATATGTGGAACGCAATGATGGTCCCATACCATTTGAATTCCAAAAAATTCATTGAAAAACTGTTTGAGAAAGTCAGCGACTCTCAACAGCGAAACTCGTATGGTTTGGCTGCGAAATTTACCGCATGCAAAAATGCATTTACAGTTGGCGGTGGTTCGTTCGAACATATCAATGCGAATGAACACGATGATGATGATGCCGACACTGTATCTGAGGATGAAAACTGAAAATATACGAAATATACGAATGAATTGACGGGATGGAACAATCCGCGTCTTCTTATTTTTTACCGATAAACCGTATAAATCCGTTTATTTATAGAATATAACATCGACAAGTAATTATATATAATCCACGATTTTCGAGAGATTGAATATGGCTGAGTTAAGTTTTTTGACAATAATAGTTAGTTTAGCCGTTTGCGCGTTGTTGGTATATGCAGCGTTTCAATATATGAAAGTTCGTTTATCCATTCTAGAACAGTCACATAAAGAACAAGCGATGATTTTACAACAATATATAGAAGAATCATCTACCGACATTCATCGATTATATCAAATGACCACCACAGCGATTTCAGAACAAGATAATCGCCCGAAATTTCCAAAACACGAAAGTATTATACTTGAATATGCAAATGATAATGCAAAGAAGGATGAAAATGAAAAACCGATTGCATACAATCAACCTCATACAATTCATTTAGATACTGCAGCTTTTTTTCAACACAAACGTGCTAGCAACCTGATTGAAATATCGTCCAATAGTGAAGATACTACCGAAAATGAAAGCGATAGTGATGAAAGCGATAGTGATGAAAGCGATAGTGACGAATATAGCAGTACATCGTCATCTGACACAGAAGAAACTAGTGATAACGGAAAGAGTGACGATGATGATGATAATTCGAAAACCGTAATGCAACGCAACCATAATAACCATGAATATGAAAACGAAGAAGAGAACCACCATGATGATGACGACAATCTCGGTGACGCACAATCTCACAATGAAAAGGTGGTAGAGGATGTAAAGCCAAATGTTGCACAAATAAAAGAAGAACATGCTGTTATTTCTGAAATCATTGAAATTGTATGCGATGAAGCTCCTGAAATTAAAACTGTAACGATAGATTTAGGATTAATTCAAGAAACGGATGTAGTAAAATCATCTAATGATAGTGTTCTAACTATGTTGTATAAAAAAGCACAACAAACGCCACTTCCAGAAGATGATGATGATAATATAAATGATGCTGATACAAAACCAATAACTGCACCGGCACCTGCACCCACTCCAGCTATTCCAGTTCAAGTTCCATTCTCCGGTATGTCAGTTCCAGACCTTAAATTGTTGCTTAAGGAAAAGTGCAAAAACCAGCCAGAAAAACACGCAGAAATCCAAAAACTAAAAAAAGCAGAGTTAATTTACGCATTACAACAATTACAATAATATAGTTTTTTATTCTCATAATATACATAATAATGTCACACTCTCAACCACACTGGGCAAAGAATTATAGCTCAAGCCATAATGTTTATTTCGACTTTCCACCAGTGATGGCAGATGGCCGCAACTTTTCCGGATGGCAACCAGGGAATGCCGTGAATGAAGCAATTCGTCGTTCTGAAAATATAACTACAAACTGGGATTATCGTCGGTATTTGACGACAAATGCTGACCAAATCATGACAATTAACAGAATTGATGCAGTGAATGCAAGCGGTCATGGGTCCTTTGAAGTAAACGCGTATGAACGTGAGCAACGTAATGTACCATTCATGTATGCATCCGTTATGGATACGAGAGAACCATTTGGGTATGTTCAGAGTGACCTTAAGGATGTATATCTCTCGAGAGATGCTCTCCAGGCCAGAATGATTGCACCTGAAATTACGCAAGAACAAGTTCTCGCATTTCAACGCGAGCGGCAAAACCAGTCACAACAGCAGGGCAGTGGTCGGTAATATACTGACTACACAATATAAACCCTTATTTGTAATGTTTGTTATACCAAATATTACAAGTTATACGAGAGATGAGAATTATAAGCTTCGATGTTGGTATGAAAAACCTTGCATATTGCTTATTCACTATTCCAAATTCTCTCAACTTTACATCTCAAGAAGCAACCGCCGCAAATCTAATTCATCATATCAAAATTGAGAGATGGGATGTAATTGATTTACGGTTCGAACCTCCAACTTCTGAAATTGTATCACCCCCCGTAGAAGTGATTACTGCGCCGAAACGTACATGCATGAATGATAATAAACTCGCAAAATGGATGTTTCTTCCCCCAAGTACAGAAATGACGCATCCAAATGTTTCATTATATTGCGCAAAATGTGGAGAGAAATCCAAATATAAAACACCATTCCGAGAGATTTTACAGTACAAACGCAAACCCGAACTTCTTACAAAAAAGAAATTGGATGAACTGATAGACATCAAGGCAAATCTCTCGACATCAACATTAACGAATTCAACACCGTCGCTGGGAGAAATGCCGGCAAAGAATATGAAAGTGCGAAAGGCCGACCTTATACAAGATATAAAAATCACACTCTCGAGAGATTTCATGGAGCCTTTTGACGAAAGTAAATATAGTACATATATGAATACAGGTACAGTTCCACCACTAAACGTAAAACCCAAAAAACCGAATTATACATATGCACATGATTTAGACTTAATAACATATGGTCGAAATTTGACCAAGCATCTTGATAATATATTGTATTCGACGACTAGCGACACTACTAACAGTGTAGTGATAGATATAATGATTATTGAAAATCAAATAAGCACACTTGCATCTCGTATGAAAACCCTTCAAGGAATGATTACCCAATATTTTATTATGAAACAAATCCCTCAGATTGAATTTATTTCTGCATCATGCAAATTAAAACTTTTCACAGATACACCAATTACACATGAAGAAAATGGTGGTGATGAGTTATTCATTGACGCATCTACGTATACCGACCGGAAGAAATCAGGTATTCACGTATGCCGTTCTCTCGGCGAAATCTCTCGTAAACACAATTCAGATTATGCGAAGTGGATATCTATCTTTGAAAATCATAAAAAGAAGGACGATCTCGCGGATTGTTTTTTACAAGGATTATGGCGGGTTCATTTGTTGTGTGCGGTATGAATAAAATAATAAAGTATTCTGTTTAATCATACAATCATACAATCATACTGAATATTCATTTAGTATATTTAATTTAGTATAAAGATTACATTCTATTATAAAACATACATACAATGGCAGAAGAAATCGATTTAGGTGCATTGGATACAATGCCTACATTCACATTTGGTGGAAGTAAAACTTCAAGTAGCGGGGGCAATTTTGGCGGCGGTATTGAATTACTCATGAACAATAAGTTTAAGGACAGTGACCGTAAGAATAGTGGCGGAGGTGGTGGGGGAAGTGGTGATATTGATTTAAGCGAATTATCTGCACTAGAGAATGAGTTGAATGATTTAAGTAATGTCGCATCGAAACGAAGTAGCGAGAATGACACAAATAACAGCAGAGGCAGTGGAGGCGGATTTCTAAGTGGTATATTCAATTTGAATAAAAGAGACGATGATAATGAGAACAGTGGTGGCGGCGGCGGAAATGATGGAGGTATTCATTTAGGGCAATCAACATCACAAACAGACTCTGATAATCGGACATGGGATGGATTTGGTAAATTCAACAATATTCCACTTGACCCTGATACGAATGTTGACCCAACACCCCAGCTGTCAAAGGAGGAAATGTTGAAAGAGAAATTTAAACTTCTTCGAAAGTTGGAGGAGTTAGAACAGAAAGGAGTTCAACTTACAAAACGTTATTCGATGGACTCGTCTTATCAGGAAATGAAGGGCGAGTATGATACACAAATGGAGGAGCGCGAGAGACAAAATAGCGTTAAATTTCAAGGTAAAATGCTTCTAGCATGTATTACTGGCCTTGAGTTTTTGAATAACAAATTTGATCCATTTGATTTGAAACTTGATGGATGGTCGGAACAAGTGAATGAGAATATTAGTGAATATGATGAGATTTTCGGCGAGCTTCATGAGAAATACAAATCAAAGGCAAAGATGTCGCCGGAGTTGAAACTGCTGTTCCAGTTGGGAGGAAGTGCAATCATGCTTCATATGACAAATACAATGTTTAAGTCTGCCTTGCCTGGAATGGATGATATTATGCGACAGAACCCTGAATTGATGCAGCAATTTACGCAGGCGGCAGTTTCATCAATGTCGAATAATATGGGCGGCGGCGGAGGAGGAGGAGGAGGTGGGGGACGAGGTTCAGGTTTCGGTAATTTCATGAATGATATTATTGGCGGTGGCGGTGGGGTTGGACGTAACGAACCACCTGCGCCTTATGCTCAACATCGCCCACCCCCTCCACCTATCGCAACAAAAGGACCTGTAGCGCCACCTCCACCAGTTCGCCCCGGTGCAACCGCGATGCCGACACCGATGCAACAGACGCAAGACCCGAAATCTAGAAGACCAGAGATGCGCGGTCCATACCA
>Ga0194129_10003169_pt1 | contig 23262 bp, 26 predicted proteins | sample TA2KigCa35mmetaG_FD_150862 | JGI IMG/M metagenome (GOLD analysis project Ga0194129, IMG submission 150862) | Freshwater microbial communities from Lake Tanganyika, Tanzania - TA2015038 Kigoma Deep Cast 35m | ecosystem: Environmental > Aquatic > Freshwater > Lake | place: Tanzania: Lake...
GGCGAGGTGCGCCGGGTCCACCAGCGCGAGCTGCGTCGTGATGATCGAGCCCCAGTCGCCACCCTGGGCGCCGTAGCGGTCGTAGCCGAGCCCGGCCATGAGGGTCGCCCAGGCGCCGGCCACCCGCCGGGGGCTCCAGCCCCGCTCGACCGTCGGCCCGGAGAACGCGTAGCCCGGGATGGACGGGGCGACCACGTGGAAGGCGTCGGCCGGGTCGCCGCCGTGGGCGCGGGGGTCGGTGAGCGGGCCGATCACGTCGAGGAACTCGACCACCGAGCCCGGCCACCCGTGGGTGATCAGCAGGGGCAGTGCGTCGGGCTCGGGGGACCGCTGGTGCACGAAGTGGACCCGCTGGCCGTCGATGGTGGTCAGGAACTGGTCGAAGGCGTTGATGCGGGCCTCCTCAGCCCGCCAGTCGTAGGCGTCGCGCCAGTACGCGACCAGGTCCCGCACGTACTCGAGCTCGCTGCCGTAGTCCCACCCCGCGCCCGGGATCTGCTCGGGAAAGCGGGTCCGGGCCAGGCGCTCGTGCAGGTCGGCGAGCGTGGCCTCGGGGACGGCGACCGTGAACGGGGTGACCTCGAGGGCCATGGGTCCTCCTGTCCGCGGGCGGGGGCCGGGCGGCGGACGCCCGGTCCGGAACTGGAATACGTTTTAGCCGATGGACCACCGGACTGCACTGGTGACGGGGGCGAGCCGCGGCATCGGGAAGGCCACCGCGGTCGCGCTGGCCGAGGCCGGGTTCGACGTCGCGTTCACGGCCCGGACCGTGCACGAGGGCGACGGCGTCGACGACTCCGACCGGGGCGGGCGGGCCGTGCCCGGCAGCCTCGACACGACCGCCGCGCTCGTGACCGCCACCGGTCGGCGGGCACTGCCCATTCCGATGGACCTGCTCGACCGAACCTCGATCGTCGCGGCGGCCGACCGGGTCTACGAGGAGTGGGGCCGCCTCGACGTGCTCGTGAACAACGCCGTGCACACCGGACCGGGGTCGATGGTGCGGTTCGCCGACACCACGATCGAGATGATCGAGACCAAGGTGCAGGCGAACGCGGTCAACCAGGTCGTGCTGTGCAAGGCGGTGCTGCCCCGCATGATCGCGGCCGGGGGCGGGCGCATCATCGACGTCACCTCAGCCGTCGCGATCAGCGACCCCCCGGCACCGGCCGGCGAGGGCGGGTGGGGGTCGGCCTACGCGATGTCGAAGGGCGCCTTCCACCGCCTGGCCGGGATCATCGCCGCCGAGCACCGCGACGACGGGATCGTCATCGTCAACGTGGAACCGGGCTTCGTGGTGACCGAGCGCATGGAGGTCAACGCCCGGGCCCTCGGCCTCGAGGGCGTCTACCCGGGCGCACCGCCGACCGTGCCCGCCGCGGTCATCGCGTGGCTCGCGGACTCCCCCGATGCGGTCGCCCACAACGGCACGACCGTCTCGGCCCAACGCTTCGCGAAGGAGCACGCCCTGCACCCCCGCTGGTGGTGAGCGTCGGCGGCGCCGACGCCCCGGTCAGCGCCGGACCGCGGCGTGCCCGAGGCTGGTCTCCGCCCACGACGTGAGCGCCACGCCGTGCAGGCTGGCCCGGCCCCCGCACACGATCGGCACCCACTGGTCGGGGGTCGCGGCGATGTGGACCCGACCCTGCGCGTCGACCCGGTCGCGCTCGTACAGCACCCGCTGGTTCTCGGCCGGCCACAGGTCGATCGGCTGCCAGGCGTGCTCCTGCACGAAGGCCTGGAGGTCGGCGACGTCGGGGAACGCCGCGCCGAAGCGCTGCGCCCACACCGGGTTGAATGCGACCACGGTCTCGCCGTGGGCGGCGGTGGTGCCGAGGTACATGTTGGCGAGGGGGAAGGCCAGGGTCTTGGCGATCAGGTACAGGAGGTCGCGGGCGTCGTCGTTGTGGATGTCGGCGAAGGGGAACGTGCCCTTGCCCCCGTGCACGGTCACCACCTCGTCACCGGGCGCGTGGCCCAGGCGCGCGGCCAGCGACGGCCACGGCGACTCCTCCTCCCACTCGGCCACGCACAGGCCCACGATCCGGGCGGGCTGACCGAAGACGCTCTTCGACGTGGTGCCCACCTTCTGGCCGCCGATGTTGCGGAGGCACAGCTGCACGGCTCGGCCCACGGTCGACGAGCCCCGGCCCGCCGCACCCCCCATGCAGCCCGCCTCCATGTCGAAGCCGAGCTCGGCCCGCCGGGGACCGTTGACCACGAGCACCGGGGTCACGCTCGAGGTGGTCGCGGCGAGTGCCGACCAGTTGAACTGCGGTTGCAGCACCGCCTCGAGCGCTGCGACCACGTACCCGAACGCCGCCGGCGCGACCCCGGCCATCGCGGCGTTGACCGCCACCTTCTCCACCGTGGCCGGCACTGCGGCCGGCGCGAGGACCCCCAGCACGTGGTCGGCCGCCAGGGGCGTGGCCGCGAGCAGCGCGCCCACCGCATCCTCGGTCGGCGGGAGCAACGGCAGGCCGTCACCGAAGCCCTCGGCGAGCGACCACTCGTGGAACGCCCGGGGGTCGGCCGGGGCCTCGATCCGCCCGCTCGCGAGCTGCGGGCTCACGCGGTCGCCCCCAGGCACTCGAGCAGCCGGGGGTAGAACGCGCGGGCGATGGCCCGGCACTCGTCCTCCTCGCGGGTCTCCAGCGGGTAGGGCAGCACCAGCTGGCGCAGGCTCGCGTGGCCCTTGAGCGTGGCGATCCGGGTGGCGATGGTCACGAACTCCTCGGTGATCACGACGACGGCGGGCTTGCCCAGCCCCTCGACCAGCACGGTGTCGTGGACACTCCACGACGTGCACGAGCCTCAGTTGCCGAGCCCGACCACCCCGATGTCGACCAGGCGGGACCACTCGTCGAGGTCGCTGCGGGTGCGCTCCCCCTCCTCGCCCACCCGGTCGCCCACCCAGAGGAGCGCGGGCGTGGCCCCGTCGGCCCGCAGCATCCGCTCCCACTCGTCGACCACCGCGATGTAGGACCGCCAGGCCCGGTCGAGCCGGAGTCCCACCACCTTGCCCGCGATGGGGGCACCGACCGAGAACGTCTCGGTGGCGTCGGCCCGGGGCGCCACCACACGTGGGTCGAGGATGGTGATGGTGTCGGATCCCACGGTCGCTCCCCCTGGCTCGCCCGGGAGCATAGGGTGCACCGACCGAGCAGGAGATGCCATGACCGACACCGCCCCGTCCGCGCACCCGGCCGATCCGGCCGACCCCTCGGTCGATCTCGGCGGCATCGGGATCTGGACCTTCGCCCTCGACGCCCAGCCGGCCGCGGTCGCGGCCGAGATGGCGGCCGAGATCGAGGCGCTCGGGTACGGCGCGATCTGGGTCCCCGAGGCGGTGGGGCGCGACCCGATGGTCAACGCCATGATCATCCTCGGGGCCACGGAGCGGATCGCTGCGTGCACCGGGATCGCCAGCATCTACGCCCGGGGCGCGATGACCATGGTCTCGGGCTGGAAGGCGATCAGCGAGGCGCACCCGGGCCGGTTCCTGCTCGGGCTGGGCGTGAGCCACCAACCCGCGGTGGAGGGCATGCGCCGACAGACCTACGGCCCGCCGCTGGCGTCGATGCGCGAGTACCTCGACGCCATGGACGGCGCGCTCTACCTCGGGGCCGCCCCGAGCGTGGCCCCCGAGCGCTGCCTCGCAGCGCTCGGCCCCAAGATGCTCGCGCTGGCCGCCGAGCGCACCCGGGGGGCCCACCCCTACTACGTGCCGCCCGAGCACACCGCGGTCGCCCGGGCGGCGCTCGGACCGGGCCCGCTGCTCGCACCCGAGCAGAAGGTGATCCTCGAGAGCGACCCGACGACGGCGCGCGCCATCGCCCGCGAGAACATCACGGGGTACCTGAGCCTGCCCAACTACGCGAACAACCTGCGGCGCCTCGGCTTCACCGAGGAGGACATCACGCAGTGCTCCGACCGCCTCGTCGACGCGATCGTCGTCTGGGGCGACGTCGAGACGGTCCGGGCCCGGGTCCGGGCGCACCACGACGCCGGCGCCGACCACGTGTGCCTCCAGGTCCTCCCCTACTTCGACGGCGCTCGCGTGCGCCGCGACTGGGCGGAGCTGTCGGCCCTGCTCTGAGCGGAGCCGGTCAGGCCGGTGCGACGGCGGGCCAGGGGGCGGCCCGCTCGAGCTGCCCGGCGAGCCGGAGCAGGGTGGCCTCGTCGCCGAAGCGGCCGACGACGTGCACCCCGACGGGGAAGCCGGCAGCGGTCCGGTGCAGCGGGACGCTCATCGCGGGCTGTCCGGTGACGTTGGCGATCGCGCAGAACCCGCTCATGGCCGACAGGTAGGGCAGCGCCTCCGACATGCGGTCGCCGTTCGGGTCGAGCACGCCGATCGGGGGTGGGAGGATCGCCATGGTCGGCGAGAGCAGCACGTCGTAGTCGGCCATCCACGCGGCGACGGCCCGCCCGGTGGCGTGCATGAGCCCCACCGTCTGCACGTACTCCTCACCGGTCACCGCCCGGCCCCGTTGCACGACCGCGTGGATCCAGCCGTCGATGTCGTCGTCGCGCAGGTCGCGCCCGAGCTCGGCCAGGCGGCGGTCGATGGCGTTGGCGACGTGGGTCGACGAGATCGTCCCCGTGACCTGGGCCGGGAGCACCGGGAGCTCGGGCCAGACCGCCGGGACCACGTGGTGCCCGAGCGCCTCGCACAGCCGGGCCGCCGCAGCCAGGGCCTCGGCCGCGTCGGGGCCGGGCTCGAGCCCGGTCCCGGGCTGGCGGTCGAGCAGGGCGATGCGCAGGGGGCCGGGCTCGGTGGTCACCTCGTCGAGGTAGGGCCGGACCGGTGCGGGCGCGACGTAGGGGTCGCCGGGGAACGGGGCCGAGGTCGCGTCGAGGATCGCCGCGCTGTCGCGCACGGACCGGGTCACCGCGTGCCCCACCGACATGCCGTTCCACCCCTCGCCCGCGTAGGGCGCGTGGGTGACCCGGCCCCGGGTGACCTTCAGGCCGAAGAGCCCGCAGGCGGCGGCCGGGATGCGGATCGAGCCACCCCCGTCGGTGGCGTGGGCGGCCGGCACCATCCCCGACGCGACCGCGGCGGCGGCCCCGCCGCTCGAGCCCCCGGACCCGAGGGTCGGGTCCCAGGGGTTGCGGCACGGGCCGAAGAGGCCGGGCTCGGTGCTCGTGCTGGTGCCGAAGCCGGGCGTGTTGGTCTTGCCCAGGATCACCATCCCGGCCCGACGGAGGCGGGCGACGAACTCGCTGTCGGCCGCGGCGACCACGTCGGCGAACAGGCGCACCCCCTGGGTGCTCGGCAGCCCGGCGACGTGGGCGTTGAGGTCCTTGACCAGGTACGGGACGCCGGTGAGCGGCCCGGCGGGCAGGCCTGCGGCCACCTCGGCGCGCGCGGCGTCGTCGCGTCGGGCCACCACCGCGTTGATCTCCGGATTGCGGGCGTCGATCGCAGCGGCGGCGGCGTCGAGCACCTCGGCGGCGGACACCTCCCCGGCGGCCACCAGGGCGGCGAGGCCGAGAGCGTCGTGGGCGACGTAGTCGCGGTGGTCCATGGCTCCCCCGTTCCCGACCGTCGGCGCATGGGCGCCGGTCAGTCCTCCTGCTGGGTGTGCTGCGTGGCGTCGTCAAGCGCGTTCTTGACGATCTTGCCGGTGGCGGTGCGGGGCAAGGGCTCCGACCGGATCTCCCACTGCGACGGCACCTTGTAGTAGGCGAGCGCCTCCCCCACCCACGCGGCCAGATCGGCACCGGTGACCGACGCGCCCGGCACCGGGACCACGTAGGCCTTGACCTCCTGCCCCAGATCGGGGTGGTCCACCCCGACGATGGCGGCCTCGAGCACGTCGGGATGCTCCTCGAGCCGGTACTCGATCTCGATCGGGTACACGTTCTCGCCCCCCCGGAAGATCAGGTCGCGCTTGCGGGACGCGAGGTAGAGACGCCCGTCGACGATGCGGCCGACGTCGCCCATCCGGTACCAGCGGCCGGGCCAGAACGCCGTCGCGGTGTCCTCGGGCCGGTTCCAGTACCCGGGCATGATCATCGGCCCCCGGGCGCACACCTCGCCCTCCTCGCCGAGCGGGACCGGGTTCCCCTCCTCGTCGCGGATGTCGAGCTCGACGCCGGCGGTGGGTCGCCCGACCGAGTCCGGGTGGGCGTCGTACTCCGCCCCGGTGTTGGTGGTCACGAGCGCCGCGGTCTCGGTGGAGCCGTAGCCGACCGACATCGTCTTGCGCAGGTGCGGGAACAGCTGCTTGGTGCGCTCCTGGAGCGCAGGCGGGATGGGCGACCCGCCGCCACCGAGGTTCACCAGCGAGGTGAGGTCGTACCGGGTGACGTCGGGATGGTTGATGAACCGGGTCAGCAGCGTGGCCATGAAGCCCCAGCTCGTGACCCGCTCCGACTCGATCACCCGCATCGCGACCACCGGGTCGAACTTCCCGGTGAGCCACACGCCCCGGAAGCCCGCGGCGAGCGACATGACGGCCGCGGCGTGGAGCCCCGAGACGTGGAACAACGGGCTGGTCACCATCGCGCACGGCGGGAGCGGCGGCGGTGCGTCGGGCGGCGGGGGCGGGGCGAGCATCATCGAACGGGCACCACTGATGAACTGCGCGGTGAGGAAGGCGATGACGTTGCGGTGGGTGTTGATCGCCCCCTTCGGCCGGCCCGTGGTCCCGCTCGTGTACAGGATCACCGCGGCGTCGTCCTCGGCGATCGGCTGCTCGGGCAGCGGCGCACCGGCGTGCGCCCGCCAGATCGCCTCGAAGCCGTCCTCGATCACGACCGTCGGCACCCCGGCGTCCCGCGCGCCGAGCCGGGCCAGACGGCGCGCGTCGCCGACGAGGACCTTGGGGTCGCAGTCGGCCACCCCGTAGCGGATCTCCGGCTCGGTCCACCACCCGTTGAGCCCGACCGCGATCGCCCCGAGCGAGACGCTGGCCCAGAACGTGACGATCCACTCGGGGGAGTTCGCCCCGAGGATCGCGACCCGGTCGCCCGGGCCCACGCCGTACTCGTCGCGCAGGACCGCCGCGGTGGACGCGACCAGGCGGGCGTGCTCGGCGAACGTGAACCGCCGGAAGTGCTCGGCGTCGCCGGTGAACGCGGCGTACTCGTTGTCACCCTGGGCGACCGAGTTCACGAGCATCTCGCGCAGTGACCGGGCCCGGTTCGCGACCACCCGGAGCCGCTCGCCCGCCACCTCCTCCTCGACCACCTCGAAGAAGCCCCCCGGGCCGAGCAGCTGCGCCTCGACCTGCTGCACCTCGACGGGCACGTCGGACGGGTACGGCACGGTGCTCATCGCGCACTCCCAGGTCGCTCGGTCACCGCGAGGGCGAGCGCGGCGATCAGGTCCCGGATCTCCCGGGCACAGGCCTCGAACACGGGCAGCTCCCCGCCCGCGGGGTCCTCGACGTCCTCCCACGGCTCCAGGTCGACGGTGCCGAGGTCGAGTGCGGCGAGCCGGTCGGCCAGGGACCCGGGCCCGGGCGGGAGGTCGCGCACCAGGCGGCGCAGGGTGGCGGTGCGGGCCGCCGCCTCGGGGTGGACCCGGCGGACGTACTCGACGTGCTCCCGGGCCAGCGCCACGACCAGGTCGGCGTCGGCGCAGTGGTCGTCGCGGAGCTGGAGGCTGCGGTGGGCGGGCGGCCGCACGTCGACGCCGGTCAGCGCGTCGCGGGTCCGCCAGCTCATGGGCATCCCCTCCACCACGTGGGTGCCGGCGGTGGTGATCCGGACGCCGGCGTCACCCGCGTCGCCGACGTCACCGACGTCGGTGACCTCAGCGGCCTCGACGTGGGCGGCCAGGATCGCCCCCGCCATCACGGAGCGGGCGGCGTTGCCGGTGCAGAGGAAGACGACGTGGGGCGGCGGGGTGGGCATCCGGGCCGGACGTTAGCCCCGACCGACCCCGGTCTCGCTACGCTCCGGCGCGTGACGACCGAGGCGCCCCGTGCCGCCCGGGGGTTCCCGCTGCGGCCCGTGCTGGTGCCCTTCGTGGTCTCGCGGCTGATCGCCGACGCCCTGATCGTGGTCATGGCCGTCGCCCGGCCTGCGGCCACCCTCGGCGGGCGCGTCCCCGAGACGCCCCTCTACGCCGGGCTGGCCAAGTGGGACGGCTCCTGGTACCTCGAGATCGCCCGCCGGTGGTACTGGCTCGACTACCGACCCGGCGCCGAGTCGCCGTGGCCTTTCTTCCCGCTGCTCCCGGCGATCCTCCGGGTCGGTGGTGGCCTCGGCCTGTCGGAGGCGCTCGTGGGGGTCGTGGTCAACCACGCCGCCTTCCTCGTCGGCCTCGTCGGCCTCTACCGCATCGCGTCCCGTCACTTCGACTCCCGGGCCGCCGGTCTCGCGGTGTGGGCGATCGCGTTGTTCCCCGCCTCGATCATGTTCTCGATGGTGTACCCGTCGGCCATCGTCTTCGCCGCGAGCGTGTGGGCGTTCGCGCTGGTCGAGGAGCGCCACGACCTCGGTGCCGGTCTGGTGACGATCGCCGCGGTCATGGTGCGCCCCAACGGCTTCCTCGTCGCGGTCGCGCTGGCGTTCGCGGTGCGGTGGAACCCCCGGCGGGTGCTCGTGGTGTGCGGGCCGGCCGCGGTCGCGATCGGCGCCTGGTGCTGGGTGAACCTCGCCGCGACCGGCGACGCCCTCACGTTCTTCAAGGCCAAGGACGGCTGGCCCGAGATCGATCTGGTCGACTTCGTGCTGCGCGACCGCAAGATCGCGATCCCCCACGTGCTGCTCGCGCTCGCCGCGCTCGCGGCGGTCGTGGCGGTGTGGCGGCGCATGCCCGTCGCGTGGCTCGTGCTGACCGGCTTGTTCCTCGTGGTGCCCCTGTTCACCGGGATGGTCGGCCTGGGCCGCTACGCGGGCGAGACGTTCCCCCCGTTCGTCGCGGCCGGGGAGATCCTGCGCCGCTGGCCCCGGGCGCTGGTGGTCGCCTTCTTCGGCGCGTGCGTCGCGGTGATGGGGGTCTGCACCTACTGGGTGGTCTATCTCGACTACATCCCCTGAGCCACCCTGGGTCGCCCTGGGCGATCCTGGTCCGCCTTGGGCGACCGGTTCAGTAGCGGGTGTAGCCGCCGTCGACGACCAGCTCGTCGCCGGTGTGGAAGCGGTAGGTGGGGTCGGCGAGGAACACCGCCGCAGGGCCCATGTCGACCGGATCGGCCCACCGCCGCACCGGCGTGCGCTCGGTGGTGTTGCGCACGAACTTCTCACTGCGCCGCCCGGGCTCGTTCATCGGCGTGCGGGTCCAGCCCGGCAGCAGGGCGTTGCTGCGGATCCGGTACCGGGCCAGCTCGACCGCGAGGCCACGGGTGAGGGCGAGCATCCCGTGCTTCGACGCTGCGTAGTGCTGGAGGTGAGGGGCGCCGTGGATGGTCGAGATCGACGACATCCCGACGAGCGACCCGCCCTCACCCCGGGCGACCATGTGCCGGGCCGCCTCCCGGAACGACAGGAAGGCGCCGTCGAGGTTGACCCGCAGGACCGCGCGCCATTCGTCGAGGCCCATGTCCACGAACGGCGACGACGCGCCGATCCCGGCGTTGGCGAACAGGCAGTCGACCTTGCCCATCTCGGCCACCGCCGCGGCGAACGCCCCGACCACGTCGGCCTCGTCGCCGACGTCGCAGCGCTGGGCCAGCACGCGTGCGCCGGTGCCGGCGAGGTCGGCCGCCGCCGCCTCGTTCTTCTCGGCGTTGGTCCCCCAGACCACGACGTCGGCGCCGGCCTCGGCACAGGCCCGGGCGATGCCGAGACCGATCCCGCTGTTGCCGCCGGTGACGAGCACCACCCGGTCGGCCAGGGGCCCGAGTCGGGTCATCACGACGCTCCCGGGGTGGGTCGCGCGTCGAACCCCTCACCCGCGTGCGCATCGGGCGCGGGGGGCACCGCCGGGCCCCGGGCCGGATGGTGCACGTAGCGCACGGGGTGCGCGGTGGCGGGCGCGCCGTCGGGCCCGTCGACCACGAGGTCCCGGGCCCGCAGGTGGGCGTCGGCGACCATGTCGGCCCGGTCGTTGACCGCCGCCACCGGGGCCCCGGCCGCGGCGAGCCGGGCGACGGCGTCGGCCCGGTCGAGCGCACCCACCGCATCGGCGATGCGGGCCCGCAGCTCGTCGGACCGGTCGAGCTGCTCGGCGAGGGTGAGGTCGCGGGCGTCGCCGAGGCCGAGCCCGTCGCAGATCGCGGCCCAGAAGTGCGCCTCGGTGATCGCGCCCAGGCTGATCCACCCGTCCCGGGCGCGGTACAGGCCGTAGCCGGGCGCACCCGCCATGCGCCGACCGACCGATGCCACCGGGCCCAGGGTCACCGCCCCGGTCCAGGTGGCCAGCAGATCGGTCATGGCGAGGTCGATGACCTCGCCGTCGCCATGGCGGACCTGGCGCACCAGCGCCGCGCAGATCGCGAAGGCCGCGGCGAGCCCGCCGGCCACGTCGGCCCACGGCACGCCGTGCCCCGGTGCGGGCTCCCCGCCGTCGGGACGCAGCACGCCCGCGAGCGCCTGGTAGTTGACGTCGTGACCGGGGACGAGCCGGAACGGCCCGGTCTGGCCGAAGCCCGACAGCGACAGGTAGACCACCGCCGGGTTGCGGGCCCGCACGGCGTCGGGACCGATCCCGAGGCGGTCGGCCACCCCGGGCCGGAACCCCTCGGTCACCACGTGGGCGTCGGCGGCGAGGTCGAGCGCACGGGCGAGGTCGGCGGCGTCCTTCAGGTCGAGGACGATGCTGCGCTTGTGGGCATTGATCGTCGCGAACAACCCGGGGAAGGTGCGCATGGGGTCGCCGCCGGGCGGCTCGACCTTCAAGACGTCGGCCCCGAGGTCGGCGAGCAGCTGCGTCGCGTACGGCACCGGCCGCCAGATCCCGAAGTCGAGGACGCGGACGCCGTCGAGCAGCCCGCCCCCGTCGCTCATCCCCGCGTCCCCGGGTCGGGCGCAGGGGTGGTGGCCCCGGCGACCGCACCGGCGGTGATCCCGGCCAGGATCCGGTCGAGCGCAGCGGCGTCGGCGTCGTCGAGGTGGCGGGTGAAGTGCTCGTGCACCCCGCGGAGGTAGAGGCCGTGGGCGTCGACGAGGCGCTCGCGTCCGGCCGGGGTCAGCACGGCCCAGGTCCCGCGCCGGTCGTCGGTGCAGCGCTCCCGCGTCACGAGCCCGGCGTCGGTCATCCGGTCGATCAGCCGGGTCAGCCCCGAGCGGGTGAACCAGACCCGGTCGGCGAGGTCCTGCATGCGCAGTCGGCGTCCGGGGGCGGCGTCGAGGGCGACGAGCACGTCGAACCAGGCGAGGGGCAGGGCCCGGGCGTCGACCAACGTCGCCTCGAGCGCGCCGACGACCACGGCGTGGGCCTCCACGAACCGCCGCCACACGTCGAGGCGATCGGGGGCCGCGGCGGCCGGGCCCGGGGCGACGGCGGTCACGGACCGGAGCGTATCGGCCCGGCCCCGACCCGGGCCGTACCCTCCGGGCATGGCACTGGTCGTGCACCGCGGTCCCGAGCGGTTCCGGACCCGCGTCGACTGGCTCGACTCGTGGCACTCGTTCAGCTTCGGCCCCCACCGGGACCCGACCAACACCCACCACGGCCTGCTGGTCGTGCACAACGACGACCGCATCGCCCCCGGTGCCGGGTTCCCCACCCACGGGCACCGCGACATGGAGATCGTCACCTGGGTGCTCGACGGCACGCTCGAGCACCGCGACTCCGCGGGCAACCACGGCATCATCGAGCCCGGCCTGGCCCAGCGCATGTCCGCGGGTCGGGGCATCCGCCACTCCGAGGCCAACGCGAGCCGGACCTCGCCGCTGCACCTGGTGCAGATGTGGGTCGTCCCCGACACCCCCGGCGTCGATCCGGGCTACGAGCAGCGTTTGGTGGGCGACGCGCTAGGCGGCCGTCACCCCGGGTCCACCGCCCGCCACCCGGCCTCCGGGTCGGCGGGGTCGTAGCGCCGCACCACGCGCGCCGGCACTCCGACTGCGACCGAGAAGTCGGGGATCGTTCCCGTCACCACCGAGCCGGCCCCGATCACGACGTGGCGGCCGACCCGCGCGCCGGGCAGCACGATCGACCCGTGGCCGAGCCACGACCCCGCCCCGATCTCCACCGGGCGCGGGGCGGCGAACTGGCGTCCGATGGGGACGTCGGGATCCTCGTAGCCGTGGTTGGCGTCGGTGATGTACACGTGGTGCCCGGTGAACACGTCGTCGCCGATGACGATCGACTCGTGGGCCACGATGCCGCTCCCGCGCCCGATGAGGCAGCCGTCGCCGATCGAGACCACGGTCTCCCGGTCGAGCACGTGCTCGGGTGAGACCCCGGCCGAGAGCGTGCAGTGCGGCCCGACGATCGTGTGCCGGCCGATCCGGATGTGGCGCTCGCCGTAGAGCGCAGTGACGGGGAAGCAGATCGCGCTCCCGTCGCCGAACGCCACGAAGCGCCGGGCCCGCCGGTGCCCGGGCCCGATCGAGCCCGCCCGTTGGGCCCAGGCGTAGGCGCCCTGGAGGGCCGTGCCCACCCACCGCCCGATGGTGCCCATCCCCGCTCCTCGCCCCCGCTCCTCGCCCGCCGCTCGGTCTCCGCCCTCGGTCGGGCCGTGCGGACACTAGCGAGCGGTGGCACCCGCCGCCCCGGACCGCGACAATCGACGGGTGCGCCGTCGCCCCTCGCCCGATCTCCGCACGGCGGTTCGCACGGCGGTTCGCACGGCGGTTCGCACGGCGGTTCGCACGGCGGTTCGCAGGGTGGTCCGCGCCGCGGTCCTCACCGTCGCCCTCGTCGTGCCCACCGCAGCGCTCGTCGCGGCCTGCGGCGGCGGGACCTCCGACCGCGCGGCCCGGCCCACCACGGGGCAGGGCATCTACCGAGCGAACTGCGCGACGTGCCACGGCGTCGACGGCCAGGGCGGGGTCGGACCCCGCCTCGCCGGCGTCGCCGGCCGGTACCCCGACGTGAACGCCCAGATCGCCCTGGTCACCAACGGCCTCAACCGCATGCCCGCGTTCGGGGGGCGCCTCGACCCGACCGAGATCCGCACGGTGGTCGAGTACACCCGCACCGACCTGACCGGCTGAGCGCGCCACCACCGGCGCCGGAGCGCGCCGCGGCGCACGGGGCACGGGGCACGGTAGGTTCGACCGGTGGACCTCGACGGCCGGGTCGCCATCGTCACCGGCGCGAGCCGCGGGGTCGGGGCCGCCACCGCGATCGCGCTCGGGGCCGCCGGCGTGCGGGTCGCCTGCGCGGCGCGCGCCACCGACGCCGCGCCGCTCCCCGTGCCCGGGACCGTCGACGCCACCGTGCGGGCCGTCACCGACGCCGGGGGCACGGCCATCGCCGTACCGACGAACCTCGCCGACGACGCCGAGGTCGTGGCGATGGTGGCCCGGACCGAAGCCGAGTGGGGCCGGGTCGACATCCTCGTCAACAACGCGGCGATCACCTTCCCGGGAGACCTCGACCTCCCCATGAAGCGCCACGACCTCGTCTTCGCCGTGAACCTCCGGGCCCCCCTGCTCGCGATCCAGGCCGCCGTCCCGGGCATGCGGGCCCGCGGGTCGGGGACGATCTGCAACGTCTCCTCGCTCGCGGCGCTCAACTACTTCCCGACCCAGATGGCGTACGGGATGTCGAAGATCGCGCTCGAGCACATGACCGTGAGCCTCGCGGCGCAGCTGCGCGACGACGGCATCGCGGTGAACACGTTCCGCATCGACGTGCCCGTGGCCTCGGAGGGCTTCGTCCACAACTCCCCCGGCGCCGACACCGCGGACTGGGAGCCGTGCGAGGTGGCCGCCGAGGGCATCCTCTGGATGCTGCGCCGACCCCCCGAGTACACCGGACGCAACGAGGGCATGGCCGCGCTGCGGGCCGAGCACGGGATCATGGCGTCGCGGGCCGCCCGCGACCACACGAGCGGCGTCGCGGTGAACCGGGTCAACCCGATGCCCCTCCCACCCCGGTGAACCGGCCCGGGTGGAGCGGCCACGCGTCCGGCCACGCGTCCGGCGACGCGTCCGATGCTGCGTCCGACACCACGCCGGACGCCTCGCCGGACGATCCCCGGCGGCCCCGCGACGCGCAGCGCGCCCGCGTCTACCGCGCCGAGTCGGCGGTGGGCGTGAGCCCGCTCGCCGGGCTCGACGCCTGCCGCACGTTCGCGGAGCGGGTGGTGGGGTCGCTGTGGTGGGCGGTCCGGTTCCCGGCCTGCGACCTCGGCGGCCTCCCCCGATTCCGGCCCGGCAACGGCGCCCGGCAGGCGTTCTTCCGTGACGAGCCCACCGGACCGACGATCACCCTCCCCCGGCGCTACCGCGCCAAGGGCGTGGTGCTCCACGAGCTCGTGCACTGGGCGCTGTGGTCCGACCCCGGCCTGCCCCACCACGGCACCACCTTCGCCCGCGTCCTCGTCGACGCCACCGCCGAGTTCGCCGGGCCCGAGCGCGCGGCGGAGCTCGCCGTCGCGTTCACGGACTCGGGCGTGCGGGTCGGGGCCCCGGCCGTGGCCGGTCCCGACGGTCGCCCGGTCTACGGCGCCGACGAGCACCGCCGCCTGGCCCGGGGTCGCGCCCGGGCCGCGGCGACCCGGGCCGCAGGCTGAGCCGCGCCCGGCGCGGCCGAGCGTCAGTCGATCCGGCGCAGTCCGGCCCGGTACTCGCGGGCCCGCTCCACGTAGTTCTCGACCATCAGGAGGATCTGGTCGGCGGTGACCACGTCGGGCCGGATCCGGGCGGGCACGCCCAGGGCCATCGCCCCGCTCGGCACCTCGGTCCCCGCCGGCACCACCGCCCCCGCCCCGACCAGCGCCACGGTGCGCACGACGACGCGGTGCAGCACGATCGAGCCGTTGCCCACGAGGGCGACGTCCTCCACGACCGCCCCCTCGATGTGGGCGAGGTGCCCGATCACGCAGTCGGCGCCGATCAGCGTCGGGTGCTGCGGGGTGCAGTGGATCACCGAGCCGTCCTGGACCGAGGTCCGGGGGCCGATCACGATGTGGCCCGAGTCGCCCCGCAGCACGGCCTGCGGCCACACGGTCGCCTCGGCGCCGATGGTGACTGCGCCGATCACGGTCGCCTCGGGGTGCACGTAGGCGTCGGGGTGGATGACGGGGACGGCGTCCCCGAGCGCAAACACGGCCACGGGCCGACCGTAGCCCGCTCGGCGCGCGCCGCTCCGATCCCGGACTTCAGGATCCGGCCCGACGTGCCGATCACCCCGCCATGACCGCGACCCTTCCCACCGCATTGCCCACCGCCCTGCCCACCGCCCTGCCCGGTGCCCTCCCGGGCACCGGCGCCGTCACGCCGGCCGCGCCGGCCGATGCGCCGACGGGCGCGGCGCCCCCCGGTCCGGTGACGGTCGCAGCCGGGTCCGACTGGGAGGTGGGCGGGCAGTTCCCGGCGGTGGCCGCCGCCGCCGACGGGGCCCTGGTCCTCCGGCGGGCCGAGGCCCGGTGGGCGCTCGCCGGCCTCGCCCCGGGACCCGCGTACACCGCGTCAGTCGCGTCGACGTTCGCCTCGGGCGCGGGCTTCGGGATCCTCCTCGGCGTCGCCCGCGACGCCCACGGCCGGATCGACGGCATCTCCGTGGACGTGGACCCGTTCGAGGCCGGGGGCGGCATCGTCGTGCGCCGGTGGGTGGGTGGGCACCGGCACTGGCGGCCCCTCGTGGTGGCGCCGGTCCCCGATCCCGCCGCGCTCTTCGGTGCCCACGCGCTCGACATCACGGTCGGACCGGCGGCGATCGTCGCCGTCCTCGACGGGACCGAGGTGCTGCGGGCGCCCCGACCCCTCGCCGGGGGGTGCGACCCGCTCCCCGGGGACCGCATCGGCGTCCACGCCTGGGCGACCACCGAGGTCCGGGTCGAGCGCCTCGGCGTCGTCGCGGCCTGACCTTCGCCCGGCGCGGCGGGGCTAGCGTCATCGGCCGGTGGAGATCGAGGAGTACGCCCGGATCGCCGCGGCCGAGGACGACCACTGGTGGTACCGCGCCACGCGGGCGGTGATGGCCGACCTGCTGGACCCGTGGCTGGCCCCGGGCCCGGCGGCGGGTCCGACTGCGGGGCCGACCGCGGGGCCGACCGCGGGGCTGGAGGAGCGCCGGATCCTCGACGCCGGGTGCGGGCCGGGCGGCAACGGCGCCGGGCTCGCCGCCGCCGGCGCGGTCGTCGGCATCGACGTCTCGCCCGACGCCCTGGCCTTCGTGCAGGCCCGGCGGCCCGGGACCACGCCGGTGGCTGGCACGCTCGAGCGCCTGCCGTTCGCCGACGCGTCCTTCGACGTGGTCGCGGCGATCACCGTGCTGTACTGCGTCGACGACGACGCCGGCGCCGTGCGCGAGCTCGCCCGGGTCCTGCGCCCGGGCGGCGCTGCCCTGATGATCGAGCCGGCCTTCGCGTGGCTGACCCGGGCCCACGACAAGACCGTGCACTCCCGACGCCGCTACACCCGCCCCGGGCTCGCCGCCACCGCGCGGGCCGCCGGGCTCACCGTGCGGCGCGCGACCTACGCGTACTCGTTCCTCGTGCCCCCGGCCGGGGCGCTCGCCCTCGCCGAACGGCTGCGGCCCCACGCCACCGCCGACGCCGGCTCCGACGTCGAGCGCCGCACGCTCGACCCGGCGTTCGCCCGGCTCGCCCACGCCGAACGGCAGTGGCTCCGCCGGCGCAACCTGCCGGTCGGGAGCAGCGTCGTGGTCCTGGCCTCCCGTCCCTGACCCGGGCGACCGCCGTTCGGCGACGCCGCGGCGTGGCGCCGCCGCGGCGGTGCGATCGATCCCCGGTCAGCGGCGCCGACGCGGGGCGATCACGAGCGCGCTCCAGAGTCCGACGAGGTCGCGCCCGGTGGAGGCGACCGCGGCGACCCGGAAGAACTGGGACTGCCCGTGCAGGCGCGGGTAGTGGTGCACGGGCACCTCGACGAAGCGGGCGCCGGCGTCCTGGAGCTTGCGGACCAGCTCCACGCAGATCACCCCCGAGGTGTGCTCGAGCTCGATCCGCTCGAGCAGCGACCGGCGGATGAGCCGGAAGTCGCAGTCGGTGTCGCGGATCTTGAGACCGAACATCACCGAGACCGTGCGGTGGTAGACGCGGCCGATCACCCGCCGCACGACGTTGTCGGCCCGGCGGATCTTGTAGCCCTGCACCACGTCGACGTCGGGGCCGGCCTGGGCCACGAGGAGCTCGAGCTCGGCGGGGTCGAACTGCGCGTCGCCGTCGGTGTAGAAGACCCACTCGTTGGTCGCAGCACCGAAACCCGACCGCAGCGCGCCGCCGTAGCCCCGATTGCGCTCGTGGGTCACCACGCGAAGCCGGGGCCGCTCGGCGGCGAGCCCGGCCAGGACCTGGGCCGAGCCGTCGCTGGAGCCGTCGTCGATGACGATGACCTCGCCCTGCGCCCCGACCCGGTCGATGGTGACGAGCGCGAGGTCGACCATCGAGGAGATGGTGGCTTCGTCGTTGTAACAGGGGAAGAACGCCGAGATCGAGGTGACCGCCGGGTTCACTGGAGCGCTCGACACACCGCCTCGATCTCGTCGTCGGTGATCTCCGGGAAGCACGGCAACGATACGCACTCGGCCGCCCAGGCCTCGGCTTCCGGGCAGGCGGCGCGGACGTAGCGCCGGTACCCGGACTGCTGCGTGAGGGCCCGGGCGTAGTGGATGCCGGTCTCGAACGGCCGGGCGGCCCGCCAGGCGTCGCGGTCGGGGACCCGGGCCACGCAGAGGTGGTACACGTGACGGGGGTGGTCGGGCGGCCAGCCCAGGTCGGGGGCGGCGGCCCGGTACGCGGCCGCCACCTCCCGGCGGCGGGCGTTGTCGGCTGCGAGGCGGCGCAGCCCGATGCGCAGCGCGGCGGCCTCGATCTCCGAGAACCGCGAGTTCCCGGTGACGTGGGGGTGGTCGTAGTCGGCGCCCCGACTGTGGTTGCGCAGCTCGCGGACGAGCGCAGCGAGATCGTCGTCGTCGGTCACCACCGCGCCCCCGTCGCCGATCCCCCCGAGGTTCTTGGTCGGGTAGAAGGAGTACGCGGCCGCCACCGACGGCGCCGCGGGATCGAGGGCACCGTGCGCCTGGGCGGCGTCCTCGAGGACCGGGACGCCGAGGTCGGGGATGTCGGCGGGGAAGCCGTGGAGGTGGACCGGGATCACGGCCCGGGTGCGGTCGGTGACCGCACCGGCCGCGGCGACCGGATCCAGCCCGGCGGTGTCGCGGCGCACGTCGGCGAAGACCGGCACCGCCCCGGCCGCCACCACGGCCGCGGCCGTGGGCACCGCGGTCATGGCCGGCACGATCACCTCGTCACCGGGCCCGAGCCCCATGGCGACGAGCGCGAGCCGCAGCGCCTCGGTGCCCGACGCGACCGCGACGGCGTGGCGGCGCCCGCAGAAGGCGGCGAACTCCTCCTCGAACGCGGCCGTCTGGGGACCGAGGAGGAACACCCCGGCGGCGAGGACCTCGGCGATCGCCGCCGACAGCTCGGGCTCGAGGGCGGCGGCGCGCCGGGCGAGGTCGACGACGGGGACGGTGGCCATGGCGGCGCGGACTCCGGGATCCCTACAGGTACCGGTCGAGGTGGGCCCGGTAGAAGGCCACGGTGCGCTCGATGCCCTCGGCGAACGTCGTCCGGGGGGTCCACCCGAGCATCCGCTTCGCCTTGGACGAGTCGCCGAAGTACGAGCCGATGTCGATGGCGTCGCGGTCGGGCGGCCACGGCACCATCTCGACCGAGCCCGATCCGGCCGCGCCGACGATGAGGTCGGCGATGACCCGCAGCGAGAGGTGCTCGTCGTTGCCGACGTTGAAGATCTCGCCGACCGCCTCCTCGGTGGACGCAGCGCGCACGAGGCAGTCGACCACGTCGTCGACGTAGAGGCAGTCGCGCTCCTGGGCGCCGTCGCCGAACAGGCTGATCGGCTGCCCGAGGAGCGCGCGCCGGATGAAGATCGGCAGGAAGCCCTGGAAGTCGTCGCGCAGGCGCTGGCGGGGCCCGAACACGTTGGTGAGGCGCACCACGGTCGTGCGCAGCCCGTGCACCTCGTGGTACAGCCGGTGGAACTGCTCGGCCGCGTGCTTGGTGATCCCGTTGACGTCGACCGGACGCACCGGGTGCTCCTCGTCGACGGGGAGGTACTGCGGGCGACCGAAGAGCTGCCGGGTCGACGTGAACACGACCATCGCTTCGGGCGCGACCCAGCGCAGCGCCTCGAGCAGCGCCACCTGACTGCGGGTGTTGACGTCGAGGTCGAACGCCGGGTCGGTCATCGAGTCGATGTGGCTGACCTGGCCGGCGAGGTTGAACACCACCTCGGCGCCCTCGAGCGCCGTCCGGGCCGCGGGATCGGCGCAGTCGGCGGTGACCCGGCGGATCCCGGCGCCGTCGGGGCCGTCGAGGTTGGCCGGGTTGGCCCCGTGACGCGGGTAGCAGGCGTCGACCACCGTGACCGAGGCCCCGGCGCGGGCCAGCGCGAGGGCGAGGTTGGAGCCGATGAAGCCCAATCCCCCCGTCACGACACAGCGGCGATCCGCCACGGACGCAAGCGAACTGCTCAGAAGTGCGATTCTAGGTTCGTCGGTCCGGGCACCCCCGGAACCGAACCGGCGAAGGTGGTGCGGACCGATCCCCCGCAGCGGAGTCCCCCGACCAGGGTGCCCGCCCCGCCCGTCCCGTCCGACCCCGCCGGCCCGTCCGGGCTCCAGATCCAGGTGAGCTCCGGGGTGTCGTCGGGCGCCATCGGTGCCCGGAACTCGAGCTCCAGCGACCACGGCGCGGGGCGCTCGCCCAGGCGCTCGGCCGCGAGCGCCTCTTCGACCGCGGCGGCCGACACCGCGTTGTTCACGTGGCCCAGCACGTCGACGTCGGCCGCCCGGAGCGGCCACGGCGCCGACCGCGCCCCCGGCGCGCCGGGCGCGGGCGGGTCGGGGTGACGGAGCCGGGTCACGATGCCCCGGTCCACCGGGATGCCGAACGCCGCGAACCGGTCGCGGTCGATGCGGGCGGGTCGCCCGTCGGGGCCGACGAAGACCCACAGGGCCACCGCGGTCGCGAGCCGCCGGTCCCCCGCCGTGAGCACCGTGTGCCGCTCGGCGGCGCTCGCGCCGATCCCCGAACACCACGTCACGAGGTCGACCGTCTCCCGGAACCGCGGGAACGCGTCGATGCGCAGGGCGAGCCGCCGGACGATCCACCCGTCGGGGAAGCCGGCGTCGGCCGCGTCGTCGGTGGCGACGTCCTGGAGATAGCGCGCCAGGGCGTCGATGCGGGCGCGGCCGGTCCCGGTCGCGTCGCCGAGGCACACCGACCGGCGTCCCGCGAACGTCCGTCGATGCTGGGAGCCACCGACCGGGGCGACCCCGGCGGCAGCGTGCCCGGCGTCGGTCGCCACCGCGTCGTCCACCCCGCCATCTTGGCCGACCCGGACCCACCGTCCCAGGAACGCACCGGCCCGGCGTTAGGCTTCGCGCCGTGGGACCGTCGGCCACCGGGCCCGATCTCGACGGGCTCGGGCCCGACGTCGGCGGGCTCGACCGCGACGGGTCCCCGTCGCCGCCCGCCGGGGCGTGGTTCCGTCGGCGAGACGTCATCGCGCTCGCCGTCGTCGCCGCGGCACTGCTCCTCCCCCTCCGAGGTCTCCTTCGCCTTCCCGGTCCGCCGATGGAGGAGGGCTTCATGCTCACCTTCCCCGAGCGGCTGCTGCGCGGGGAGATCCCCAACCGCGATTTCCTGCACCTCTACGGCCCCGGGAGCGTGTGGGTCCTCGCGGGTGTGTACAAGGTCTTCGGCGCGTCCCTCGAGGTCCAGCGGCTATTCGGCCTGGTCCAGCAGGCCGCGGTCGCCTACGGCGTGTTCTTCGTCGCTCGATGGTGGGGCCGACGGGTCGCGGTGACGTGTGCGCTGCTTGCCATCCTGCTCATGCTCCCGCCCGCCGGGCTCACCGCCTTCGCCTGGACGGGAGGCGTGGGCGCCGTACTACTCGGACTGGCCGTGGGGCTGCACGCCCGGGCCACCCCCGACGACCGGCGGGGCTTCCGGCTCGCCGTGGCCGCCGGGATCCTGTTCGGGATTGCCTTCCTCTACCGGATCGACCTCGTCGTGGCCTGCGCGTTGACGATCGCAGTGATCGCCTGGAGGGCACCCCGGGCCCGCGCCCTCGGTCTCGTCGGCGGGGCGCTCGGCACCGCGGCGCTGCTCCTTGCGCACGTCGCGATGGCCGGGTTCGGCAACGCGTTTCGCGGCATGGTGCTCGAGCCGGTGTTCGAGCTCCGTGACGGCCGACGGCTCCCGGTCCCCCCGTCGTGGGGCACGCTCGACGGGTTCCTCCAGATGGTCGGCGACATCCCGCCGCGCCTGCGCTGGCCACTGCCAACTCCGGCCACGTCTCAACAGCTCTTCCTGTGGTTCTTCGCCAACCTCGCCGCCATCACCGTGCTCATCGTCGTCGGGGCGCGTGCACTGCGTCGAGAGCCACACTCGGTGCGGGCCCGGGCGGTGCTTGCGGCCGGACTCCTCAGCCTCGGCATGGTCTCGCAGACCCTCCAGCGCCCGGACTCGACCCACATCGCGTGGGTCAGCTGCGTGTCGATCGGCTTGCTCCCGATCGCGCTGATGGAGGCACGCTGGCGGGCCGGGCGCCGGGACCCCACCCACCCCGTTCGCGGACGCCGTCTCGTTGCGTGTGGGGTGCCTGCGCTCTTCTTGCTGCTGGTCGTTCCGAACTTCACCTACCGGGCGTACGCCGACTTCGTCGCCCAGACGTTCGACCGGCGCCGGGCATCGTTCGCGATCGAGCGCGACGGCCGCCGCTTCTACTACGGAGATCCCTCGGTGGCCGACGCCGCCAACGCGATGATCCCGACCCTCGACCGCCTCGTTCGACCCGGCGACCGCCTCTTCGTCGGTCCGACCGACCTCCGTCGGACCGTGACCAGCGAGGCATGGTTGTACGCGCTCTACCCCGAGGCGGTGCCCGGTACCTACTTCATCGAGATGGACCCTGGCATCGCCAACGCCCGGGGCTCCCGCATGGCGGCCGACCTCCGTCGGTCGGACGTCGTCGTGCTCTCCCGGATCTGGCAGGAGTGGAACGAGGCCAACGACTCGTCCCGACCGGGGGACCCCACCCCCGATCGTGTGCTCCGGGAGCGGTTCTGCCCCGTCGGGACCTTTGCGCCATGGTTCGACGTCTACCGCCGGTGTGATCGCACCGAACCCTAGGATGCCGCGGTGCGAACGCTCGTGATCACGCCGACCTACGACGAGGTCGGCAACATCGAGGAGTTCCTCAGGCGCACGAGGGCCGCCGTCCCCGATGCCGACATCCTCGTCGTCGACGATGCGAGCCCCGACGGCACCGGCGCGCGAGCCGAGGAGGTGGGGGCTGAGCTCGGCCGGGTGCATGTGCTCCACCGGTCCGCCAAGGAGGGACTCGGGGTCGCGTACCGAGCCGGGCTCGGGTGGGGCATCGACCGCGACTACGAGCTGATCTGCCACATGGATGCCGACCTCTCCCACGACCCGGCCGCCCTGCCGGTCCTGATCAGCCGTCTCCACGACGACCCCGCCGACCTCGTCATCGGGTCGCGCTACGTCCCCGGGGGATCGATCCCCCACTGGCCGTGGTTCCGGCGCACGCTGTCGAAGGTGGGAAACCTCTACGCCGGGCTGGTCCTCGGGACATCGGTGCACGACAACACCTCGGGGTTCCGCGTCTACCGCGCCTCGGCCCTCCGGTCGATCGACTACGCGTCGACCCGGTCGAAGGGCTACGGCTTCATGATCGAGACCGCTTATCGGGTGTGGCAACGTGGCGGCACGGTCTCCGAGTCACCGATCGCGTTCACCGACCGGGTGCGCGGGTATTCGAAGATGACGCTGCGGGTCGCCGCCGAGGAGCTGCTGCTCGTGACCTGGTGGGGCGTCCGGGACCGGTGCGCACGGCAGGTGCGGCGGCTGCGACGGTCATGAACTCTGCACGATCGGCTGCCACCCGCCGCTTCGTGTGGGGACTCGTCGCGGTCACGGTGGTCGCGCTGGTGGTGCGCATCGTCTACATCCTGACCGCACGGCAGGACTTCTTCGCCGATTTCGAGATCGGTGGGGATCCGTTCCGCCTCGGCGACGCCTACCTCTACCAGCGGGGTGCAGTGCTCCTCGCCGAGGGTGAGGGCTTCATCAACCCGTACCAGTTCGACCTCTTCGGCATCCGCCAGGAGGACGCCTCGCACGTTCCGCTGTTCATGCTGTGGCTCTGGCTCCCGGTGGCGGTCGGGAT
>Ga0194129_10003172_pt1 | contig 23238 bp, 19 predicted proteins | sample TA2KigCa35mmetaG_FD_150862 | JGI IMG/M metagenome (GOLD analysis project Ga0194129, IMG submission 150862) | Freshwater microbial communities from Lake Tanganyika, Tanzania - TA2015038 Kigoma Deep Cast 35m | ecosystem: Environmental > Aquatic > Freshwater > Lake | place: Tanzania: Lake...
CAAGAATTATCTAGAAATCAAAGAGTCTCGTCCAACAACGATTTATACCAAAGAAGAATGCTTTGATTCCACCCATATTTTAATCTATGTTGGGAATTCTTATCATCCGTGGAATTATTCAACGTATATTGAAACGGGAACCGGTGGTTCTGAAACGGCGGCAATACTGTTAGCACTTCATTTTCCAAAATCTTATCAAGTTTGTATCGTTGGAAATGTAAAAGAAGAAACCATTCAAAACATCACTTTCCGACATCACGATCACGCATCCGACTGGATTCAATCCACCAAGTTCAAACTAATTATCGTATCTCGTTATCTTCAATTCTTTCGTCGTTTTCGTTATTCTACGTTTTATGTAGTCGCATGGGCACATGATACTTGTTTTCACGATGACCATTTATTAGCACACTATCATACATCCATCGATACATTTGTGATGTTGACTACATGGCATCAAAAACATTTACAAGGACGATATCCAAATGAGATATCCGAATCGAAATGTAAAATCATTTTCAACGGAATTACCCTCCAACCGAAAATCAAAATGATGTCTTTTAAAGTGAAAGACCGTTTCATTTATTCTTCCTGTATGGAAAGAGGTTTGAAAAAGATTATTGAATTATGGCCTGCGATTCTGGAATGGAAGCCTAATGCGCAATTGATCATTTGTACGTATCAACACAATATTGATCATTCAATTATAGAACAGATCAAATCCTACTCATCCTCCGTTTTTTTCAAAGGTAGCATGAATAAATCGCAACTCTATCAGCTAATGGAGACGTGTGAATATTGGTTTTATCCGTCCCACTGGCCAGAGACGTCGTGTATCACCGCCATGGAAATGATGGCGCATGGGATCTTGTGTTGTTATTATCCGTATGCGGGTCTGGCGGATACGATTGCGATCGATTGCGGAGTTCCCTTAGAAGAAGGAAAGGAAATTTCTATGATGATGGAGGTAACCGATTCTCGTCGAGACATGATTATACAACAGGCATTTAAACATGTCGAAACCTTCCACTGGAGTCGTATTATATCTAACTGGAATTCCTTTTTAGAAGAATCCTTGTATCTGATTCTAATACCGCCTACGTTTTATTTGAAAAACATTGTAGATTATATGGATAGTCTATCGACTCGCTATCGCATTTTTTATACACAGGATATGGAACGAGCGAGACGTATTCGTCCAAGTAAAGTGTTTTTTCTGAATGAGATTTTTGATAGGGAATTGTATAATTATTATCGTACATTGTCTGTTACACAACCGATCGAAATCAATCTACTCAATACGGAACCATTGAATATACCCTGTCGTTTACAAACTGTCTTGCGAGATGTCGTACACGTGTCTTATGTGTATGATTATTCTGAAAGTAATTGTACCATTCTTGCGGAACAACAGATTCATCAAACCGTTTATTTTCCGTATCTCGTGTATGACACAGAAACACAATTCTTGAAAACACTTCGTCAAGAAACGGCGATCGAATATGACTTTGGAATCTTAATTAGTCTGAATCATGTCGAACGTCGTCATCGTGTCATTGATTCCATACAGCAACAGGGGTTTTCGATTTTGGTGATCCGAGATCAATGGAAAGAAAACCGTGATCGACAATTGTCCAAGTGTCGATATATACTTAATATACATGGTTTTTTTGAACAAACCAATATGATTTTCGAACAGATTCGATGCGACCGTCTACTAAGTGCAGGGTTTTCCATTTTATCCGAAGAATGTGTTCATATAACACAAACACAATCATCGATCCCTAATTTGCATTTTTTACCTTATCAGGACTTTTTCGATGCATCTGTTTTGCGTAAATGGTTATCATTGTCTGGATAAACACTACATATCCTTTTTATTGTATTAAAAGAATAGGTCAATAGGATACAAAATGAATTCTCCTTTGTATCATGGAATAACCAATTTAATACCATTTTGGTCTTCTTCGATGATTTCTTTCCTTCATTTAGGGAACGAATACAATATGATTTTAAATTTGGTATTATCCGAAATACTTCGACATGTGCACTCCAACGTCGAGGAAGACTCTTTTTGGTTATTTGTATTCATTGGATTTTTTATCATGGTATGTTTGTTCAGATATCCATGGAAAGGAATGTTCACCTTTTTTCAACCCAATACGATTGAATTGATTGGACGAGAAGTTTATCATAAAGAGGATATTCGTTTGGAATACAATCATCCGATGGAAGCGATTAATCATTATCTCATTCACGAGCGTCGTATTCAAACCAAAGGATATGTAAACAATCATAGTGTATTCATCTCGAATCTACATCAGTATCGGATTCATCCGTCTGTTTATCTGACTATCACAAGAAGCAAGTTAAATGAAGAAACCAAGTTAGTGAAATACCAATTGTGGTCTTATTTATCCAATGTTGATACCTTTTTAAAGAATATGGTAGAACGGTATTTGTCTACTATGCATTCGGAAATTTTGCTGATTGGTTCAGAAAAGGATCAAATGTTATCTTATCCCGAACCGATTCACGCAATTAATTACTATATTTTTAGGCATAATAAACATGTCAAACTACGATGCATGAATACCATAACGCCCTATACCACGATGGATAAACAAACACAATCTCAATCTCAGTCATTACCGTTGGCGGATGAGTTATCTTCCGATCATAAAAACTCTACGTATTCTTACACACTCGATAATACTTCTTCGATTGAAATTGTTACGAATCTATGGTTATCTATTTATAGAGATCACCATCATGTTTATTATCGACTTTATTCCAGTGTCACGTCTTGTAAAGAATGGTTGGATCATATCATGTGCCAATATCGTGCTAATAAACACAAAAAATTTATTTACCAATTAGTCTTGAATGGAAACGAACAAATTTCAATGAGCGGAACTCACTACAAACGCTATTATTACAGCGAGTCCATGTGGGCCTTGAACTGGTATATTATTGAAAAACTACATTATCAATACTATGAGGTAGTGAATGGAGAAGATATGACACAGTATTCTAATGTATTAGAACCGATTGATTCGTTTCAAATGAAAGAAGATTTGTTTTTAACCATTGATAAACATGTCACCTTTCCGTTTCCGAATCATATCTCCGCACAAGAACAACTCAATCTTTTATATCATCGAGATCAAAACGTGACCTATCTTTTAAATTCGAATAGTTTACATGTAAAGAGTGAATTGGATTTGATCGTACAACAGTTTCGTGTCTACAAAACACAATTAAAGAATGATAAAACTCTTTATCATTTCACTTACTTGGGAATGAAGCACAACGAATTATTATTCAATACCCATGTGTTATCCAAACCGAATAGTTCTCAGGAATTGTTTGAAACCTTTGATGTACTCTATCACGAACATCGAGATCAATTGAAACAAGATCTAAATCAATTACGTCAATTGGATTATTATAAAAAACATGGCTTGAAACGAAAAAAAGGGTATTTGTTTCATGGTCCTCCTGGATGCGGGAAAACATCTTCGGTGGTGGCGATGGCACTATATGATTCTCGACATATCATTGAAATACCGTTCCATTTATTAACGTCTCACGACGAATTCGAAAAAATTATGAACCTTAGATCGATCAACCAATGCGACATTGACACCAGTCAAATCATCTTATTATTTGATGAAATCGATCACGGTATGGAACGATTAACTTCAACGCTTTCGGTTTCTAACGAACACTCTCTTATTCGTTGTTGTTCTAATTCTACGAATGCTCATACGGAACATCATCATCATTATCGAATCCAGTTAGGAAGTGTTCTTTCTAAATTAGATGGAATCGGTAATTATAATGGACTCGTGATCGTAGCAACCACGAATCAGATCGAGCAGTTGAATCCAGCTATTTATCGCGAAATGCGTTTGGATCCTCTCTATTTTCAACCACTTCGTCGTAGCGATTGTATCGATATCATTTTATCCTATTTCTCTCCGAATCATGAACTATCATGGGACACGATTGTAATACCAGACCGTGTCATATATGCCTCCAAATTAATTTATTTATGTCATACACATCATCATTTATCCTTGTCTGAATTTATACACGGTCCTTTTCAGAACCTAATCGATTCCCTACTTGAATTAAAGTGAATCCAAATTTTCTTTTTATAAAAAAGTGTTATAAAAAGATTTCGGAATCTATCTATCGCAATTCCTATTTCTATAGGAGTGAAATCTTGTAACAAAAAAAAACCAAGGATCGTGAAAATAATGTATTTACTACGAAATGATCATATAAATAGGACAATCGGGAATAGAGCCGTAAAAAGAATGGAAAATATAGGGTTTGGAAATATCCGTTCGATATTGAAAGTGTTTTCCTTTGATATTTCGTTTGAGTTCCGTTGGCGAGACTTGTCCGATGTGCAGATCATATTGCATTTTAAAATCTTGAAAACGAATGATTGGTAATTGAAGAATACCATCACATTCTTTAGTTTTACCTGTGACATCCATGTGAACCGACGACGGATAATACTTTCCTAGAACAGATGAATGATCGAGTAAGGAGGACAACGGTACTGGTAACAAAGAACGACTATGATGTGGCAGAATGAAGAGTAGTTGCAAGAAGGGAGTTACGATATCATTCAATTGGAAACGAATGGTACATAACCCCCGTTGGTGGTTTAATACATAGGAATGAAGATCATAGAATAAAGGAGTATAATAATATGGATAAAACCAAGTCCAGTCGGGGATGCCTTGTTCATAATAATTAATGGTCCATGCAATTCCGCGTAGATAGGAAGAGATCATTTCTTCCACGGATTCGACTTGTCGTTTTTGATAATATTCAATACGATATGCTTGAAAATTAAAATGGAATCGTTCAGTGTCCGATGTCATATTTTTCAACACGGACGGATCGGGATAGAAAGACGTTTGGGAATTGTAAAGAGTCTCGTAAAATTCGGCTTCGGATTGACTCAGTTTTTCGAAAAAACCGACCCATGCTTTGGGATGGAAGGAAATGTTGTCTGTTGTTGTTTTATAGAGTAAATTTCCATGCTCTATGGCGTTTTGTCGGTAAAGAGACAACACTTTATCAAATGTTCCATTTTGAAAACAAAGACAAGGTATCGCAGGTAAGAAGTCGTTACCCATCAAAAAGGTTATCGTTACGAAATCATAAAGGGTATTCTGGATATGAAAGACGGGTTCATCGACCGTGAGTAGAGGTTGTTCCCATCGTAAATGGTCTAATAATGCATCTTTTAAGCGATGAATATCGACATATTCATAGATGGGTTGCGGTTGTCTGTATATGCGTGCAACCCATATCATAGAATGTCGACTCAATAATCCGAGTAAAAGGAGGTCGGCGTCGTTACCGACGATGCAGACTCGTTCTGTCGGTAATGTATATTTTCGAATATATTGAATCAGTTTATGTTCGCCCTCGCCTTGTACTTTTTCATTAGAGAACACTACTTCTAACGATTGCCAATCGGGATGATACGTCATCATGTTTCGAATATACCAATCAATATATTTGGTTAAAAAGTCCATTAATTTTGTTCCTGGGGTAAAATTGTTTATATCGAATCCAGTATCACGTTGTGATGATGCGACACCATTGATGAATTTGTTCTGATAGCGTCTTTGTCGCTGTTGGTGTACTTTTCCCATTCCAGCGATTCCATCGACACATAAAATTAATTTTTTACGAGGTTTGATGTGATTTTTGATGTCTTCTAATCGTTCACAGATTTGTTTGAACAAAATAACATTATTTTTAGAAGTTAACACGTGTGAGAAAGAAGTGTTCGTGGTTGATGAATGGATTTTTTCCAATGATTCATGAAAAAGTCCATTCATGTCGATGGCCAATGTATCGATATCCTGTGGTAAATGTGTTTGGATGCATTGTGTGTGGAAATGGCGTTTTATCCATGGATAAAAATATCGGATTCCCATATTTATCAATTTCAATTCGATTTGATCTTATAGATTGTATTTTATTTAAATAATTACGGGTTGTCGAAACAAAAACCAAATATGTCACCCAAGTTTCCAATTATAGCCTATCCAAAACCGAACATGATAAACGATAAAGAAGAAGACATAGATTCAGACATCACCGATTGGACAACCGTACAAGTAAAAACGTCCATGACAACTGAACAACAACAGCAACGAACAGAATCTTCTCAATATATCCAAACTCATTTTGATTCGTCCTCTGTCATGTACACCATTGCTTCGTGGATTCAATGGCAGTTATTGGAAAATAGTCATCAACAGCAAATGGATCGAATCCCTGTAATGGATCGATATATGAATCTGTTTCGACCTAAAAAACAATCTTCTAAAAAAAAAGAGGATGATTCACGTCATCAACGTGGAGAATATAGTATGGTAAAACCCTATTGCATAAACCAGCGTAACTATCCTGTCATGTTCAAATTCATTCGTAAGAAAATTGATACATTAATTGGAATAGGGGATTCTGTACATGAATATCTAATATGCACACATGGACTTAATCATTTACGGGTATTATGTCCTCATTTTTGTTACGGATTCGGTATTTTTTACGCACAACACGAACCAGTGTATATCATGGAATGGATTCGGGGACAAAACTTTACACAATACATGGAGAACACCATGTATGATAAATATGACTCCTCGATGGGAGAACGATTCTTACAATTATTTATTCAATTGATTGGTGCATTGGAACTTGCACAAGAAAGAATGCAGTTCACACATTATGATTTACATATCGAAAATGTAATGGTGCGTCCGTTAACTGTCCCAATGACGTGTTTAAAATATCCGTTTCGAACATTTACAGTCGTATTAGAGAATGTGGATACCATATGTCAAATCATCGATTTCACATTTAGTTCCATTACACTTGGAACACGACGTCTAGGAAAAGATTCGCTGAATGCCTTTCCCGAAATCGGTATGTATCCTTTTTTTATACCAGGGGTGGATATCATTAAATGGTTATCAACAGTTTATATTACATTGACCGAGGAATTTTCGTCCATCACTCCTTCATCCCTACCTCAACGTATACTTCAGTTTGTTCGTTATTTGATGGATCATTTTTATCATATCTCAGTGGATGAAGAATTGTTAGACTTTAAATTTATAGCGTCTCATCTAACGAATTCCATTTACTATTCTTCCTTTGAACTCATGTTATTTTTATTAGATCCTACACATCAGAAATCGATTTGTGATATCTTTGAGATCACCCAATATCCTTTCCGTATTGAATTGGGATATCATACTACATGTAGTCCACAAGACGATACCGCTATCGATGAACATTTTCAACGCCTTTTTCAGATTTTGAGACTATCATCGGCCTCTGTCCCGTCTGTGGATCAATTCGAACCACCCGTCGACTTTGTATTTGATTTGAAATGTATTCGAAATCGTGTGAAAGCATATGAATCGGTGTCGTTACCATCCTTGGAATTAAAATCGTTACCGTTCATTCAAAAATTTTGTAACGATACTACAAAATGGTCTTCTTATATGACAAATGTCAACTATTATTTACGACAACATCGAATCAATCATTCGCTCTCTACAGAGATTGAAACGTATTTTCGACAACACGCCAATACTATTTTACGGTTATATAATACTTATCTATGTTTTTCGAATTATTTAAGCTTTCTATCCGAGTCCTTTTATCTCAATGAAAGCGAATAAATTATAATTTTACTTTATAGAAATCGCTATTTCATTTAATAAATAAAATTTAATTTATTATTTTATTGGACTATTATAAATGAAACTGTCTTCATTTGTTTCGCTCTCGATATTAACTTGTTGCTATGCATGGACCATACAGAATGGATTAATTTATGATAACGAGGATAAAGCATTTAATCTAAGCGGTATTTCATGGTTTGGTTTTGAAACCCAAGACTTTGTCATCAATGGATTATGGAGTCATCCAATGGAATGGTATATTGACTTCATTAAAGAACATCGTATGAATACCATTCGAATTCCTTTTTCAGCGGAATGGATATTATATCAATCGGATTTATACCCAGATCAATCATTCGTTGCAGCAGATCCGCAGAATCAACATCGACAATCGTTAGAGATTTTGGATCGAATCTTTGATTATACTGCAAAACATGATATTTATATCATGTTGGATTTACATCGTCTCCATAAAGAATATATTTCCGAATTATGGTACAGTCCCACCGACGATTTATTTTCCAATGATGATTTTTTGAAAACATGGTTTACCATGTTAGATCGTTATCAAAATCGCACTAATTTAATTGCCGTGGATCTATTGAATGAACCCCACGGAATTGCCACGTGGGGCGAAAACAATCCATCGACCGATTGGAATCAATTTGCTACCTATGCCATTCAAAAAATTCAAGATCGTTATCCGAATTCTACTTGGTTATATTTAGTTGAAGGAATTGGCTGGGGGAAAGATTTATCCAATGTTCGTTCTTATCCTATCCACTTACCCTCTGATATTCAAGATCGTTTGTCTTACAGTGCTCATACGTATGGTAAAAGCGTGGTTGGTTCGGTCGATCCTTATAATAAGTATTTGTTATATAAAGATTGGGATATCAATTTCGGTTTTATGAAATCATTGAACTATAGTTATATTATAGGCGAGTATGGTGGAATCACCGAGATTGATAGTTCATGGATGAGTTTTCTGGTAGATTATTTAACCGAACAAAATATGAGAAACGCCTTTTTCTGGAGTCTTGGACCTAATTCAGGAGACGTGAAAGGTTTATTATTAGACGACTGGACTACCTTTGATACTTTCAAATTATCCATTATTCAGCGATTACAACCTTATCCGACGTTTTAATTTTTTTATATATACACATTAATATAAAAAAATCACCAGATATACAAAAAAGAAAAGAAAGGATGCGACATCTTATTCAACCAAATTGTTGGTTACGATGGTTGGAAGGGTTTTCAACGGGAAGTATGTTTATGGCTGGATACTTGCTACATCATAACGTGACCGGAATCCAATATATTCTATTCTTTCATTGGATAAGTAGTTGTCTGTATCATATGTATCCTAATGATTATACTTTTTACGGAGATATTTTGGGTATTCATTTGATTAGTGTGTTACGAGTATGGAATATGTTATTGAGTCGTAATATATTGTTTTATAAGCGTAGTATACTCATCAGTCTGTGTTACTTATTATGTTATCGATATCCGTGTTCGCAATGGAAAGATATGTATACTTCGACTCCATTATTTCATCATAATAAACGATGGATTATGGGAGCGATATGTTTCTTCATATATCAATATCTGAATCATCCGTATAGTTATTATTATTTACTATGCTTTGCAAGTGCGTATCAATGCTATTTATTATCCAATGATTATTCTTTACCCATCACAACCATCTCCTTATACCGAATTGTGTTTCATCTATTTCTTGGTCTTGCATACTATTTGGAAATCATCATTGATTAACAATACAAACCATTCCTTTCTTCTTTTTCATTTCCAGACGGCGATGATTTAAAAAGTAGTCGTTAAAAAAAGAACCTCGAAGTATAGGATGATATTCATACATGTTTTGTAAAGAGGAGGTATGTTCGTTTTCATGAATAGGTGTTTGATTACAATAAAACATTGGTTCTAAGTGGGTCTCTTTGGTTTCAGGAAAAAATAAATGTAACAAAAAGATCATTTTCTTTAAACACAACATAACCGTTTGATTATTAGAGGGAATCTCTTGGATATGACATTTTAATAAAAATAATTGTTCAATCCAGTCTAAAAAGGGGATGTCTTTGATGTTAAAAAAAGGTATATTTTGTAATAAATAATCTTGCAGTTTGCGATATAATTGGTATTTAATCTCATGTAACTGAGATGGTTGTTGCTGAAATTGCAGAAACGATTCATTAATTAAAGAATAAAAACGAATCAGGATCATTTGAATAATTTTTTCACTTCGTAACTGTTGTTTAATCAATGATATATTTGCTATATGAATCGTAATTATCTTTTGAATATCTTCTTCCTGAAAAGATGTATTCAAAATAGAATCGATAAACAAAGAAAGATAAGACTCCTTTGGTAACGTTTCGAGAAGTTGTTGGTATTGTTGACAAAAGGTACATTCAAACATTATCTCTTGTAATAATTGAGATAGCAGATGATGCAACTGATACATTGTTACGCTGGTTGAGACACGAAACACACAGTTATGAATCAGACGCTGGATAAAATCAATCAATAAATGTTGTTCGTAAAATGGACACTGAGAAGAGACGGATTCCATTACAATAGACACATCCCAATCTTTTGGAAGAGAGGTATACAACATCGTATTTTCCTCTTCTCCTTCTTGTTTGTCAACATAAGGAAAGAGGACGACCCGTTTTTTATGTGTACTCGGTTTTAAAGAAAGTGTTCGAACTAAAAAATGTCGATGAAATAAACAATGAGAGAATACATAGATAAGACAATCAATAATACAGGATTCTTGCGAAGGGACTTCAAACAATGTTTCAAGTAACATGTTTTATTTTTTTTTATATTTTAATACTATTTAAACTATTTTGATTATGACATGTATTTTTGTGACGACCAAAATGAATATTTTATTTAGATACCAGAACGATATTGACCCTCGTAATATTTCTTTTGTACTTCTGATGGAGAATAGACGGCACACCCTCCTTCGGGATACAAAGGTTCGGTTGTATTCACAGAACAAATAGGAGCCGTTTGATTTTCATACAAGGGAAGACCATTGTATTGCATTTTAAAACAGTTTTCAAACGATTCCATTTCAACATTACAGCGTCGGTAAATCTTAAACATGAATCCTACAATAACAAGAAGAATAATTAAGGATATAATATCAAGTATACAACTCATTTTATTTTTTATTACAATCAAGATAAAAAATATTAAATTTTCGTTTTTCGTTTTTCATTTTTCGTTTTTCGTTTGGATAGTAAAAAAAAAAGAACATAAAGCTCTGAATCTTATAGAATGAAATAGATGAGCATCGGTTTGGATATTACTCATTATCTGTATCCCTTGCAAGATAGATTACCGTTTTCTATCGTGCAACATATTTTATCTTACCGACCCAATTATACGATTATTCCACAATATGACCTTCTACGAAAACATTTACGTACCAAATATTGTACCATTTGTGGGGAATATATTGATTTACATAATCCTAATTTTAGAACACGTCATATTCACCTGCGTTATAAACGATATTTTAAATACGACTCTCATAGTCATTATCATACGAGTCCGCTGAGTCCTTTTCATGTTCAATTACATTTACCAAATCATGTGTCCTACGAAGAGTATAAACGACTACAGAAACAGACTTATTCAACATGGGTAGTCTATAAAAAAAAACATAACAAGTTTTTTTATAACTTTAAAAAATTGTTATGTAAACAAAGCCGAACATGTGAATTAAGAGTCAACATGCTCGATATGAATTGTTTTAAGAATATTCATTTCTACTTGATGGATGATTTTTTCTATTTGTTTCCTCACATGAAACTAACATGGACAACACTTATGTCCTCTTACAAAATTTTTAAAATATCATCACAATTGGATCAATCCTTTTCGATGGAACATCAGATCATTCGATTGTTACAATCGACTCATTTTTACTTTCTTCTCTATAACTATGGCATCTTTTTTCTATTTGATAGTTGTAAACACGCACTGTTACAATGTCTTCAATCCAGTCACGGTTATTCATTACAATTCATGGAATTACCCGTTTATTTTTATATACAATTAATTAAATATAGTTATGCATTTATTCCTTATATTCATGATTCCATTTTACAAATGTGTGTGTCTCATTATCCATTAGACATGATTCAATGTGTGAAACGAGACATTCATTACTCCTTCTTTATGGATATTTCATTTATGGAATAAAACAGACGGAATTCGAATCCATAGATTTGCGATCCATTTATGTCCATGCGTAAGCGGTAATCCTTGATGTAAACTCTTTGGATGTATGTAACGTTGAGAGGCATCCAAGTTGAAAAAGAGTAACATATCCCCAATCTTTCCTTTATAGTTTCGTTTCATGTTTTCAAACTCGGTCTCGCCTTCCCCATATTCTTCTCCATCATTTAAATAAAAAAGAATGGTAATATATCGTGGTCCTTTAAATCGAATAAAATCTTGATAACAAGAGGCATCACAGGTCTCGCACTGATCATAATGTTTTTTATAATAACCATTGACTCCGTAACACACCACTTGTAATTCTTCCATATAAATGCTTGATAACGAGGGTTTTATCAACTCATAAAGAAAGGGAGATTGACGTATACAATCGTACAGAGAGGATACCAACGGATATTGTTTCGGAGATAACCAACAGGTCTGACTTTTGCGTATGGATTCGTCTAATTGATAACCGATCGTTTCAGAAGCCTTCAAACCTTTTTGTTGTGCGAACTGAATGATTTGTTGACATTGTTCTGTGGAGAGAAAAGATGGGTAGAAAATCGGTTCTTGATAGGGGAGATCGATGGACCCGATAGTCATAAGTGATGCATTGTTTATAGGAAAAGAAGATGATGACACAGAACGGATGACATAGAAATAAAGAAGGGATACGGATAGACTTGCTATGATTACAATTACGAAAAGCGATAACATCATACCAAATATCATTCTTTTTTTATTGGATAAAAAAAATTAATTATCAGTGAATGGAATAAAAAAAAATGATTTTTAAACATTTAAAATATTAAAAAAAATAAAATACTCATCCATTCCCTCCAGATGAAAAAACCAATGTTTTTATTGCGAAACATTAATGTTGATGTTATTGATAAGAAATACAATATACATCTTATCATCAAAGAAGATAATAAAATTTTAAAAACTAAATTGTCGGATATAACGGATAAAGAAGAAAATCATTATTTTTCTTTTTTAGATGAATCCAAAAAAAATCATCAATGCGTGGTCACCATGAAAAATTTCTTGAATCAAGAGTGTTTGCCAGAAACGACTAATTTGCATTGTTTCTGGGATCGTCATTCTTTTCAATATCGACCGTTAGGATGTCCTATTGAATATGTTCCTCATAAGATATATAAATCGTATCACTCTGAAATTACCAAAGATCAATATATTCTAAGGGAACAGGTAACGTCATCGCAACTGGTTCATTTTGAAAAAAACATTGCAAACACCGTGCATACTACGAATTCGGAACATAATAATCTAATCAAAGCTCGTTTTAATGTAAATGAAAATGATTATTATTTAATGGATGGACTGTTTTGTTCTTTTAATTGTTGTCTGGCTTATATTCGAGAAAATAGTAACAATCCCTTGTATCAAAACAGTGAAGTGTTATTGAATAAAATTTATTATGATATGTTTGGTTTGAAGAGTCAACCGCTTATCGAAGCACCTAGTTGGCGATTATTAAAAAATTATGGAGGACATATACTCATCGAAGAATTCCGTCGCAACTTTTTCAAAGTTGAATACAATGATTTCTCAAATATTGTCTATCCCTTGCAGAAATCGAAATGCGTTGGATTTTTATTTGAAAAAAATATTAAATTATAAGTCTCTTTCCAATTTAATTTTTATAAAAATTAAATTTTTTGTTAGGATCGATTGGAAGCTAAACTGGATTCATTGTCGGATGATAAGATAGTAGTCGTTGCAGAGAAACAAGAAGAGATATTCCAATCCATGAGTGGAAAATGGACGAATGAGTTCTTTTTATGATAAAACTTCAAACGAGTAATTTTAAACCATTCCGTATCCTTATACGAAGATGGTTGATGTGCGCGTATTGGTTCTGTAGAATTGTCTTTTTGACGACATTCGATCATCGACCAGTTGGATACAAAGGTTAATAATGAATAATCATGCAAGGATAGAAATAATTCCATATCCTGATTTTTAGCAATGGTCTCTAATAGATGACAAAACTTTGCATTTGTTCGAATACCGTTTGAAAATTGATTTTCGAATTCCACTATTTTTCGGTGACGATAGATATGATGATGCAATTTATTTCGTATTAAGAACAAGGTCATAATTTCATCTTGAATACGGTCGCAATAACTCAGTTCGTTCGAAATCACTCGTGTATTCTGAAAAATCCTATGAGGATCGAATTTCATGGACAGTCCGAAATTCAACGAATCTCGTAATACATAATCAATTTTATCGCAATCGATACCCGTCTCTTGATTATGAACAAGCCGATCATACCATTGTTCGCATTTCACTCCTAGAATTCGATCAATCACAAATTGAATTTCGTCATCGGTCATCTCAATAAGATGTTCTTTGTGTATATATCGTATCACATCCGCGGAACGTTCTTCATGACATGTCCATGGAATGGTCAAGGATGGAAATCGTTCGGAAAGAAAGGAATCAAACCAATGAGAGTAGGGTCCGTGACCAATATCGTGGAGCAATCCTGCGATACACAATAACTCTCTTTTCCGTTCATCGAAAAAGGGCGTCGATACGGAAGAGGATAACACTAATTCGGGTTGATGTTCGCACAGTGCTCGTAACACTATTTTGATCACATGATAGACTCCTAACGAGTGTTGGAAACGTGTTGTGGTAGCACTAGGAAATACTTTATACGAGAATCCCGTCTGTTTAATATAATGCAATCGCTGAAACGCAGGAGTATCAATCCATTGAATCGCCAAATCACTTACTTCAATATCACCCCATAAATGATCATGTATAATTTTCATTGTTTTCTTTTATTTATTATTTTTATATCATTTTAATTCAGTTTTTATTTTGATATTTTTATAGTAGTGTCGTTCATTCAAAGAAGAAACCAACACCATTAGGAAAGTGACGTATTTGAATAGTAGCATGGTTTGTAGGCAAAAGCGGGGTATGCATTTTGAAAGGAAGAATAGGTCGAAGACGATTTCGATGGAAAAAAGAAATAGATATTTCTCTGTTCTTTCTCCGTCGACGGAGAAGAAATGGACGGATTCGGAAACTGACAGAAAGACGCATTTGGATGTGAATAATAATATCCTAATGGTAAATAGCTATACGGATTTTCTCGTTGGACATCGTCATACGTAAATAGAGTTGTCGTAGATAAAGTATTCGTATTATTAGGACAAGAGGTTGCTGATTTCATATTCGTTCCTTTTTTATTTGTTACCAATTTAAAATTTTATTTTCTTTCTTTTGATTAAATAAATTCATTATGACTCAACAACAACAACAACAACGACAACCACTTTCTGATTTGTTTACTACACCGTTGGAAACAATATCCATAACTCCTACACGACAGCAACAACAACAATTGATGAGAAATTTGAAAGAAAAGGATAGAGAACTCTATGACAAATTTAAAGAATTGCGATTATTTATGATACATCATGAGGATAATTACGCAAACGTCGTTCGTGATATTTCTATATTGTATAATCAACTATTTCTATGTCTATTTCATAACATGGAGTTCATTGACTCTCGTTTGATTCGTAAGATACTTGAATATTTATATAAGTTTTTATATATCGAACATTTTGGAAATCCGACAAGACCAGAGACCGCTTTGTTGGATTTGATCAAACTTGATCAGGTGGATTCATACAATTTTTTCAATCCATATAGTAATGTTGATAACGATCAACGGTATTCTTCTGAGTGTGTGAGTCCTGATCAATTATGGACGATAATGTTCTCTCCGTATGATACCTCTTCATGTATAACATATATAGACAAACAAGATGTTATACATTATTATCTTACTCTTGCAGATCTACTTGCCAATCTATATCCTATATATCCTGTGAAATGCTCCATGTGTATGGTCTTTTTATTTAAAACACACTCATTACCTCGTTCGACCATCATTGGATGTCTATCCACAGTAGTTATCCATTTAGATAGGATTAAACAGGTTAGAGGTATTCAAAAAGAATTAAGTATCTTAGGACATATTATTGATAGTCATTCGTTACGTTGTGATGATTCAGATGTAAGAGAGAGGGAATTCGTGGATATCGTTAGTTATTTACTGAATATTTGGAGTAAAACATCATTAACGGATTCGGATTTAATACGTAAATTATTTACCATAAAGCAAATAAGCTATGCAAACCATGTACAACAATATGCATTGAATAAGACGACAATGAAATCCTTACGTGAAGATATAGATATGAACTTAGTCACGAAGATTTACGAATCCATACCTTTCGAAATAACCGAACAAACACAATCTAAAGCCTTAACTAAATCGTTGCTCAATCCTACAGCCAAATCATTTGTTCCAAGATAGCGATAGCATGTGTACACAGTCAGGCTTCATAGCGTTTGAGAGGTCGATGTAGTCCAGTCCATATAAATTGTGACGATTTAATAATAAGAGATGTTAACCTAATCAAAATCAATTCTTACCTATCAACCACTGTTCATATCTATCCTGTTTAATCATATGCACACGTATACAGTAGAACATTGTGGACTTAGATGATACCAAATACAAAAAGATTCTATGATAGAATTAGTCGAACATATTTGAATTAAAAATTATTTTCATGATAAAATAATTTTTTTCCAATAATATAAAAAAATAGATAGACATAAGATGATTCAACCACCAGAAACCAAAACACATATCGGTCAAAAAATGTCCCAATATGTTTTAGGAGATCCGGAACAACAACGACCATCCCATCTACAACAAGGACTAATACAACAACAACTGAAACGAATAATTCTACAACTAGACACACTAGGAACAGAACCACAAGACATAACAATGCGACAAGAACTACAAAAACGACAACAAGAATTAATACTACGACAACGAGAAGCACGACAAGCGGAACTAGGAAGAAAACTAACACGACGACAAACACAAATATTAAAACAATTAAGTTCAGCAGACTTAGAAGCAGAACAACTACAACAGCAATCTCCAGTAATACGATTAGAAAAACAACGACGACATCGACAAGAACAACGACGACGACAGCAACAAGAACAACAAAAACAACAATTACAACAACAGGATTATAACACCTATTTGAAAGATGATGAACTTAGTCTATATACTATCGATGTTGGTAGTTATGATACGTCGGATAAAATAACGTTCTCGATATTGAATAGGGAACTAACAGATATGATCGCAAGATTTTCGGAAAAAGTACACGATTTTTTGACTTTACAACAATCGCCACAAGTGACAGTAGAAGCATCCGTTTACGAACTGTCGTTGTTATATAATAATATCTTTATGAATATATTGTCTAGTATAAACTCAATTACGTGTGAAGAACTTTCGAAAGTTCTTCAACAATTATTTATTAGTTATCAATTGTTAGAACAAAATGAATTTTACAAAAGGTACAAAACCAGTATCAATCAATCTAATATTATACCTTTCTTTTTCACAAATCCATATTATGACTTTTCCACAAACACATTGATACCATATGAACTAATACCTGTATGTGATTTATCATCTCCCAATGTGTTAAGGATATCCGATTATTTAGCCAAACTATATGCATCTGAAACGAGGGTTAAATCATTAATGATCTTATGTTTTTTAATCCAAACGAATTCTGTTCCTCCCTTATTCAAAATAAGTTATATATCATATGTATTAATATTATTAGGAAAAGCATCCGTAGTTTTCAAGGAACGAAAACTACGACGGTTCGTAGACTTTGTGGAGAACAACCTGTTATTCGAAGGTGAAACATTATCGGAAACAGATCCAGACAATCATGAATTTATTATCAGGACCGTTTATTTATGTTCAATCTATTACGAGATGCAAAACTGTCGTACTTGTCACTATGATGAGGATAAAGAATGTGTCTTCCGTTCTTTGACAGAACATGTTCATCCATTAATGTCTAGATTATTTACAAAAGAACAATTTAAATATGCTCATAAAGTATTAAAAGACGCCAATGTAAAGACTGCTGTATTCAAAGTATTTGAACAGATAGCGCAACAAACATATCCTGAATTGATTCAACAATTAGCAAAACCAGCAAAATATGATAGAAGTAAACTCGACCAAATAAAGAGTAAGCTTGATATAGATGAAAATAAATCTACCACATCCACCGATTTAACAAAACTCGAACAGACTGAAAAGGTCATGATACCTACGCATAAACAAAGATTCAAAGCAAGTTTTACGTCATTATGTGATTATGCTAAACAGTATGCATTGGAAAATGGATATACATTGATTGAAATAGGAAGAGATGGAGATTGTTTATTACGATCGATCAGGATTGGTTGTTTGCTATTAGATAGGAATTTTAGACAAATAGTCACTTATTCCGAACAACCATACGAATTCACACAGCATATTGATCGTTTGAGAGCATCCATATGCGATTATCTTCAAGAGGGTTATGATACTTCTACGATCCTAGCTATCGATAGTACTACTTTTCATGGTCAATTACAACGACTAAGAAAACCGGGAATTTTTAATGTAGATCTGATGGATATGGTACCTCAAACCTTCTTACGAATGAATGAATTTGTAAAATACTCTACACAATTCGGTCTACTTGACGTTAGTATAGAAGGTTTGATTGAGACTAGAGAAATCACTGAATCGGGAATGGTTCAAAAACCAGGCGTCTATCTGGTTCATTATCCAACACTAGATGAAGTCTCCGCTCATTATGATATAATGGTGTTAAACGACATATTGGACGAAGAAGGTGTTGATCAGAGATCACTTAAAGATTTAGCTATGATGGATACTACACGTCGTCGTAGATAATATATGCTTATGATTATCTCAAACAGATTGGCTGGTTGGAATGGAAGGTATCCGTATCGAAGTTTGTGTATAAAAAAGTCATTTTCCGATGACCAAAGTCTATGGGAGTATACTGTATACCGTGAAAATCATATTTAGGACCGAGATATGGTAATATGTCCAATGAAATATCTTCTCCGCATTCGTTAAAAATTTTATCAATGATAAAAGAAGAGGTGTCCGATGATTTGGATTTCGAAATAACTCTGATTTTGTAAAAAGAACCGTGATACATATACTGTATATCGTACATATGTTTTTGAATGGTTTGGATATTATTTAGTAGAGTTTGATTAATGTATATACGTATAAATGTGCTTACGAAAGCACATGTCTTGCATAATGCACTCCAACGAGTTTGATGTTGCTGTTTACGATAGAATTGATATAATAAATGAAGTTTAGTCAAGCCATTCATTTTAATAGAAAATCTCTTTCTATTTAAGTTAATATTATTATTATGATATGAATATAATATATAGATATATATTTATATCTATATTTACTGTGGTTGTTGTAAGAGGACTGTTGTCAGTTCTTGGTAAATAGGACGAATCTCTTCAATAATATGATCTAAATGGGAATGATCAAGTGAATCGAATTCATCGAACTTATCGTGATGTTGTAAAATACAAGTGATTAATAATTGTAGTGCGTGACACGTTTCTAAATGTTGTGTAAATTCAAGAGGAGGTTGTTTCACTTCGTTGAGCATTTTATGATAAGAGTTATTGATGTGAAGCAACAAGGGTTCGCCCGAAAAGGGTTTATCAGATGCCGCTTTGCATTGCTTGACTGTGCTTTTGAGTTCGTATAAATAATATATCCATCGTTGTTTCCAACGAGGTAATTGTTTATATCGTTCCACTCGTTTGTGTGAAACAGTCATCTTTCGTTATTTTTATTTTTTTATTGTAAAAAAAATAAAATTTAAACGATAAATTGCTTCTATTAAATCCATGATAATGACGACACCTACAACCAGTCTTGAACAATGGTTTTGTGAAATTGAAACCCTAGAAGCGGAGGTTCGTATGCACGGAGAAACCATTACTTTTTGTAGACTTGAAAAATCACAAGAACAAACAATATTGTTTCTCAAAGAACAAATGGACAAAATACAGAAAATGGGACATATGGTTCAGAGAAAACAATTGCAAGGATGTATAGAGCAGTTATTGAATCGTGTGCAACAGCAGATGGATTCTGTGCACAGTTGTTTGTATTTTGTATCGACCGAAATGTATCGCTGTTTTCCTCTCCGCAAAGACGATTATTCGTCCATCTATCCGAAATATAAAATACCTAATCCTTATTATAAAACCAATCATGGACAATGGGAAACACAATTTTTTCGAGATTATTTTTTAAATCATGATTTCTATTGGATTGTATGTTTCGAACCGCCAACACGTATACGATTGAAGCAGTGGACTCTTAGTAAAGAGTGGACAGAAACAAAAGAATGGAAGAACAATCTAAAAGAGATGGAAACGCAATGGAAAGAATGGAAACAACGAACCAAGTTCCCTCTTTATTATTATTATGGTACTAAAACACAACTTCCGTTTTTAGAATCACAGTATTTATTGCCATCAAACGAATATACAGTGCATCGTAACGAGTTTTTCCAGTATCTGGAGCGTCAAGAGCAATTGATATCGCATGAACGATTACGTCAGCGATTACAAGATTTACAAAATTCAAATGTTAACACGGAAATATATGTGTTTGGAAAACTCAAGCACGAGATTCTGGAACATGTTGAGAACTATGCATTGAAAGAATTATACATTGAACGGGAAAAATGGAAAAAACTCCAAACATTTGTATCCGATCAGCAAGTATTTAATTTTAAAATATATCCTATCTATTCGCTCGATAAAAATGATATAGCGGATACCTTCAATACCCACTATAATGGATTGATGGGTATAAAATATTTTTAATTTTTTTTGTTGTTTAAAACCAAAAAAAAATGTCATCCCATGTCGGTGTCGCCGTGTTCAATCTGTCTCATGGAACGATTAAATTGTTCCAACATCCTGATTATTTAGAATTTCGATTTGATTTAAAAGATTTTCAACCGTATCATACATACGCAATTCATATCCATGAATATGGAAATACCATGAACGGTTGTGAAAGTTTAGGTTCTCATTATGATCCACTTCGAACCAATAGACACGGTAGTTTATCGGAACCCATCCAACGTCGTCATGTCGGTGATTTATTCAATAATTTTAAGACGGATGGAAAGGGTTGTTTTAACTATAAATGGACGTCTAAAGAGATGACCTTAAAAGAATTGTTTGGACGAAGTTTTGTGATTCATGGTGGCATTGATGATTATGGAAAGCAAGGGTATCAAAAATTAACAGATCAACAGATTAAACGAACTTGTCAGCAACTTGGATATACCTATTCGAATATCGAGGATGCAATTTATCAATTAAATCGCAATTCCGTGTTGAATGGTAATGCAGGAAAGCGTATAGCGTATGCTATTATTGCCATAGCGTCCCCAACGATCAAATAATATGTTTTATCGTCCAATGAAAACTGTATACATATAAGAACATTATGATCATAAGATAAATGGATAGATTAGTTTTATGGAATAAAACTAATCACTTTTTTTTATTTTATGACAAGTTCATTTTTATTATCACAGTATATTATTTTTTTTCTAATTGGAAGGAATGAAGCCTATTTCCACGGAAATCAGTAAAATGGAATTGTAAGATAGAATCATTTTGAATTTCCATGACGAGAAATCCGTGGATTTCTGCCATAAATATTTTTTCGGTGTCCATCACATCCGAAGGTGGTTGAACAGGACGGTAGATATCACTGAAAGAACCGCTGATTAAAAAGTGGATATTATGTTTAAAAATGTGTTGCAAATTATGGTCGTGTCCAGATAAATAGCAATCGACCTTATATTCTCGAAATAAAGGTAATAAAATAGCTTGTAGAGACGTTGATGTTTGATGAGGGCCGTTGGAATAAATGGGATAATGACCGCATACAATTTTCCATTTACTACGGCTTTCGCTCAGGATCTGTTTCAACCAAACTAATTGGCATTTATAATTTTCTTGATAAATACGTTGAAAATTGGATTTGTTGGAATCGTTCGATAATAATTTTAAAGTGTATTCGCGAAGCAAAAGACAGGTATCTATAAAAATGAAATGAACACTTTCTTGTTGAACATTGAGGACTAGATCATAGAAAAAATAGGGCATTTTCCAACGAGAATCGATGGATTTTTGGCATATTTCCAACTGTGCATTTGGATTTCCTAAATAATCATGATTACCTAAAATGGAAAAGCACGTTATATCAGGAAAGACTTGTTTGAAATGAGTTTGAAACAATGGATCCGTTGGATTTGATAGACCAATAGGGTAGAAATTATCACCTAGTAAAAAACAGTAATCTAATGGTAAAGAACGGAGACATTGTCCGTTGGATTGTTGGAATGAGTTGGAATATCCAGAATCTGCGCATATACCGATCTGAATGGGTTTCATACGGTCCATGTTATATTTTTTTATAATTATCTATCTTTCTTTTTTTCATACACTTTTTGATTTTTTTATATTCAAAACAAATACAAATATTTTTATTTTATGTTATCATCGATGAATTTATGATTTGTCGTAAACATAAGATACAAAGTTGAAGCGCATCTTTCTCATTCGTTTGATCATGAATTCTTAGGATGGCTCTTGCTGTACGGCAAGTGCATAATCCGCAAAAAAAAGAGGATGATGATGTTTCGTTTGTAGTTTGCGTTTGTTGCGAGGAGGGCGGTAATACAGTTGTAAGAAGGAAATGACTATCTTGGAGAGTGTTGATATGGATGTATTCTGCTCCATGATACATTTTTAAATAGGGATTTTCAAGATAAGGAGGTAGTATGGACATAGAGAAGGAACGCATACCTTCCGTCGAATCTTGGAGAACCATGTCCTTGATAATATTGTAATAATCGGATTCGATTTTGATATATGGAAATTGAATACAGTATGGATTGAGTTGGGTAAACGATTGTATTCCTAACGAAGTTCGTAGAAAAGAATGAATTTCAATCTTATGGTGTGTTTGAATGGGAGTATCTAAACACAGATATCCGAAACGATCGTCTTCGAATGATAATTGATAGATACTTTCTATCATCTTAGACGAACAAAAACGATTAATATGGATATAGGATAAAGTATATTGTATGGGTGGTTGCATTCTCTCTTTTTTTTTTGTAATATGCATGTATCGTTAAATAAATGTTAATGTTACACAAAAAAAAAAAAAAAAAACTTTTTTTTA
>Ga0194129_10003180_pt1 | contig 23213 bp, 25 predicted proteins | sample TA2KigCa35mmetaG_FD_150862 | JGI IMG/M metagenome (GOLD analysis project Ga0194129, IMG submission 150862) | Freshwater microbial communities from Lake Tanganyika, Tanzania - TA2015038 Kigoma Deep Cast 35m | ecosystem: Environmental > Aquatic > Freshwater > Lake | place: Tanzania: Lake...
CACGCGTTGGCCGACGGCGTCGCCGTGCTGTTGAGCCGCGGCGTCGCCGGGCGACCGCTGCGCGAGCAGCAGGCGGCGATGTACCGGCTCGGTGACGCTGTCACGCAGGTCGACGCGGCGTTCGCGCTGGTGCAGCAGACGGCCTGGCGACGCGACACGACGACGTCGCGCGAGAGCAAGGGCACGGCGATGGCCCGCCAGATGGCCCAGGACGCCGCCGAGACCGCCTGCCTCGCCGTCGCCGACCTGATGGGCCCGCGCGGCATGTCGGCGCGCGATCCGTGGCAGCGCCTGATCACCGAGGTGCGCGCGCTGCGCCTCGAGACCGAGTTCCTCGAGAACGCGCGCAGCGTCGTGGCCAACGGCCTGATCACCAGCGTCGAGGCGGACCGCAAGCGCGGCGCCTGACGCCGTCGTCACGCCTTCGGGCTGCCGCCCGACGACGGCGCGTCGGTCGGCGCGTCGGTCGGCGCGTCGGTCAGCGCGTCGTTCTCCCCGGCGGGGAACGGCGTCGGGCGCACCGCGAGAGCGCTCGACAGCGCCGCCGCCGACGTCGTTCTCCCCGGCGGGGCCTCGGGGACGACGAGCGACGTCGCGGCGGTGGCGTCTTGCGACGAAGCAGCGCGACCGCGCGCGGCCCAGCGTCGGCGTGGTCGCCACCCAGTCGATGGTCAGCGTGCGCCCGCCGATACCCCCCGGGCGCACCAGCGACAGCGCCAACGACTCGCCCGCGGCCACGGGCGGTACGTGGTCGCCGCCGCCGTCGCCGTAGCGTCGTGGATCGGGGGGATGCCGTCCTTCGTGACGTGCCACAGCGGGCTCTCGTGCACGAGCCAGCTCTCGAGCCCCGGCACGTCGCGGGGCGCCTGCAGCGCCAGCCTCTCCGTAGGCGCCAGCGAGCCGTGCCACGTCGTCTCGCCGTAGCTGGGCCCGAGGTTCACCTTCACCACGCTGCGGCCGTCCTGCGTCTCGGCGCGCACGCCGTCGGTGGTCACGCTCTCGCCCGGCAGCAGCGGGACGTCGACGACGATGGGCGTGCCCCCCGGGCTCAGCCGCACCACGCGGGTCTCGACCTCGAAAGTGAGCCCGAGCTGCACGGTGCGCTCGACGAGCAGGAACGGCGGCAGCACCGAGGGCGGCAGGTCGGCCTTGTCGGCGCCCTTGTTCGTGCCGTCGTCAGCGCCGCGCTCGTCGGCGACCCGCGACAGCTGCAGGTTGTCGTCGTCGGCGCCGTCGGCGTGGAGGCCGTCGACGGTCCAGCCGACGGCGCGCAGCGTGCCGCGCCGCGGGGCCTGCGGCAGCGCGATCTGCACGCTGGGCCGCGGCGGCAGCGGTCCCTCGAGCACGACGATGACGACCCAACCGACGACCGGGGCGCCCGGCTCTTGAAACGTCAGCGTAAAGCCGACGGCGGCGGTGGCATCGAGCAGGGGCCCCACAGCTGCAGGTTCACCGCCGACAAGACGACGACGAGGAAGATCTCGTACAGCGACCAGCGGCGCACCCACGCGTCGCTGATCTCGTCGGCGTCGGTGGCCGACAGCAGCGAGTCGCCCGGCGGCAGCTCCAGCGAGAGTGCCGCGCGCTCGAAGTCGTGGGCCCATGACACCGCCGGCAGCGCGCAGCAGCCCTCGATGCGGCTGTCGGCGACGACGTCGACCCGGCGCGAGCGCAGCTCGAGGCCCGGCGCGCCCCCCCGACAGCGACGTCGGCAACGCGTCGCGCCCGTCGACGACGGCGTGGCCGAGGGTGGTGCCCGGGCCCATCTCGAGTCGATCGCCGCGGAAGCTGCCCTGCACGGCGTCGCGGGCGGTGAAGCCGCCGCCGTCGAAGTCGAGCCACAGCGTGCGCTGCAAGGTCAGCTGTGACGGCGGCGGGTCGACGTCGCCGCGGCGGTCCTGTACGAGCTTCATCGCCTCGCCGGGAAGCAGGCGCCACGCCGGCAGGCTGCGCCACTCGGCGGGCAGGCGGGTCTGGTCGGCGGCGACGGAGGCCGCGCCCTCGACGTGGGCGATGCGCAGCGCGGGGCGCGCCTCGTAGACCCAGATCTCTTCGGCGGCGCCGTCGTCAAACGCCGGCGGCGCGACGAGCGGCGCGTCGGGTCGGGGGGCTGCGGCCCACCACCGCGATCGCGTGGCTGCCGGGGCGCACCTGCGCGCGGGCTCGTGCCCTCGACGCGCACCGGCACCGGGCCGGCCACCGCGGCGGCGTCGAAGCCGTCGAGCAGCGCGTGGGGGATCACGATCTCGCGCGCCTTGCCGGCGACGTCGAGCACCAGCCGCGTCTCGACCAGCAGCGGCGCGTCGTCGACGACCTTGTGGAGCACGGCGACGTCGAGACTGTCCTCTTCGCGGGCGACGCCCTGGTCCTGCTCGCGGTCGACGTCGACGTCGTCGCCGTCGCGCCGCGGGAACTGCACGTCGCGACCGCGCACGCGCAGGTCCAGCAGCGCCGTGCCCGGGGGCAGCGCGACCTTCTCGGGCTGCGCGTCCCACGAGCACCACCCAACACGATGTGCTCACCGGCGCCGAGGTCGACGGTGGGCCCCGCGGCGCCGAGCACCACCGCGGGCCGGCCATCGACGGTGACGTCGTGGGGCCGGCGCTCGGCGTTGTCGGGCAGGCGCACCCGCGCCGGCGTCAGCGTCGTGAACCGCTGCTCGCAGCTGCCGCCCGGTGCGTCAACCTTCCGGCTCCACGAGCCCCGCGCGCCCGCCCGCCGCCGGCCACAGCGCGTCCACCACCGCGGCGCTGCCGGCGTGCTCCACCGCCGCCAGCGTTGACCCGCGGCGCGTGATCGGCAGGCGCGGCAGCCAGAACAACGGGTCTCCCGGGCGGCTGACGCCGGGCAGCGCGGTGAACGCTGCCCGGTAGCCGGCGTCGCGCGCGGCCTCGACGACGCGCTCGTCGACATAGGGCGGCCGCCCGAACGGGTAGCTGACGACGTCGACGAAGGCGCCGCCGCACAGCGCCGCCAGCTGCTGCCGCGGCTGCTCCAGCTCGTCGCGCAGCGCCTGATCCGACGCCGACGCCAACGACAGGTGGGCCCGCCCGTGGGCGCCGATGGCGACCAGCGGGTCGCCGGCGAGGTGGCGGAGCTCCTCGGCATGCAGCATGCGGTCGAGCGCGGCCACCGGCGGGCGGCCACCGGCGATGACGTCGAGCTCGTGCAGCCGCCGGTACAGCTCGCCCTCGTCGAGCGAGGCCAACGACAGGATCAAGCACCGCGTCGCCGAGAGCCGCTGGCGGGCCGTCGACGTCGCCAACGGCCGGTCGATGAACCGCGTCGACAGCGCCCGGCCGCCCATCCGCTCGACGACCGCGTGCACGTGGCTGTCCCACAGCGTCTCGGGCTCGGCGGCGTCCAGCGGACCGGTGGTGACGAAGAACAGCGCCGGCACCCCTAGCGCGCGGCAGACCGGCAATGCCAGCTCGGCGGTGGCGGCGAAGCTCTCGTCGAACGTCAACACCGCGAGCCCGCGCGGCAGGCGCGTCCCCCGCTGCAGCGCCGCCAGCGCCTCGCCGGCGTGGACGAAGGTCAGCGCGCGCCGCGCCTCTTCGAGCGCGCGGGCCAGTTCGTCGGGAGACAGCGCCGCGTCGCGCCGTCGGTCGAGGTGGGACGCGCCCCGCGCCGTCGCGGGCAGCAACCGGCGCACCCGCAAGAACGCGACGGCGGCCCCGCGCGACCGCTCGCCCTGCTGGTGCAGGCGGCGCCGCACGGGGCCCACGCGCCCGACCTGCCGCAGCGCGCCTCGAAGCACGAGGCCAAGACCCTCACGAATCAACGCATGATCCCTTTGCTCGACGACACGGCGGACGCGGACGGGCTCGATCGTCGACCCGTTCGAGGAGGCCAAGCCGGCCCGGGGCCTTCAGTGGCCGGCGAGGAAGCGCTCGGCGTCGATGGCAGCCATGCAGCCCGAGCCCGCGGCGGTGATCGCCTGCCGATACACGGAGTCCTGCACGTCGCCGCAGATGAACACGCCGGGGATCTTCGTCTTCGACGACCGGGCCTGCGGCACCAGGTAGCCCTTGTCGTCGACGTCGAGCGCGCCCTCGAACAGCTTGGTGTTGGGCTGGTGCCCGATGGCGACGAACAGGCCGCCGGCCTTCAGGACCTTCTCTTCGCCGGTCTTCGCGTGCCTCACCTTCACGCCGACGAGCCAGTCCTTCTCGAAGATGCCGACCTTCTTCTTCTCGGTGACGATCTCGGTGGGGATCTGGTTCAGCTCCCACGCGATCTTGTCGTGGGCGCGGGCGCGGTCGACCATGATCTTGCTCGCGCGGAACTCTTCGCGGCGGTGCACCAGCGTCACCTTCGACGCGAAGCGCGTCAGGTACAGCGCCTCCTCCATCGCGCTGTCGCCGCCGCCGACGACGATCAGCTCCTCGCCCTTGTAGAAGGCGCCGTCGCACGTCGCGCAGGCGCTGACGCCGGCGCCGGAGTTCATCAGCTCCTTCTCTTTCGGCAGGCCGAGCAGCTTGGCCGTCGCGCCGGTGGCGATGATCAACGAGTCGGTGGTGACGACGTCGCCGTCCTCGGTGGTCAGCGTGAAGGGCCGCTTGCTCAGGTCGACGCTGGCGATGTTCTGCTGCTTCGCCACGGTGCCGAAGCGCTCGGCTTGTTCCTTGAACTTGGCCATCATCTCGGGGCCCTTGATGCCGTGGGGGAAGCCCGGGAAATTCTCGACCTCGCTCGTCCACATCAGCTGGCCGCCGGGGACGTTGGGCGCCGCGCCCTCGTAGACGACGGGCTTCAGGTTCGCGCGACCGGTGTACAGCGCTGCGGTCCAGCCCGCCGGACCCGAGCCGATGATCACCACCTGATGCGTGCCGTGCGTCGTCATGAGGAACCTCCAGGGCCCCGGGGCTACCGGAGCGTCGACGTCGCCGCAAGGCAGCGACACGGAAACGTGGACACCCACCGCCGCGCCGGAGACGACGCGGCCGCGCATCGGACGCAGCCGTCACGCACGCGTTGCGCGCCGCGGTCTTTGCGCTGCTGCCGAGGTCTACCGCTGATCCGCGCCGCTTGGCCGACGTCCGGCGCTCAGCGCACCGCCAACGAGCGCACCGTCGCCAGCGCCTCGTCGACGTGGCGGTTCGACTGCAGCATCGCCTCGTACTGGTGGCGGACGACGCCGTCCTTGTCGAGCACGACGGTGACGCGGGCGTCGGCGAGGCCGAAGAAGGCCTTCTTGATGCCCCACGCCTCGCGCAGCTTGCCGCCCTCGTCGGCGAGCAACGGGTAGCTGAAGCCGTGCTTGTCAGCGAAGCGCTTGTGCGACGCGACGCTGTCCGACGACACGCCGAGGATGCGCGCGCCGGCGGCGACGAAGTCGCCGGTGGCGTCGCGGAACGCGCACGCCTCGGCGGTGCAGCCGGGCGTCTCGTCCTTCGGGTAGAAGAAGAACACCACCGGGCCCTGCCCGAGCAGGCTGTCGAGGGTGACGGTGCCGCCGTGCTGGTCGGGCAGCGAGAAGGGAGACGCGCGTTCACCGGTCTTCATCGGCGCGTATCGTATCGCCCGGCCCTCCAGTCGACAACCAAGCCTCGGCGCGACGCCGACCGCGGCACCGGGGGCGTCGCCCGCCCTCAGGACCCGACACATCACGACTCCTCGACGGCCTTCGCCTGCTTCGGCGCAGGTGCCGAACGAGACCCTCATCCCCTGACCCCTTCCCCCAATTCCCGGGGGATGGGGGACGTGATGTTCGAGTTCAGCAACGCCGCCTCCTGCGGCCATGATGGGCAAAGGGAAGCCCTCTGCCAGAATTGGGAGAGGGCAGCGGCGAAGCCGCGAGTGAGGGCCGGTGTCGCGGCGGCGCGGGTGGCGATGTGATCGCGAATGCGCCCCTGCCCTCCCGTCGACAACCAAGCCCCGGACCACCCGTCAGGGTTGTTCGCCGCGCAGGCCGTGGATGATCCCGCCCAGCGCCGGCACCGCCAGCCCCACGCCGAACCCGAGCGCCCACGCGGGGTGCGAGAACACCACCCACACGGCGACGGCGAGCAGCGTCGACAGCGACCCCACCGCCGCCAGCGCCACCCGCGGCAGCGCCGCGCGGCCGTCGACGACGGCGAAGTAGCCGCCGGCCAGCAGCCACAGGTTCACCGTCGCGAGCCCGCCGCCGAGCAGGAACCCCGTGCTGTGCGGAAACCCCACGCCGTTCCACGCCTCGAGCAACCCGATCAACACCGCGACGGCGAGAGTGGCGGCGAGGCACTCGCGCGTCAGGCGGCGCAGCGCGCGCCCCATCTGCGCAAGGCGCCCCTGCGTCGTCTTCGGCGCCGTCTCGTCCTCGTGCCAGGTCTCACGCCAGCGCGCGTCGTCCCTGGCCCAAGGGTCGACGTCGAGGTCGCCCTCGGGCGCATCGCCGCGTGCGCCGTCGTCGTCAGGCGGGGCCATCGGCGCCTCCGTCGGCGGGCGGCGTCGGGCCGGGTGCGTCGGCCTCGTCGAGGGAGCGCTGCCAGCGGATCACGCGCACGATGGCGCGCACGGCGGCGCCCGTGCCGGCGGCGAGGAACAGCGCGAACCCCCACGGCGCGGTGCCGAAGCGGTCGTCGACGAAGGTGCCGAGGACGCAGCCGACGATCACCGAGAAGGGGATCTCGAGGGCGTAGATGTGCCCTCGCGTCGCCGTGCGCTGGTCGCGCCCGTCGGCCGCGATCTGCCGCAGGTCGCGGTACTTGCGGTCCCGCCAGCCAGGCAGCCCGCTCACGGCGCAAGCTCCGCGCGCCGCGCGAGGCGGCGCACGTTGTCGGTGTGCCGCACGACCACCACGAGCAGGCTCGCCACCATCGGCGCCGCCGCCGCCGCCCGCGCGCCGGTCAGGATCAGGGCCAGCACGACGACGACGACGGCGGCCAGCGACGCCACGCTGACGATGCGCGCGGCGGCGAAGGCGACGGCGAAGGCCACCAGCCCGTACCCCGCCACGACGGGAGACAGCGCCAGCAACGTACCGAGCCCGGTCGCCACGCCCTTGCCCCCGCGGAGCCGCAGCCACGGCGTGAAGCAGTGCCCGAGCAGCGCCGACAGCCCCACGAGCCCGGCGAACAGCGCGACGACGTCGTCGTCAGCGTCGGGCACGGGCCACACGTGGCGCGCCGCGTACGCCGGCAGGAACCCCTTGGCCGCGTCGAGCGCCAGCGTCGCGAGCCCGAGCCGGCGCCCCGCCACCCGCGCCACGTTGGTCGCCCCGATGTTGCCGCTGCCCGCCCGCCGCACGTCGGTCTTGCCGAACCACAGCGCCAGGAGCAGCCCGAAGGGCACCGACCCCACCAGGAACGCGCCCAGACAGCCGGCGAGCACGTGGCCCGGCCAGACCGCCGACTGCGTCAGGCCCGTCCAAGCGTCCATCACTCCTCGTCGTAGCAGGCCGGCGCCGGCGCGTCTGCGGGCAGGGGCGCCGGTTTTTTCCCGATTGACAGATCAATAAATATTGACAAGCTGCGTCACATGGTCGACCGGGGATCGCTCGAACAGGCCTCCGCTCTCGTCGCCGCCGCGCAGTCCGCTGATGACGCGTTGGTGGTCGAGATCGTCGGCGCCGAGGGCCACGTCGATCTCGTGCTGGGGGCCGCGCGTGTGCCGGGCGTGCTGCGCGGCCAGCCCTCGAGGCTCGTGCACGGCGTCGAGTATGAGGTGGTCGTGTCCGTCGGCGACGAGCACGTCGGCGTCTGCTGCGTCGCCGTCGGTGGCTGCCGCGTCGCGCCCGGGCAGGTGGCGCGCGTGCGCTTCCTTGGCCTCGACGTCGCCGGGCGCCGGCTCGGTCCGGCGCCCCCGGCGCCGGCGCTGTCGGGCCGGCTCGACGAGGTCGCGGTCGCCGACGTCGTGCAGCTGGCCTGCGTCGGCCGCCGCGACGCCGTCCTCGAGCTGCACACCGGCGCGGGCACCGGCGTCATCCACCTGCACGCTGGCCGCGCCGTCTACGCCCGCTGCGCCGACGGCGTCGGGGGCGAGCGGGCGTTCTTCACGCTGGTCACCGCGCGGGCGGGCACGTTCGAGCTGCGGCACGTGCCGGCGGGCTCGCTCGCGGGCTCGCTCGAGAACCTCGATGCCGACACCACGTGGCTGCTGCTCGAGGCGATGCGCCGGCTCGACGAGGGCGCCGTCGCTGGGGACGGCGACGACGGCGCGGAGCACGGCGTCGTGCCCGACGCCCGACCGGCCACCGGCGACGTCAACGAGGTCACGAACCCGATGCTGCCGTCGCTGGTCGCGCGCGGGCTGTCGTTTTGGTCGCCGTCGACGTCCCGGCTGGAGGCGGCGATGCGGGCGCTGTCGTCGCGCGAGGCTTCGCGCGACGAGGAGCGTGCAGCGGAGCCGCTGTTGACCCCGCGGGGGCTGCGCAAGCACTCGCAGCCGCCCACCGCCGCCGAGGGGCCGACGACCGCTGCGCCGACGTCGGCGCCAACGTCAAGTCCGCAGTCGACGTCGAGCTCGCAGTCGAGGTCGAGCGGTCCGCCGCTGCCCTCCCGCGCGACCGGCCGCTTCGCGCGCTTCTTCCACGAGCTGTCCGAGACGACGGGCGTGCGACCAGCGACGGCGTCGCTGCCGCCTTGCGACGACAGCGCCGACACCGTCGACGCCGCGTTCGACGTCGACCTCGCGACCAGCGAGTGCGTGGCGGCGGCGCTGTTCGACAGCGACGACGGCCCCGTTGTGGACGACGACGCCACGGCGCGCCTGCGGTTTGCATCGTTGCGGGTGCCGGCGGCGGCGGCGGCGATCGTCGCCGGTCCGGCCGAGCGTGACACTGAGGTCGTGCGCGCCTCGCGCCAGCCGTCGACCTGAGGTCGTCGACAGCTCGCCTGACGTGCCGGCGCGCGCAGACGCCCACCGTGACGATGACAGCGGATCATGGGCGGCAGGTCAGCGATGTCAGGTCAGCGACGGCGGGGCAGCGACGGCAGCTCCCGACGCAGCGGCGCGCCGGCTCGCGCAGCGCGGTGAGGCCAGCGGCGTCGTGCAGCGGGATGCGGGGGCGTGCCGGCAGCGCCGTCGTCGCGTAGCCGCCCCGCCCCGTGCACCAGCGAGCGAGCGAGTCGAGTTGCGCGCCCAGATCGGGCAGGAGACCGGCGGGCGGCGGCGGACGGGTCGGGCGTCGTCGCGGGGCAGGGTCGGGCGCGCGCGCTGGGTCGCCGTCGAGGCCGGCGTGGACGGGCGCGACGACGGGCGCGACGACGGGCGCGACGACGGGCGCGCCGCCTTCGACGGCGGCGACGACGAGCGCGCCGCCTTTGACGGCGGCGACGACGAGCGCGAGAACGACGACGGGCGATGAGGGCGACGACGGCGACGACCGCAGCGGCTGCCGGCGTGACGCGCCGGCGGGGAGTCGGCTCGCGCGGGGACGGCAGCGCGGGCGGCGGCGGCGGTTAGGGCGCAGCGCCGAGGATCAAGATCGGCTCGCGCGCGAGCTGCTCGTCGTCGCCCGGCTCGGCGGGGCGCCCTGGTGGCCGGGGTCGCTCGGGGCGCGCGCGTCGCCCGACCCCGACGGCCGCGCGTACGTCGTGATCTTCGTCGCCTCGCGCGGCGCGGCGAAGGGGGTCGCGCGCGCCTGCCCGCCGGCGGTCCCGCAGGCGGACCTCGGCGTCGGCGCACAGCCGCTGCCTTGGCCGGCGCGCAGCGGACGCGAGCGACGCGGCATCAAGATTTCGACAGCGCTGTCGGGAGACGAGGTCAGGGCTTCGCCGGGTTGTGCAGGACCGTGACGCGGGCCGATGCGAAGCCTTCGGCGCCGGCGGAGCCCTCGGCCCAACCGCGGATCACGATGTCGCCCTTGTGCTTGTTCAGGTCGATCTCGATGGTCGGCGAGGCGCTGGCCCACTCGGGCTCCTTGCCGTTCACCTTGAACGTCTTCTGGTCGACGCTGCCGTCGGGATACGTGACGCTGAAGTGGTACGTGTTGGTGAGCGCGAACTTCGTCGCGTTCGCCTTGCAGGACTTCTCGTACTTGTCCCAGGCCTTGTCGTAGGCGTCCCACTCGGCCTGCGGCGCGTCGTCCCTGGGCGCGGTCTTCGGCTCGGGCGCGTCCCAGGCGTTGGCGTGCCACGACGGCGTCAGCACGACCTGCATCTGCAGCTTGCCGTCCCGGGGCGGGTCCATGACCCAGGCCTCGCGTCGACGGGCAGCGTGGTACGAGAACTGGAGCTGGTACAGGCTCGCGTTGGCGGCGACGGGGATGGCGTTGCCGGCGTCCTCCAGGGCGGCGGCGTGCTCGACGACGCTCTTCAGGCTGCCCTTCTCGAGGAAGCTGACGCCCGTGTACCCCATGTCCTGAGGGTCGTTGGGGTGCTTCGCCGCGTGGGCGGCGGCCACGTCCTTGAGCTCCTGCGGGACCGCCGGTCGCCGCCGGGCCTGGCCGGCGTGGTCGGCGCGAAGGGCGGTGACTTGGACGCGGGTCATGGCGGCTCCTGTGTGACGAACGCGGTAGGCGGCCGGGTATATCCCGGATCCGCGGGCTTTGGCTTGCGCGCGGCCGAGGCCCATGGTCGGTTCGTGGGGTGAGCGAGAACCTGTACCCGAAGGACGCCCCCGAGACCCGCCGCAAGGGGCGCCGCAAGCCACGGCCGAAGCACCTGCCTCCCTGGGTGCCGCTCCCCGCAGCGCGGGAGCCCGCGTTCGACGCGGCGGCCACCGCCGCGAAGGCCGTCGCCGCCGCGCCGCCGCCGCCGGCCTTCGGCGCGCGCGAATCGAACCCGGCGCTGCGCTTCCACCAGCTCCAGCAGCGCCAGCAGCGCCCGGCCGCCAGCGAGCCGCCCAGGGCGGCCGACGAGGAAGAAGAATGAACGTTGGAGCGGCGCCGGCTCGTGGGTTCAGAGCGCGCGCCGACGTCTTCATTGGCCGACGCGGGGTCGGCGAGCCGTCGCGCCGTCCGCCCTTCACCAGATGGTGATGCGGTGTGCGTCGTCGCGCACCATCGGGTCGCCGGCCTTGCAGCCGAAGGCGCGGGCGAACGACGACAGGTTCGACGGCGGGCCGATGGCGCGGAAGGTCGCCGGCGCGTGGGGGTCGGTGGTCAGGCGGACCTTCAGCTCGTCGTCGGTGAACTTGCGGCGCCACACGGTGCCCCAGCCGTAGAAGAAGCGCTGGTCCTGGCGCAGGCCGTCGATCATCGGGTCGTGCTGGCCGGCGGTGGCGGCCTGCAGGGCGTCGAAGGCGACGGCGATGCCGCCGAGGTCGGCGATGTTCTCGCCGAGGGTCAGCGCGCCGTTGACCTTGTGGCCCGGCAGGGCCTCGTACGCCGAGAACTGCTCGACGAGCTGCGCGGTCTTGTCGGCGAAGCGCTTGCTGTCGTCGCCGGTCCACCACACCTCGAAGTTGCCGGTGGGGCCGAAGCGGCTGCCCTGGTCGTCGTAGCCGTGGATCATCTCGTGCCCGATCACCGCGCCGATGCCGCCGTAGTTCAAGGCGTCGTCGGCGGCGGGATCGAAGAACGGCGGCTGCAGGATCGCAGCCGGGAACACGATCTCGTTGGCCTGCGGGTTGTAGTAGGCGTTCACCGTCTGCGGGGGCATGCCCCACTCGGAGCGGTCGACCGGCTTGCCGACCTTCGCCAGCTCCCACGCCTGGTTGAACGCGACGGCGGCCAGCACGTTCTCGACGTACGACGACCGTGAGGTCGAAAGGCCCGTCCAGTCGCGCCACTGGTCGGGGTACCCGATCTTCGGCGTGAAGCTCGCCCACTTCGCCAGCGCCTTCGCCTTCGTCTCGGGGCCCATCCACTCGAGCTGCTCGAGCCGACCCTTCAGCGCCGCCGACAGGTTGCCCACCAGCGCCTGCATCCGCGCCTTCGACGACGCCGGGAAGGCCACCTGCACGTACAGCTGCCCGAGGGCCTCGCCCACCTGGCGGTTCACGACGTCGAGAACGCGCTTGAAGCGCGGCTGGAGCTCCTTCTGGCCGCGCATGGTCGCCCGGTAGAAGCGGAAGTTCTCGTCGACGAAGGCGCTGGGCAGAAACGGCGACAGGCCATCGACGGTGTGGAAGCGCAGGTACGCCCGCCACGTCGCCGCCGGCACGTCGCCGAGCATCTTCGCCACCTCGACGTGGAAGTCGGGCATCGCCAGCGAGAACTGCGCCGGCCGCGCCACGCCCACGGCGTCGAAGTACGCCGACCACGCAAACCCCGGCGTCAACGCGTCGGCCGCCGCGACGGTCACCGGGTGGTAGTAAAGCGCCACGTCGCGCGAGAGCTCCTCGCTCGACTTCGACACCCGCGCCAGGCGCGCCTCGAAGGCGACGACGTCGGTCGCCTGCGCCTTCGCCGCCTCGGCGGTGACGCCCGACAGCGCGAGCATGCGCTCGACATGCTGGCCGTAGGCGGCGAGCTTCGTCTTCTTGTCGTCGTCGAAGTAGTAGCCGCGGTCGGGCAGGCCAAGGCCGCCCTGCGTCACGTAGGCGATGTTCCTCGACGAGTCCTTGAAGTCGGGCTCGGCGCTGAAGTCGAAGACGAAGGCCTCGCCGCGGGCGTGGCTCGTGCGCAGAAAGGCGGCGATGGCGGCGCCGTCCTGCAGGGCGTCGATGGCCGCCAGGCGCGACTGCAGCGGCGCGAGGCCCCGGGCCTCGATGGCCGCCTCGTCCATGCCGGTGGCCCACAGGTCGCCGACGAGCTTCACCACGCCATCGGCGTCGGCAACGGCGGCGGCCTGCTCGACCAGCTGCCGCTGTACGGCCTTGCTGCGCTCGTCGAGTACCTCGAACGCGCCCCACGTCGTGCGGTCGCCGGGCAGCGGGTTCTCGTCCAGCCAGCGGCGGTTCACGTGGCCGGCGAGGTCGACGCACGCCGGGGTAGCGTCGTCGAGGGTCGCCCGGGTGAAGCGCACCGGGGCCGGCAGCTTCGTCTCGTCCAGCGCGAAGCGCGCGCCAGCCGGCGGCGCGTCGGGCCTGTGCGGCGCCGAGCAGGCGCCCTGCGACGACAACGCGGCCAGCGCCGCCGCCGCCGCGAGGCTCGCTGCGCACGCGGCGCGGACACGACGGACGACGACGACGACGGCAGGCAGGCGCTTCATCACGGGCTCCGGGACCAGGGCCTTGCAGGGGCTGACACGCGGTCGGGCGTGACGTCGTCGCCGGTCTTCGTCGCTCGCTCCCGTGCGTCCTGTACGTCCCATACGTCCCGTATGTCCCGTATGTCCCGTATGTCCCGTACGTCTTGTCGTCGGTGGACGGCGCTCGCTGCGATCCTCGACCGGTGCCTCGTCTCGCTCGACTCTTTCGTCAGCCCCTCAGGCTGCTCGTGGGGTCCATACGTCCCCTTCTGCTGCTCGTCGACACGGTCGCGCGACTGCCGAGCACGCCAGCGCCGCCCACGGGCAGCGGTCGGGCGCTCGTCGCAGGCGTCCGGCCGCGCGTGGTGGATATCGGCGCAGTGTCGTTATGTTTGACGGGGCATGAGGACGTTGACCTTTGTCATGCTGCTCCCGCTGGCGCCCGGCGCACCGTCGCCGCCGGCGCCGCCGACCGTCGCGCCGCCGACCGTCGCGCCGACGACCATGGCGCCGACGACCGCCGCGTCGACGACCGTGGCGCCGCCGACCGCCGCGTCGACGAGCGTGGCGTCGCCGCCGCCGTTGGTCATGGCGTCGACGTTGCCGCCCGCTCTCGTCGGCACCTGGGACCTCGACGTCGCGCGCTCGGACGACCCCGGGCCGCTGCTGCAGCGGCTTGGCGTGCCGTGGTTGTTCCGCGTCCTCGCGCCGCGGGTGGTGCAGCGGGAGATCATCGTCCAGCCCAGCCGTGTCCGTATTCGGGTGAGCGGCCGACCGCGGGACGAGGTCCTGACCGTCGACGGCAAGACCCCGTCGTACACCGAGCTCGTGGGCAGCCCGCTGGTCCTCGTGTCCCGCGTCGAGGGCGACGCCATCGTCTCCGAGGGCACCGTTACCATCGACGGCCGGCCGCTCGCGGTGAAGAGCGTGCGGCAGGCGACGACGAGCGAGATGCGTGTGACCAATACGTTTGGGTCGGGCCCCGACGCCCTCGTCTTCCGGCGCGTGTTCGTGCGGGCGGCTGGGTCCGACGTCGCTCCCCCGACCAGCCGGCTCTGACGTCAGCGGGCCGTCGCCATCGCCGTGGCCCGCCGCTCGTCGACGCCGCCGACCCCGACGACTCCGTGCTCGTCAAGCTCTGACGCGCTCTTCCTCAGAACTTGAGGAGCTCACGCGGCGGCTCCACCGTCTTCGTGCTCGTGCTCATGCGACGTCGTGGCGAGCCGCACGATGGCACAGCGGGCGTCGTGGACAGAGCGGCCGAGCGGCGCGCCGGGCAGCGGCCGCACGGGCGCTCCGACGTGCACGAACGCCCGGGGGACGAGCCGCCACGCCGAGCCAGTGGGGCGCGAAGGCATCGTCGCTGGTCCAGTGCCGCGCTTCGTCGTCGTGGCGGATCGCGACCGGGACGAGCGGCACGCGCAGCCGGCGGGCCAGACCGAAAAGGCCCCGATGAACGGTCCGAGGCCGGCCCCGAACGTACGGGTCGTGCCTTCGGGGCAGTCAAGGACGCCCACACCTTCGTCGAGCGCGGCGCGGGCCAAGCGGAGCACCCGCGCGCCGCTCGCTGCCGAGCCGCGCTCGACGAACATGTATCCCAGCGCCGCGCACAGCGAGCCGACGAAAGGCCAGCGTCGGACCTCGTGCTTGGCGATGGGACTGACCGGGAGGAGGGAGGCGAGCACGCGCGGATCGAGCCAGCTCAGGTGGGTCGCCACGATGATCGACGGACCGACAGGGAGCACTCCCCGCAGGCGCAGCTCGACGCCATGCGGGGCGAGCATCTCGCTGCAGGTCATCAGCAGCGCCCGCGCCTGCGAGCGGCGACGCTCGCCACGCACGACCTCGAGCGCGCCGAACGCGCGGCCCACAATGTCGACTGCAGCGCCGATGACAGCGAGGTCGCGCCCCATCGCGCGACCATGATTGGGGATGACAGCGCGCGGGGGTGTTCTCGTCGGCTCAGGCGTGAGCGACAGTGCGTTCATGCCGCGCATCCAGGCATCGAGGTCTTCGGAGCGAAGCGGGCGAACTACGGAGCGCGACATCGAGCACCTTGCTGGGCGTGCAGCTGACCCTTCGACGGTCACGGGACGATGAAGCGCGCTCGACGAGGAGGCGACTTGTCGGTCACGTCTCTGTGGATTGCGTTGCGCGCCGCGCACGGCCGTGTGCCGGACCGGTGACGTCGTCTGTCGCGCCTCGTCGAAGTCGGCTCGCCGGGCGCTGCAGAACGCAAAGCGTTCTGCAGCGCCCGGCGAGGTGTTTCTCGCTCTCGCTGAGGACGAGAGCGAGATAGATCGAGCAGTCTGCCCCAAAGCCCGTTGAGGGCCTTGGGACAGCCTGCTACCCTCCGCCGATGACTATCGTGGGGACTTCCGGACGCGGTCCCTCGGGTGTCGCGGGGGGCGCGTCCCCGTCGCCGCCGCCGATCCGGAGTGCGCCATCGTCAGCCGCCGCTGCCGCGTCCTCGACCGTGGCGGAAGCGTCGGCCACGTCGCCCGCCGCCGCGCGCGAAGGTCCCGCCAGGAAGCGGGCCGGTGTCGGTAACTCGTCGTCAACGTTCGAGGCCACCGAGCCGCGCCGGAGCGCGGCGGGCGGGTCCTCGGCCGGGATGCTGCCGGTGTCGTCGACGGGGCCGGCCGGGCGGCTGCTGGACGTGCGGCTCGGGCGGGCAGGGGCGGCGCGCTTCGGCGGGCCGCGCTTCGAGGCCGCGCTCGACGCCGCCACCCGCTCCGTCGTGCGCCCGCACAACGCCGCGCGGCTGTTGTTCGACGGGGTCGAGTCGTTCGCCGAGCGCGACCGCCTGATCGCGGCGGCGAAGTCGTCGATCCACCTGCAGACCTTCATCTTCACCGACGACGACACCGGCTGGAAGCTGGCCCGCCAGCTGATCGAGAAGGCGCGCGCAGGCGTCGCCGTGCGCGTGATCATCGACGGACTTGGCAGCAACCGCAGCGATGCGAAGCTCTTCGACGCGATGCGTGCCGCCGGCGTCGAGGTGCGCGCGCGAGAGACCGGGCTCGACCCCACCGAGCTGAACCACCGCTGGCACGAGAAGCACCTGGTCGTCGACGGCCGCGTCGCCATCACCGGCGGCATGAACATCGCCGACGAGTACGCGCTGGGCGGCTCGGGGCGGCAGGTGCTCGGGCGCGGCGAGGCGGCCGAGCCGTGGCGCGACGTCGACGTCCGGATCGAGGGCGCTGCCGTCCACGACGAGCAACGCGCGTTCCTGCGCAACTGGGCCCTGCTCGGCCCGGCGGCGCCATCGTCGTCGTCGTCGGCGGCGGCGCTGTTTCCGCGCGCGCCGCTGGCCGGCGCCGCCGAGGTGCGCGTGGTGCAGCAGCACCCCGCCGGCGACCCGCCCGAGGACCACCTGCTGCAGCTGTACGTCCGGGCCATCGGCGCGGCGACCAAGAGCATCACCATCGAGCACGCCTACTTCGTGCCGCCGCCCGCGCTGCGCGACGCCCTCGTCGACGCCGCCCGCCGCGGGGTGCGCGTACGCGTGATGACGAACTCGAAGGAGAGCTCGGACATGGGCTTCGTCGTCGACGCCGCCCGCTACCACTACGACGCGCTGCTGGCCGCCGGCGTCGAGATCCACGAGAAGCGCGGCGGCACGCTGCACAGCAAGACGGCGACGTTCGACGGCCAGTACTCCATCGTCGGCAGCTACAACCTGAACGGCCGCAGCAACGGCCTCGACACCGAATGCGCCGTCGCCATCCGCGACGACGCCACCGCCGCCGGACTCGTGCGTCGCTTCGAGGACGGCGTCGCCGAGACCACCGCCGTCGACGCCGCCTTCCTCGCCCGCGACACCTTCGTCGACAACCTGAAGCAGTGGATGCTGCAGTCGGTGTCGTGGACGATCTAGGACAGCGCCGCCGCCGATGACGCCCCCTGCTTCTTCTCCTCCGCCCCCGAATGGCTCCGCTGGCCCGGCCGGACCGCGCGCCGCCGCCGACTCCCTGCACGCGCTGCTGCAGCAGGCCCGCGCGCGCGCGCCCCGCGACCCCCAGGGCGCCCTTGCGCTGCTCGACGGCGCTGGCCGCGATGATGGCCTGCTGCACCACGCTCGCGGCGCGCTGCTCGCGCGCCTCGGCCGCGTCGACGACGCCGTGGCAGCCCTCGAGCGCGCGGTGGCCGCGCTGCCCGACGTCGCCGACGTCGCCGCCAACCTCGGCGCCGCGCTGCTGCAGCAGGCCCGCGCGCAACAGGGGGCAGCGCAGCGCGTGACCCTCGAGCGCGCCCGCGCGCTGCTGCACGACGTCGTCGCCCGCCGCCCGCTGTTCGCCGACGCCGGCGCGGCCCTCGTGCTCGCCCACGAGCTGCTCGGCGACACCGCGCAGGCCGTGGCCGCCGCCGACGCGAACCTGCAGCGCTTCCCCGAGGACGCGGCGACGCTGTTCAACCGCGCCAGCGCCCTGCGCGCCGCCGGCCAGCGCGACGCCGCGCGCGCGACCCTGCAGCGCCTCGTCGCCGCCCACCCCGACTTTGCCCCCGCGCAGGACGCGCTGCGCCGCCTGCAGGCCTGACCCGCTTCAGGGGACGGAGCGCACGCGGTCGCGCCGGCGGTAGCCGTCTTCGTCGGTCTCGAGCGGGTCGGTGCCCAGCGCCTCCTCGAGCAGGCGCCGCAGCTTGCGCACCGACCTTCAGCCGGTCGTCGTGGTGCAACGGGTGGTCGTCGCGCCCCCCCCACGCGTCCTGCAGCACCTGATCCTTCGTCGCCGTGCCGCCCTGCCGGCACAGCGCCGCCAGCAGGTCGAAGAGCGCCTTGCGCCCCGACAGGTCGACGACGCGGCCGTCGGCCAGCAGGATGCGCAGCGCGGCCTGCTCCGCCGTCCACTCCAGTGCGTCGAGCTGGTGATGCGTCACTTCACGCAAGTGGAAACTGCGTTGGTACGGCAACGCCCGCGGCCTGCTGAGCAATGCGTCCCGCTCCACCGTCGATGTCTACGAAAACGGCGAGCGCGACTACCCGCCGGTGCCCGGCGACGTCCTCGTCTGGGAGAACGGCCGCTGGGGCCACGTGGCGCTCGTCACCGCAGTGACCTCGTCCTACGTCGACGTCATCGAGCAGAACGTCAACGGCAACGGCAAGTCGCGCCTGACCCACGCGCGCGGCCGCATCGGCTCCCGCCCAAACGGCTGGGCCCCCACGGGCTGGGTGCACGCCAAAGACAACCGCGGCGCCGCCGCCGTTGATGCCGGCGCCGCCGGCGGTGACGGAGCGGCAACCGGCAGCTGCGGCAGCGTCGACGACAACGGCATCGTCGTCGCCGCCGACCGCGCCTGCTTCGCTCTGGGCGGCACGCCGTCGCATCTGCACGCCGAGCGCGGCCAGGGCTACGCCGGCGACCTCGTCTGGACCCACACCACCGACGACAGCGGCGTCGACCACAGCGCGACGTGGACGCTGAACGTCGCCCGCGTCGGCACCTACCGCGTCGAGGCGTTCGTCGACGCCGACGTCGCCGCCGCGGAGCAGGCGAAGGATCGCGTGCGTCACGGCGGCACGACCTCCGACGTCGTGCGCGACCAGTCGGCGCGCGGCGGCTGGCGCAGCCTGGGCGAGTTCGCCTTCGTCAGCGGCGGCGATCAGCGGGGGGGCCTCGGCGACAACACCGGCGGGTATTCGACGCCGTGCGGGTGACGCCGGTGTGCGCGACGCTGAAGAGCACCACCGAAGACGCGCCGCTGAACGTGCGCTCCGCCGCCTGCCGCGACGCCACGAAGGTCGGCGAGCAGCAGAGCGGCACCACGGTGGAGCGCCTGTCCATCGTCGACGGCACCGCGGTCGACGGCACGACGGTGTGGCAGGAGGTCCGCCAGGGCAGCCTGCGCGGCTTCGCCACCGGCGCCGATCTCGCGTGTCCGTGAAGCACTTCGCGCGCCGCGCGCTTGCCCGGCGGAGCCGCTTCGGCGGCTCCTTCCCCGGCTTCTTCACTGCTTGTTGCCGCGCCTACTTCTGCGCTGACTTCTGGGCGGCGAAGCGCTGCTCGCTCTGCATCTTGACCCACGCGGTGGACTGCCTGAGCCCGTCGTCGACGAGCAGGCCGCGCACGAAGCCGGGCACCCACTTGCTGATGGCGATGTCCACCGAGTACTCGACCTGTGCGCGGTCGGGTGCGCCGTCGACGGGGGTGACGCGCCAGAAGCCGACGCTGTCGTCGAGGTCGCTGCTGCGGTTGTAGTCGAGGGTCCACGTCATCCACCGCCCGGCGACGTCGATCTCGTGGTGGATATAGTACTCGATGCTGACGCCGTAGCTCTTGATGACGAAGTTGACGTCGACGACGCCGCCGTCCTTCTTGTAGGGCTCGCACTTCTTCACTTCGGGGATGAAGCGCGGGTACGACGGGTAGTCGCGGATGATGGCCCAGACGACGTCGGCGGGGGCGTTGACCTGGAAGATCGCCAGCCCGCGGCCGCCGGCCTCGCCCTCGGTCTGCCGCATCACTGGCTTGCCTGACGCGAGCACGGCGCGGTCGGCGTCGGAGAGCACCAGCGGCTTCGGCGGCCGCGGGTACGGCTTCAGCACGCCCTTGTGGTCGTGGGGCTTCGTCGGGTCGGCGGCGGTGGCTGGCGTGGCGACGCAAAGCAGGGCGACAAGGGCGGCGGCAAGAGGTGCAGGGACGGCGCGCATGGGCGTAGTGTTCCCGACGCCGGCCGTGCCGTCGAGCCCGCCGGATGTCCGACGTCACCCGGATCCACGGGCCTCCCCCCGCACGCTACAGTCACGCCATGCATGACAACAGCGACCGGTCGTGGGTCCTCGCCGCGATCGCCTTCGGCGCGCCGGCGTGCACGGTGTTTCTGGCCGGCGACCCGAGCATCGTGCTGTGCGACGGCGACGGCGACTGCCCCACCGGGCAAGGCTGCGAGGCCGGGTTCTGCAAGCCCTTCGACGCCGTCGACCAGCCGTTCGTGCTCGACGCCGGGGGCGGCGAGGGCGAAGGCGAAGGCGAAGGCGAAGGCGAAGGCGAAGGAGAAGGCGAGGGAGAAGGCGAGGGTGAGGGCGAGGGTGAGCCGCCTCCGCCTCCGCCGCCCCCGCGGACCTGCCGCGAGCAGCGGACCCGCGATCCGCAGTCGCCGACGGGGTCCTACGGGCTCGACCTCAACGGCGACGGCGCTGTCGATGGAAGCTTCTTCTGCGAGATGGCGCGGGACGGCGGCGGCTGGACTCGCGTGGTCCTGCTCGACAACCGTGATCTGGCCTTCGTGTGTCCGCCGCAGTGGCGGACGACCCAACTGCCGGGCGGCTCGCTCGGTTGCGCGCGGCCGTCGGGCGGGGCGTCGCAGCCGGGGGTGCGCTTCGGGGTGCCCCACGACTTCCAGGAGGTCGGCGGCCGTGTCACCGGCGTCGTCTTCGGCGACCAGGACAGCTTCGCCGGCGGCAACCAGCAAAACGACCTCGACGGCATCTACGTCGACGGCGTGTCGTTGACGACCGGATTGGTGGCGGCGCGCGAGCACGTCTTCACCTTCGTCGGCGCCCACCCGTTCCAGAACGAGATCGTGAACCGCTGCCCGTGCGAGGCGGGCGCGAGGGCGGCGCGCAGCTTCGTGAGCGACGCGTACTTCTGCGACCGGCCGACGGCGGCGGCCCGACCGGAAGGGCGCCGCGCCTACGACATCGACAACCCGGTGTGGGACGGCCCCGACGTCTGCCGCCCCGCCGACGTCGACGGCTACTTCGCGCGGGCCCTGGGCCGCACCCACCTGGCTGCCGACGGGCTCGAGCTCCGGATCATGTCCGACCAGAACACCGACGCCGTCAGCAACGCCGACGAGAACGTCGCGTTGATCTTCGTCGAGCTCTACGTGCGCTGAGCCGCTCCGTCGCCGGTCGGCGCCGTCGGGGCCACCAGCCGCCCGCCGCGCCGGCGCGCGGTCCCCACCAGCGCCGCGCGGAACGCGAGCAGCGGCGGCTCGTTCCTCGCCAGCAGCGCAGCGTCGGTGTCATCGAACCACAGCGACGTGAAGAACCCCACGTGCACCGCGATGCTCGTCGGCGTCGACGTCGACCACGCCGCCGAGAACGGCCGCGGCGCCGCGAACCGCCGCGCGTAAGCGGGCTCGAGCGGCTCGAGCCCGCGCAGCAGCGCGCCGGCGTCGGGCGCGCTGCGCTCGACGATCGCGCCGTGGCCATCGCGAACGAACACCCGCGCCGCGAATGGCGCCGCTGCCCCCGAAGCCACCGCCGGGCCCCAGGGCAGGGGCTCGCCGTCGCCGGAGACCACCGCGCCGCCCGTGTCGAAAAGGACCCCCGACGTGCGCCCGGCGGCCAGCACCTCGTCGACCAGCGCCCGCCGCTCGGCCGCCGTGGGCGCCGGCGTCGACAGCGTCCACGCCAGCACCGGGTCGGTGCCGTCGAAGCTCTGCCAGCGGTTCTTCGTCGTCATGCCGATCCTCGTCAGCGCCGCCGCGCCTTCGTCGCCTTCGTCGCCTTCGTCGCCTTCGTCGCCTTCGTCGCCCTGGTCGGTCGGGGCCGCGCGGTCCGGTGGTCGTCGGCGCGCTCGCGCTCGAGCAGCTGGCGCACCAGCGCCTGCGTCTGCGACAGCTCGGCCTTCAGCGTGTCCAGCTGCTGCGCTTGCGAAGACGCCGCCGCCGTCCCCGGTTGCTGCGTCTGCGAAGACGGCGCCGCGGGCGTGTTCGCGGGCGCAACATCCCCGGGGCGGGGTGGCGGCGGCGTCAGGCCGGCGAACGGGCTCCACAGCGAGGGCACGTTTCCCGCGGCCCACGGCCCGCCCGGCAGCGGCACCAGCTGCGCCATCTGGGCGACCTGCGCCCAGAACGCGCGCTGGGCGTCGGCGAGGGCGCGCTGGGAGCCGAGGAAGGAGTCGAGGCCCTCTTGCATCACGCGGGCGAGGTTGTCGCGCAGCGGTGTTCCAGCGAGCTTGACCGCCTGCTTCAGGAGGCCGACGGGCAGCGCGGCGCGCGCCTCGTCGCGCTCGAGCAGCAGCTGCACGAGGATCTCCTTGGTGATGTCGTCGCCGGTTTTCGCGTCGCGCACGACGATGTCGGCGCCGCGTTGCACCATCTGCTCGACCTCGACCAGGGTGACGTAGCGCGACGCGCTGGTGTCGTAGAGCCGGCGGTTGCCGTACTTCTTCAGCACGATGGCGCCGTCGGGCGGTCGGGCGGCGGCGCCCCGCGCCGGCGCGGGCTCGGGCGACGGCTGCCCCGGCGGGTGGCCCGGCGGTGGGTCCTGGCGCGGGTCGTTCATGCGGTCCTCCGACGGGCGACAGCGCGACCCGACGTCCGTGGATGCCGCAGTCGCACAATCCGGTCAACGTCCGCACGTGCGACTGCAACATGGACGGCGGGGCCCGCTGCTCAGAGCGCGCCGGCGGCGAGCGCGCCGAGCGCGAACGCCGCGGGGCGCAGCCGCGGCGTCGGATCGACCACGACGCCGAGCGCGGCGAAGGCAGCGGCGACGACGTGGACGACGACGGCGACGTTGGCGGGGGGAGCGGCGCCGAGGGTGGGGCGCAAGAGCCACGCCGCGCCGGCGCCGAGCAGCGCGAGCCCGAGCGTCCCCCTGAGCGCGCGCGGCCGCCAGGCGCCGCCGAGGACGACGAGCCCGGCGACGACGACGGCGAGGGTGTCCACCGCCGGTCGTCCGACGGCGCGGCGCGGGCGCGGCAGCGTGAGGACGTGGTCGGCGGGCGACAGCGCGGTGTCGTGGGTGCCGGTGTGGTCGATGGCGCGTAGCGCGAGGCGGTGGGTGGCGGGCAGCGCGACGAGGCCGGCGACGTCGACGGCAATGTCGCCGTCGTCGGCGCAGGCGGCGACCACCCGCAGGCTGCGGCCGTCTCCTTCGACGGGGGCCTGCTCCACCGGGCCCGTGGGGCAGGGGGCGTCGCCGGCGCGCACGACGATGGGTGTGGCGGGCAGCAGCGCCGCGTCGGCGTGGGCGAACACGAGGTCGACGGTGACGCCGACGTCGCCTTCGCCCTGGTCGACGGCGACGGCGCCCTGCGACAGGCCGGGCAGGTGGCCGAGAAGCAACGCGGTGACGAGGGGGGCGAGGGCGGCGGCCACACGCCGAGGCTGGCACGGCGCGGCCGGGCAGACAGCTGGGGGCGTCGCGGGCGGGGGCGCTTTTTGACTCTCCCGGCGCGACCAACGACGATCCCTGCGACGACGTGGGAGATCGCCCTGGACGGAGCCGAGCTCGACCGCCTTGTGATGAAGCCGACC
>Ga0194129_10003183_pt1 | contig 23197 bp, 17 predicted proteins | sample TA2KigCa35mmetaG_FD_150862 | JGI IMG/M metagenome (GOLD analysis project Ga0194129, IMG submission 150862) | Freshwater microbial communities from Lake Tanganyika, Tanzania - TA2015038 Kigoma Deep Cast 35m | ecosystem: Environmental > Aquatic > Freshwater > Lake | place: Tanzania: Lake...
AGATAGGGGACGAACCCCTCGCCGTGATGGCCGACGTTCGGCAGGATGACCTCGTTGCGGATGTAGAGGATCATCGCCTCGATCGCATTCGCGCCGCCGGCCGGCACCCCGCCCTTCGCCATCGCACGCCGATGCGACCGCGCGACCATCACCATCAGCAGGAAGAGAATCGCACTCCCGAAGACGAGGAAGACCACATGCTTGCTCGGGGAAAGATCGATCTCCAACCCGCCGAGGTGCACCGGCTTCCACTTGGGGAGGGTGCACTCCATGAAGAACGGGAACTTGTAGTACGGGATCTCGAGATGATCCGAATTCGTGATGTGCGGCGTGATGATGTCGACCTTCTCGGCCGAGTGGCTCATCTCGGGGAGATGGCAACCGGCACCGCTTCCCTCGGCGCGCACCGGAGCGGCGGCGAGGGTCAGGAGGGCGAACGAGGCGAGGAACGCACGCAGCAGCATCAGGATCTCAGGAAGAGAGGCTCGAACAGCATCGTCACGAAGAGGAATCCCACGAAGCTCACCAGCGCCGTCCCCGAGGGGACCTCCAGCGCAGGGACACCGAGCAACGCATGGATCATCACCGCCGCGAATCGCACGAGCGAGCCGAGCCCCCATCCCGCGATCGGGTTCTCGCGCATCAGCGGCCGTGCGACCGCGAATCCCACCAACTGCACCACCGAGGCGATCGCCGCGCTCGACCAGATCGCGCGCACCGTCATCGGGTCCGACCACCGCAGCGTCACCATCCAGGCGAGCCCGGTGATGACCGCCGTCGAGAGCACACCGAAGCGGACCCAGGCCCTCATGGTCCCTTGCGCTCCTTCCGCTCCGCTTCCTCACGCCGCTGCTCCGCCATCAGACTCCGATACATCGAATAGATGGCGGCCGCCGCGCCCGTGAAGACGCCGACGTAGAGGAAGAGCGGATCGGTCCCCAACCGTCGGTCCACCCACTGCCCCAAATAGAGGAAGAGGAGGATGGAGGCGAGCAGCTGGAACCCGAGGCCGGCGAACCGTCCGGCCGAGGCCAGCGCAGAGCGAGAATCCTCGGGCATGACAGCCTTGAATCCTAGGAGCTTGTGAAAAAAAGCGCAAGCAAAGCAGGGCCGTGACCTAGGCCATTTCTGGTCGTCAAAATGTGGATAACACTGGCCTCGAAGCACGACCAGACGGCAGGGGTCGGGTGGCAGGGGACAGGGGACAGGAAAACCTCATTCGCCAGGACGGTCCTCGTGGTCTTCAAACTGCCCGTCGGACTCCTCTGCGCCTCGGCGCTGAGCTTCACCGTCGGGGCTTGGAATGAGGGAGGGGTCGGGCGGTCGGCGGAGGCGACGGAGCGACCGGCCGAGGCGGGGGCGGAGACTGGGCCACTGGATGGGATCCTCGACGTCCGGGTCGGGGAGGCGGTCGACCTCGATTTCCTGGTCACCCATCGAACGGAGGAGCGCCTGGAGCTCAGCTTCCCCGATGGCCGGACCCATGAGGTCGTGATCCTCGACGCCTCGGGAGCCCCGGTCTGGCGGTGGAGCGAGGGGCGCCTCTTCACCCGCGCCATGCAGCAGCGGGTCCTCCGCGGTGGGGACCAGCTCACCTTTCGAGAGCGTTGGGTCCCGTCGAAGCCGGGGGCCTATACTGCCGTCGCTACCCTCCGGAGCCGCGAGCATCCCATCACTGAGCGCGTGGCCTTCGTCGTCCCGGCGGGGTGAAGGGCGCCTGAGGGCACAGTAGATTGGGAATCGCGTCACGCGTCCTTCCCATCACCCTGCCCTCGTGTCGACCACCGACTCCCGCGATCTCGAGCTCCTCGCCACTCTCTCCCGGGCCCGGGGTGAGATCGCCGCCCAGATCGGCCAGCGGATCGTCGGGCAGCACGACATCATCGACAACATGATCTCCGCGGTCCTGGCGGGGGGCCATGTGCTGCTCGTCGGTGTCCCCGGCTTGGCGAAGACCCTCCTCATCCAGACCATCGCCCAGTCGCTCGACATGGAGTTCAGCCGGATCCAGTTCACCCCGGATCTGATGCCGAGCGACATCACGGGGACCGAGCTACTCGAGGAGGACCATGGGACGGGCCGGCGCGCCTTCACCTTCGCGCGTGGTCCTGTCTTCGGGAACATCGTGCTCGCCGACGAGATCAACCGTGCCCCGCCAAAGACCCAGGCTGCGCTGCTCCAGGCGATGCAAGAGCGGACGGTGACGGTCGCGGGGAAGACCTATCCGCTCCCGGATCCCTTCTTCGTGCTCGCCACGCAGAACCCGATCGAGCAGGAGGGGACCTATCATCTCCCCGAGGCGCAGCTCGACCGTTTCATGTACGAGTTACGGATCGGGTATCCGACGCGCGAGGAGGAGGAAGCGATCGTCACCTCCACAACCGGCGTGGCACGTGGCGAGGTGCGGCCGATCGTCTCGGCAGCGCAGTTACGGGAATTGATGGCGCTCGTACGCCGGCTCCCTGCCCCGCCCTCTGTCGTGAGCCATGCGGTGGCGTTGGCCCGCGCCACGCGGCCCGGCGAGCCCGATGCGTCACCAGCGGTGCGGAAGTACGTGAGCTTTGGCGCCGGACCACGGGCTGGTCAGAATCTCGTGCTCGGGGCCAAGGCCCGAGCCGCGATGGATGGTCGCGCCGTGCCCGATCTCGAGGATGTGGATGCCGTCGCGTTCAGTGTCCTGCGGCACCGTGTGGTCCTCAATTTCCAAGCCGAGGCCGAGGGGGTCGGGATCGAGACGATCCTCGGTCGACGATGACACCCTAAGTGGTTCGCCGCGTTCAAGATGACGGTCTGGTGACGGACCCATAGAACCATCGGGGGCGCTGATGGGCTGAGTCACACGACCAGGATCAATGGGGTGCTCCCCCAGAGCAGCCTCTGGGGGAGCTGTCTGGATTCAGACGACCACCCCCTCACCAGGTCACATCCCTTCCGATACCCCTACTCGCCGAAGCGGTCTGGGACCTGATACTCCTTGAGCTTCCGGTACATGGTCCGCTCGCCGATCTGTAGGATCTCGGCAGCTTTCCGGCGATTCCCCCTCGTCTCTCGGAGGGCAGCCAAGATGGCGGCCTTCTCGATCTCGGCCATCGTCATCCCCGGCGTGAGGGTCACCCCGCTCGACGGCGCGACGGTCCCCGGCGGTTCGACGCCACCCCCTGGCCACTCCACCCCGCCACCCTGCAGCAACGTACCTGCCCCGAGTCCGATCGGACGACCCCCCGCCATGCCGCCGCCAGACCCGCCGGACGCCAGCTGCTCCATCATCGCGCGGTCCTGATCGACCCGCCGCCGCAACTCCTCGAGCTGGAGCTTCACCTCCACCAAACTCCGGACGATGAACTCGAACTCTCGACCCTCAGCGCGACCCTCCTCTCGGAGGATCGACCCGATGGGCACGGGCAGAAGCCGATCGCCCCCACCGTCGCGGATCGCTGCCGGGATATCAGCGATCCCGATCTCCCGGCCGGTCGCGAGCACGACCATGCTCTCGATCAGGTTGCGCAACTCGCGGATGTTCCCCGGCCACCCATAGTGCACGAGCGCCTGCATCGCCTCGGCGGAGATTCCATGGAAGGCCCGATCATGCTGTTGCGCGAACTCTTGCACGAAGCGGCGCACGAGCAATGGGATGTCCTCGCGTCGCTCCCGAAGCGGGGGCAGATAGATCCGCAGGACGTTCAGCCGATAGAAGAGATCGGAACGGAACTCGCCGCGCTCGACGCTCTCGCGAAGCGGACGGTTCGTCGCGGCGATCACGCGCACATCCACGGGGATCGCCTGCGTCCCACCAACGCGCGTGACCTGCCGCTCCTCCAGGACCCGCAAGAGCTTGACCTGCGTGCTCGATGGGATCTCTCCGATCTCGTCGAGGAACAACGTCCCCCCACTCGCGAGCTCGAAGCGCCCGATCCGACGCTCGGCCGCCCCGGTGAACGCCCCCTTCTCATGCCCGAAGAGCTCACTCTCGAGCAACGTCTCTGGGAGCGCGCCGACATTGACCGCGATGAAGGGCTTGTTCCGGCGCGGTGAGAGCCGCGCGAGCGCTCGTGCGACGAGCTCCTTCCCCGTCCCGCTCTCCCCCTCGATCAGGACGGTGCTCGAGACCGGCGCCATCTGCGCGACCTGCACGAGCACCTGCCGCACCGCCTCGCTCTCGCCGAAGAGACCCGTCTCGCGCGTGACCCGCTGCCGCTCCAAGAGTTCGGCAACGCTCACACGGAGCGCCTCGGGGGTCACCGGCTTCACGAGCACATCACTGAAGCCAAGCGACTTGAGCCGCTGCTCGAGCCCCTCGTCCCCGACATCGGACAGCCCGATCACCGCCGCCCCGCCCCAGAGCTGGTCGCGCACGAGGCTCATCGTCTGGGCATCGAGGAGATTGCCCGTGAAGACGATGACATCGGGCTTCGCACGACGGATCTCGCTTGGGAGATCGTCCAGCGGCGAGACCATCGTGGTCTCGATACCGTCGGCCTCGAGGAGTGCGTTGAGTCGAACCGCGGGTTCGACATCGGTGAGGGTGATCAGGACGCCCATGGTGCTACCGCTTCACCGTCCCCTTGGTCCAGAAGGGGAAGGAGGTGATGGTGCCGACGACACGCTTCCCACGGATCTCCACCTCGAGGGCGTTCCCCGGCTGGGCATGCGCGGTCGGCACATAGGCGGTGCCGAGTCCCACGCCGACGCTCGGGCTCATGATCCCCGACATCACGACCCCACTCGGCGCGCCGTTCACGAAGACCAGGTAGCCATGCCGCGGGATCGCCTTCTCGGTGAAGGTGAAGCCGACGAGCTTGCGTGGGATGCCGGCGGCCTTCTGCGCCTCGAGAGCGGGACGACCGACGAAATCGCCTTTCTTCATCTTCACGAGCCAGCCCAGCCCGGCCTCAAGCGGGGTGATGGTGTCGTCGATGTCGTTGCCGTAGAGCGCCATCCCCATCTCGAGGCGAAGCGAGTCGCGACACCCGAGTCCAGCCGGGGTGATCGCTCCCGTCCCCATCAGCGCCTTCCAGAGCGCGGCGGAGTGCGCGGTGTCGTGGTAGAGCTCGAAGCCGTCCTCGCCGGTGTAGCCGGTGCGCGAGAGGGTCATCGGGATCCCCGCGACGGTGGTCTCGACGAACCAGTAGTACTTGATCGCGGCGAGGTCGGCCGGCGTGAGCTGCTGCAGGATCGACTCGGCCTTGGGCCCCTGGACCGCGAGGAGCCCGATGTCATCGGAGACATCAGTCAGCGTACAATCGAAGCGTGACACGTACTGCCGGATATGCGTGAGGTCCTTCTCCTTATCGGACCCGTTCACGACCATCATCAGGTGGTCGGCGTAGCGATAGACGAGGCAGTCGTCGACGAAGGTGCCCTGCTCGGTGAGGATCGCCGAGTAGTGGACCTGCCCGATCCCGAGCGACGCGACGTCATTGGTCGTGACGTAGGTGACGAAATCGATCGCCTGGGGGCCACGGATGATGAACTCCCCCATGTGGCTGACATCGAAGACGCCGCAGGCGTTGCGGACGGCTTGGTGCTCCGCGGTGATGCCGGTGGGGTACTGGATCGGCATCTCGAAGCCGGCGAAGGGGACGATCTTGGCGCCGGCCGCGAGGTGGAGGTCGTAGAAGGGGGTGCGCTTGAGCGGGACGGAGCTGGCGGACATCGCGGGAGAGGTCAGGGTGCGGCCCAGACGCGACCGTTCATCAAATATGCCGAAACGGCAGACCCCAGCCCAGAGGTGGGACCCCAACAGCGACCCTCCCCCTCGGCCCAAGTAACGAGCCGAAGGATCTGGTCAGCGACCCCGACGCTTCTTCGTGGATCCCGACGGGGGTGTGCCCACCGGCCGCCCATCGGCACCGACGATGATGATCGGCCCCTTTTCGATGTCGTCCTGGAGATGGATGCCCTTGTCCTCCAACTGCAGGCCCGCCATCAGGTTGGTCTGGACGAAGAAGAAGTCGGCCTTGGTCTCGTCGACCACGTACCCGAGGTCCTTGAGCGAGGCGACGGTCAACACGCTCAGCGGATTCTCCCCTGAGTTGAGATACCCGGTCATGAGCTCGGTGCGCAGCACCGCCTCGCGCCAGTGCGAGTTGATCGTCCCCGACCCACAGCTCGTGGGCACTCCAGTCACACAATTCTCCACTGGGACCTTCTGCCCACCGGTGTAGGTGCTGCCACCAATGGCGTTGAAGGCGACGACCGCGTTCGCGCCAGAGAAGAACGTGTCCTGCTTGTTCGAGGTGCTGGAGGCTTGCTGCAGGAGCGACTTGGCATTCCAGAGCGTGCCGATCCCGAGCACATGCCCCATCTCGTGCAGGATGACGTTCGCGAAGCTACCGGCATTCTCGAGGTTGGCGAGATCCGCGGTGTCGAAGCGCATGGTGCCTAGGACAGTGAGCCCGCCGTTGGTCGCTTGGCGGATGGAGCAAGGCCCCGCAGATCCAAGTACGGCGCCGGGACCGTCAATCAACTCGAGTCGCACGATGATTATCACGTCATCGACGATCTCCGTGAGCGCATCAGGTGAATTGCAGCTTCCTGCCGGAAAGTTAAGCTGCTGCACCGGGAGATCGCCCGTGATGATCGTCTCCCACCTCGTGGCGGCCTGCGCGAAGGTGTTGAGCTGTGAGACTGTCGGCATTGTGACGAAGCGCAAGCCGACGTCGAACCCCGCCGTGCTAGCCTTCCCCGTCGCCGAGAAGATCGCGGGGTTCCCCGCCCCAACCGTCATCCCCGCGACCGTCGCCGAGAGTACATTCGGGCCCGTCGCGAGGGTCCAGCTTCCCACGCTCGCGACTCCGCTCGCATTAGTCGTCGCGGTCGCCCCTGTCACCGACCCGATCCCCTCGACCGTCGCGAAGGTGACGGACCGGTTGGCAACGCCATTCCCGCACTCATCGAGCACCTCGACCTGCGGGGCAATGCCGACCGCGCTCCCCGGCGCGACGACCTGCCCATTCCCCGCCTTCACCCGCACCGTCTTCGGCACCCCGATCGCACACCCACGCACCTTGAGGATATACGTCCCGCGCTCCCCCGGACCCCAGGTCGTCGCTCGGATAAGATAGGCGCCTGCATTCAGCGTGCTCGTCAGGCGCGAATCGCGCTGCACACCGTTTACGATGTCATCATTCGCGTTGAGCGAGTCCCCCGTCACCGCGTTGTACAGGAAGAGATAGGGATCCTCGATCCCGGTCAGCTTCGTCATCTCAATGATGACCGAAGTCTGCGCCGTGAGCGTCAAGAGATAGAAATCGAAGCGGTCGTTCTCGGAATCCGACCCCACAGGGCGTACCCAAGAGCAATCAGTATCGCTGAGACTCCCGATGACGCTGTCCCCCACCGCGATCGGCGTCGCCCCCCCGGCGGTGCACGGATCGAGAATGCTTTCCACCGTGAAGACGACCGGCGTGAACCCCGCCACCCTCGCCTCGAGCGTATTCGTGCCGACCGCGGGCCCCATGGTCCACGACCCGACGGTCGCGATCCCGTTCGCATCGCTCGAGACACTCGCCCCGGTCACCGAGCCACCCCCACCAGTCACCACGAAGGTCACCGTCCGCCCCGCGACCCCGTTCCCATGCTGGTCGACGACCTTCACCGCCGGCCGGATCGGGACCGCGGTCCCGAACTTCACCCGCTGCCCATTCGCGAGCACGTTCGGCGCGGTGATCAGCGCGGTCGGATCGTCGGGGAGCCCCGACGCGGTGAAGAGCGCGGCCGACCCATTGCCAGCGACCGTCGCCGAGACGCTCTGCTGCGTCCCCGCCGTCTTACCGAGGGTCCACTGCACGCTCGCCAATCCCGCCGCGGTCGTCGTCGCCGTCGCCGCGGAGAGGGTGCCACCGCCGCTCACCACGGTGTACGTCACCGTCGCGCCCGGGATCGCGCTGCCCAACCGATCCTCGACCTTCACCTGCAAGGCCTGCGGGAGCGCGGTCAGCACCTTCGCCGTCTGACCATTCCCCGCGACCGCGATCGGCGAGACCGGCGCCTGCTGCACCGTCACGTTCACCGTCTGCGTGATCGTCTCGACCGTCGCGGTGATCTGCGCCGTCCCATTGCCCACGGCGGTGATCACCCCGGCGCTCGACACGGTGGCCACCGTCGCGGCGTTGGAGCTCCAGGTGGGCACTACCCCGACCATCGCCTTCCCCTTCTGATCGATGATGGTCGCCGTGACGGTGCTCGTCGCCCCGATCGCATCAAGGCTGAGTCCCGATGCGGAGAGCGTCAACGTCGTAGCCTTGAGCGGCTCGGTCGGGCTCGAGCAGGCGTGGATCCCGAAGCCCAACACCAGGGCGACGGCGACAAGGGGGAGGGTGCGAAGAGTCATATCCTATAGATGTACAGGACCGACTCCCGGAGGGCAATACGAGCGGTAGATTCCGGCATCCCTCCGCCTTGGACATCGATGCGACTCCGACTCACGGCCCTCCTCCCCCTACTTGTCCTCCTCGCCGGTTGCACCAACACCGGCCCCTCGGTGACTGACCTCGCGCGTTGGGAGACCCGCGCCGCTGCGACGACGATCACCCGCGACGATTGGGGGATTCCGCACATCACCGGCATGACCGACGCCGACGCGGTCTTCGGGATGATCTATGCGCAGGCGGAGGACGACTTCAACCGTGTCGAGATGAACTATCTCACCGCCTTGGGGCGTCGCGCCGAGGCGGAGGGGGAGAAGGCCCTCTGGCAGGACCTGCGGATGCGGCTCTTCATCGATCCCGACTCACTGCAGGCCCTGTATGGCCGGAGCCCGGCGTGGCTGCGCACCCTCATGGATGCCTGGGCCGATGGGCTCAACTACTACCTGCACATCCATCCGGAGACGCGACCGAAGGTCCTGACCCGCTTCGAGCCCTGGATGGCGCTCGCCTTCACCGAGGGGAGCATCGGCGGCGATATCGAGAGCATCTCGCTCGCGGGGCTCGAGCGGTTCCACACCGACAGCGCCACCGCGACGACGGTCGCGAGCTGGCAGCCCTATGAGCTCAAGGAGCCGAGCGGGTCGAACGGCTTCGCGATCGCCCCTGCGAACAGCGCGACGGGGCACGCCCTCCTCCTGATCAATCCGCACACCTCGTTCTTCTTCCGCGAGGAGTTGCAGATGACGAGTGAGGAGGGGCTCAATGCCTACGGTGCGGTGACCTGGGGACAGTTCTTCGTCTATCAGGGGTTCAATGACCGCGCGGGGTGGATGCATACCTCGAGCGGCGCCGATGCGATCGACGAGTATGCGGAGACGGTGACGCGCACCGCCACCGGATGGACGTATCGGTATGGGAGTGAGGAACGCGCGGTGCTCGTGGATACCGTGACGATCCAGATGCGCACGGATGGCGGGCTCCAGCCGCGCCGCTTCCCCGTCTACCGCACGCACCATGGACCGATCGTCCGCACCGAAGGGGATCGGTGGATCGCCGTCCGTCTCATGCATGACCCGATCACGGCGCTCACGCAGTCGTATACGCGGACCAAGGCGCGGTCGATCGCCGAGTTCCGGAAGACGATGGACCTGCACACCAACTCGTCGAACAACACCGTCTACGCCGATGCCGACGGGCATATCGCGTATTTCCACGCGAACTTCGTCCCGAAGCGCGACGCGCGCTTCGATTGGCGGAAGCCGGTCGATGGGAGCGATCCCGCGACCGAGTGGGGGGCGCTTCACACAGTAGATGAGAGTCCACTGGTGATCGATCCGCCGACGGGGTGGATCCAGAACACGAACAACTGGCCCTATTCAGCGGCGGGGCGCTTCAGTCCGCGCCAGCGCGACTTCCCGGCGTACATGGACTGGTATGGGGAGAACCCGCGCGGGATCCATGCGCTCGAGGTATTGCAGGCGCGTCGCGGCTTCACGCTACAGACCTTCATCGATGCGGCGTACGATCCGCATCTCACCGCCTTCGATCCGCTCCTCCCCGCGCTCTTCTCCGCCTACGACCGACTCGGCGGCGCCGCACCGGAGCGCGCCCGCTTCCGTGAGGTGATCGACACGCTCCGGCGCTGGGATCGGCGCTCGAACACCAACTCCGTGGCGACGACGGTCGCCGTGCTCTTCGGCGAGGCGCTCTGGACCGCGTCGCGCACCGATCCGGAAGCGGAGGGGATGGACCTGCTCGCGTTCATGACGACGAAGAGCCAGTCCGCGATGCGACTCGCGGCGCTCGACAGCGCCGTCACACGACTCGAGCGGGACTTTGGCACATGGCGCACCCCGTGGGGAGAGATCAATCGCTTCCAGCGGCTCACCGGCGACATCGTCCAACCGTTCAATGATTCGGGGCCGAGCCTCCCGGTGGGGTTCACCTCGTCACGGTGGGGGTCGCTCGCGGCGTTCGGCGCGCGCACCTGGCCGGGGACGAAGAAGCTGTACGGGACGCTGGGGAACAGCTTCGTCGCCGTGGTGGAGTTCGGCGACACGCTCCGCGCGCGCGCGGTGACCGCCGGCGGCCTGAACAGCGTCCTAGGGTCCAAGCACTTCAACGATCAGGCGATGCGCTACACCACGGGGGACCTCCGCGAGGTCTACTTTCACCCCTGGCAGCTGGACGGGCATACGGAACGGCGCTACCGCCCGGGTGAGCGATAGCGCCGCCGTCTGCGCGCGTGGCGTCCCTCGCCCGGACGAGGGACGCCACGGCGATCACTTGATGGTGACGCCCAACTCGCTCTTGGCGCCGGTCCCCTTCCCGACCAGCTCCATCACATAGGTCGGCTGCTTCCCGCTGTCCATCGCCTGGAACTTGACCCAGCCGCCGGTGGTCGATTCATCGACCCACCAACTCAGGGTCCCGCCCGGCTGACCGAAGCGCACATGGCGCGCCTTGAACGTGCCGGCGGGGGTCGTGATGGTCTCTATCCCGACCGTCGCCCCCTCGACTGACTCCGGGGTCGGGCGTGAGCGGAAACTCCCCATCATGTTCCAGGTGCTCCACTGCTCGGGGACGAGCATCTCCTGCGGCTCGGGATTGTCGGGGAGCTTGGCGCGCATCCGCACGAGCTCCTGCACGAACTCATTCCCCGTCTCGGGCCGGAAGAGCGCCTCGAGGATCACCGTATCGGCCTGGCTCTTGTCGAAGCGGGTGATCGTCTTGATCCGCCACCACTGCGCCCCATCGGTCTGCTTCCCGATATACGCGCGCTCCGTCTCCTGCGTCATGTTGTCCTCGCCGATGCGCGTGTTCCACTTGGTCCACTCGCCCGGCTGATAGGGACGCTCGAAGACGGTCGCCCCCGAGGAGAACTGCATGCTGAAGAGCTGGGAGATCCAGGTCCAGGCGTAGTCTCCGGTCCAGCTCGCTCCGGCCATCGCCATCCCCGCGCTCCCCACGATCTTGTTCGCCGCCCGCTCGATCGCTCCGGCGATCTTGTCGCCACCCGCGACATAGACCCCGGTCGGGCCAGCCATCGCCTTGGCGAGATCGCTCTCGCGACGCTTCAAGAGATCCAACGTCGGCGGGGTGAACCCGGTGCGATCGCCGGCGAGATACCCGCGGAGTCGATCCCGCAGATTCCGATACTCCGGCAACTGGAAGCCGCCCGCCTGCGCCGCCGCATTCTCCGGCCCATCGAGGATCTTCTGGCGCTCCTTGCGCAACGACTCGGCGTCGGGGCCGCACTTGGCCTTGATGGCGGCCCGCGCCGCGATTTGCCCCAAGCGACCTGCGACGATCCCGCCCCCGGTCTCGAAGTCCCGCGCACACTTCTCGTACTTGGTGATCTTCGCCTCAGCGTCCTCGAGTTGGGTGCGGACGTTCCCCGTCTCCGCCTGCTCCTTGGCCGCCGAGACGAGGAACCGATCGAAGACCGCTTCGACGATGTCGAGGACGCGGTTGGACTGGGCGCGCGCCGGGGCCGGCAGGAGGAGGGCGGCGGCGAGGAGCGAGGCGACGAACCGAGTAGGACGCATACGATCTCTGGGGTGGCGGCGGGACGGCCGGCCGATCGGGCTGACCATGACCGATAAGGTTGCACCCCCATCTGCGATCCGCCAGCGCCCTGCGGTGGTGGGGCCTCGTCGAGGGTGCGAGATTCACCGGATGCACCGACTCCTCCGGACTCCCCTCTTGGCGATGGCGCTCGCCGTCGCCCCGCAGATGCTCTCCGCCCAGCCCCTCTCCCCGGCGGAGCGCCTCCCCGTCATCCCTGCCCCGGCCTTGGTGACGATGGGCTCGGGGGCGTGGACTCCCGCGGGACGCCTCCCCGCCTTCCTCCCGGACGCGACCGAGGCGCAGCTCCGACGCGCGGGGATCACCTTCGCGTCGGCGGATGCCGCGGCGCTCGATGGCCCCGAGGGATATCGGCTCGACGTCGCGACGGCTGGGGTGACGATCGCCGCGGCGAGCGAGGCGGGTCGCTTCTATGCCCTACAGACGCTGCAGCAGTTGGTGGACGCGTCGACTGGCGGACGGATCCCCGCCGTCACGATCGCCGATGCGCCGCGCTTCTCTTGGCGCGGGCTGCACCTCGACGTCGGTCGGCACTTCCAACCCGTCGCCTTCATCAAGCGCTATCTCGACCTGATGGCGCGCTACAAGCTGAACGTCTTCCACTGGCACCTCACCGAGGACCAGGGGTGGCGGATCGAGATCAAGAAGTACCCGCGCCTCACCGAGATAGGGAGCTGCCGGAAGGAGACGATCCTCGCCAAGAACTTCAGCCCGTACGTCGGCGATGGGATCCGCTATTGCGGCTTCTACACGCAGGAGGAGATCCGCGAGGTGGTGGCGTACGCCGCCGCGCGCCAGATCACGGTGGTCCCGGAGATCGAGATGCCGGGGCACACCGTCGCGGCGCTCGCCGCCTATCCACAGTACGCCTGCACCCCGGGACCGTTCGAGGTGCTCACGATCTGGGGGGTCTCGGACGACATCTTCTGTCCCTCCGAGGAGACCTTCGCCTTCCTGCAGGACATCATGACCGAGGTCCTCGCCCTCTTCCCAAGCCGCTTCATCCACATCGGCGGGGACGAGGCGCCGAAGACGCGCTGGGATGCGAGCCCACTCGCGCAAGAGGTGATCCGTCGCGAGGGGCTGAAGGATTCGCATGAGTTGCAGAGCTGGTTCATCCAGCGGATGGAGCGTTGGCTCGCCGCGCGTGACCGTCGCCTCATTGGATGGGATGAGATCCTCGAGGGCGGGCTCCCCGCCGGCGCGACGGTGATGAGCTGGCGCGGGATCGGCGGTGGGATCGCCGCGGCGCGCGCTGGCCACGACGTGGTGATGACGCCGACCTCGCATCTCTACTTCGATTACTACCAGGGGGACGAGCGCATCGAGCCACTCGCGATCGGCGGACTCCTCACCTTGGAGCGCGTCTACTCCTACGAGCCGATCCCCGAGGCGCTCACCGCGGACCAAGCGAAGCACATCCTCGGCGCACAGGGCAATGTCTGGACCGAGTATCTCAAGACGGCGGCGAACGTGGAGTACATGGCCTTCCCACGGGCCCTCGCGCTCGCTGAGCTGACCTGGTCGTCGCGCGAGCGGCGGAGCTGGCCGAGCTTCGAGGCGCGGCTGCCGCAGGCGCTCCGCACCTTGGATCGGCTCGGGGTGAACTACCGGCTGCCGCATGTCGTCGGGCTCGATGTCGATGTGCTGACGCTCGATGCCACCACGATGGTGACGCTCTCCGTTCCGATCGCGAACGCCGTGATCCGCTATACCACGGATGGAAGCGACCCCACCGCGAAGAGCCCACGATACGAGAGACCGCTCACCCTGCCGGTGACGACCGCCGGGACGCGCGTGACGGCGCGCGCCTTCACCGCAGAGGGCAAGGCGAGCCCGCCGCGCGCCGCGACCTTCCGTCGTACCACGTATCGTGCGCCCGAGTCGATCGACGCGCACACGCTGCAGGCGGGGCTCGCACTCAGCTATCACGAAGCGTCGCTGAATACGGTTGTGCCGCTGGACACCCTCGCCGTGGTGCGCCGAGCGGTCGCGACGATGATCGCACGCACCGGATCGGAGCGCGCCGAGGGTTACGGTCTCGTCTTCCGCGGATTCCTTACCGTGCCAGCGGACGGGATGTACGAGTTCGCCTTGGCCTCCGATGATGGCAGTACGCTCGCCATCGGGGAGCCCATCGTCATCGACAACGATGGGCTCCACGGTACGCAAGAACGAACCGGGATGATCGCTCTCCGTGCGGGGTCGCACCCGATCACGGTGCGATTCTTCCAAGCGGGGGGCGGCGCCGATCTCTGGCTCAAGGTGCGCACCACCGGTGGCCCCTGGCAGGAGGTCCCGGCGACCTGGCTGTGGCACCGGCCGTAGGATGTACGCCTCGGCTCATTCGCAGCGATCCTGATGGCACGCATCCCGTGGCGCCGCATCCGGCGCATCATCGCCTGGATCGCCGCCATCCTCCTCCTCGGCCCCTTCGTCGCGATCCTCCCGCTCAATCTGGTGCAGCCACTCACGACCGCGGTGATCCTGCAGCGGAGCGTCCAGCGCGCGATCGACGGCAAGCGTCCGATCTACCCGCGCCGCGATGTGGTCTCGCGCACGGCGATCTCCGCGAACCTCCGGCGGGCAGTGCTCGCCGCCGAGGATGATCGCTTCTATCTCCACTGGGGGTTCGACCTCGAGGAGATCGAGAAGGCGATCGCGCGCGCGAAGCGTGGGGGACGCTTGCGTGGCGCCTCGACGATCACGCAACAGGTCGCGAAGAACCTCTTCCTCTGGGAGGGGCGCTCCTTCGTGCGGAAGGGGTACGAGGCGTATCTCACGCTCGTGCTCGAGCTCTGCCTCCCGAAGGATCGGATCCTCGATCTCTATCTGAATCTCGCGGAGTGGGGCGATGGGATCTTCGGGGCGGAGATGGCGGCGCAGAAGCACTTCGGTGTGCCGGCCGCCAAGCTCACCCGCGAACAGGCCGCCCGCCTCGCCGCAATCCTCCCCAGCCCTCGCCGCTGGTCCCCTCGTGGTGCCGTCGCCTCGGCCCGCGCGGGTATAATCCTTGAGAAGATGCAGTACGCCGCTCCGCGTCCCTAACACCACGACCGTCCCATGCGCCTCCGGTCCCTCGTCCGCTCCCTCCCCCTCGTCGCCGTCGCCCTCACGACGAAACTCGCTGCACAGCAACGCCCGGCCCCGACCCCGGCCAAGGCACCGGCGAGGGCACCAGCCAAGCCGCCGGCGAAGCCGCGCACGACCGCGGCGAAGGCGGCCGCCGTGCCAGCGATCCCTGCGCCGATTCCCGTCACGCACTTCGCGAACCTGCGGTGGCGGTGGGTCGGCCCCGCGCGCGGTGGCCGTGTCACCACGGTGACCGGTGTCGATCAGGAGACGCACACCTTCTACTTCGGCTCGACCGGCGGCGGCGTCTGGAAGACGACCGATGCCGGCGCCCTCTGGGTGAATGTCACCGATGGTGAGATCGACGTCGGCTCGATCGGCGCGATCGATGTCGCCAACAGCGACCCGAACATCGTCTATGTGGGCAGTGGCTCCGATGGCTACCGCTCGAACGTCTCGATCGGCCGCGGGGTCTGGAAGTCGACCGACGCCGGGAGCACCTGGCGCACCGTCGGGCTCCGTGAGGTGGGGAACATCGGCGCGCTCCAGATCCACCCGACCAATCCCGACATCGCCTTCGTCGCCGCGATCGGCGACCCCTTCCGCCCGACCAATGCGCGCGGCGTCTATCGCACCGTCGATGGCGGGAAGAGCTGGAGCCGCGTGCTCTACGTGAGCGATTCGACCGGCGCGGTGGATCTGGAGTTCCACCCGACCGACCCCAGCATCCTCTACGCCTCGATGTGGCGCGCCGAGCGCAAGCCGTGGACGATCATCTCAGGAGCACGCGAGGGTGGGATCTACAAGAGCACCGATGGTGGGAGCACCTGGCGTCGTCTCGCGAAGGGACTCCCTGACAGCCTGATCGGGAAGAGCAACATCGCGGTGAGCCGTGCCGCACCGAACCGCGTCTACGTGCTGATGGAGGCGAAGCCGGGGAACGGCCTCTATCGCTCCGACGATGCCGGGGAGTCGTTCACGCAGGTCTCGACCTATGATCAGCTGATCACCCGCCCCTTCTACTACACGACCATCACCGCCGATCCTACCAACGCCGACGTGGTCTACGCGGGGGCCGAGGGGTACTTCAAGAGCACCGATGGCGGGAAGACGTGGAACCCGATGCGGACGCCGCACGGCGACAACCACGATCATTGGATCAACCCGCGCGATGGCCGCATCATGATCCAGGCCAACGACGGTGGGGTGAACGTCTCGCTCAACGGCGGGAAGACGTGGAGCACCCAGTACAACCAGCCGACATCGGAGATCTACCAGGTCTACGTCGACAACCAGTTCCCGTATCGGCTCTACGGGGCGCAGCAGGACAATTCGACGTTGATCCTCCCCTCGCTGCCCGTCGGGAGCGCGGGGTTCGACGACCCGATCCAGGGGTGGCGCTCGGGCCCGGGGTGCGAGACGGGGCCGATCATGCCGCACCCGATCAACCCCGACACCATCTACGGCTCGTGTAAGGGCCAGTTCTCCCGCATGTCGCTCAAGACAGGCCAGGAGAAGCACTACTGGGTGGGAGCGCAGTCGCTCTACGGGAATGCCGGGAAGGATCTCATCTACCGCTTCCAGCGCGTCTCACCGATGGAGGTCTCGCCGCACGACCCGAGCGTGCTCTACTACGGCTCGCAGCATGTGCATCGCACGCGCGACGAGGGCGTGACGTGGGAGACGATCTCCCCCGATCTCACCTGGAACCCTGCGGAGAAGCAGGGGATCTATCCCGGTGAGCCGATCACCGTCGACAACACCGGTGAAGAGTTCTTCTCCACGCTCTATGCGATCCGCGAGTCCCCGCTCGAGCGCGGGGTGATCTGGACCGGTGCGAACGATGGCCCCTTCGCGATCACGCGCGACAACGGCGCCACCTGGCAGCGGATCACGCCGCCCGGGCTCGAACTCGGCGGACGCGTCCAGAACATCGAGCCCTCACCGCATCGGAAGGGATCGGCGTACTACGCCGTGCTCCGCTATCTGTTGGGCGACCACCGCCCGTTCATCTACAAGACCGACGACTACGGGAAGACGTGGACGCTGTTGACCACCGGCACCAACGGGATCCCAGCGGACGAACCAGTGCGCGTCGTGCGTGAGGATCCCGATCGTCCGGGGCAGCTCTACGCCGGCACCGAGTTCGGGGCGTATGTCTCGTTCAACGACGGGAAGAGCTGGCAGTCGTTGCAGCTGAATCTGCCCGCGACCCCGATCACCGACATGAAGGTCCACCAGAAGGACCTCGTGATCTCCACGCAGGGACGCGGTTTCTGGATCCTGCACAACATCACCCCGCTCCATGGGGCGGGGCAGATCGCCGCAGCAGCGCAGGGGCATCTCTTCGCCCCGGTGACGGCGGTTCGCCGGCGCTACCGCACGGGGTTCGGTGGACTTGAGAGCGCGCGCGTCAGCGACTCCGATCCGCAGTATCCCCAGGCCGGCGCGACGATCGACTACTGGTTCCCGCGCGACCCGACCACGGAGGTGACGCTCGACATCCTCGACGCGACGGGTGGGGTGGTGCGGCGCTTCTCGAGCCGAGCCGCTGGCGAGCGGTTGGTGCTACCGGCCGAGCCCTCGATGCGTGGCCCGATGTGGGAGCGGATTGGGACGCCGCGGCTCCCGGCGGTGGCGGGACACAATCGCTTCGTCTGGGATCTCACCCTCGCCGGTCCGTGGGAGGCCAACGCGCAGCGCAGCGGGCGGAACGGCCCCACGATCGTGCCAGGGAATTATCAGGTGCGGATCACCGCCGGCGCGTGGACCGCGACGCGTCCGCTGATCATCACGAGCGATCCGCGGGTCGAGGCCGACGGCGTGACGATCCCGGTGCTGCAGGCGCTGCTCGCGCACAACCTCGCAGTGCGGGATCTCGTCAGCGAGGTCAACCAGCTCCGCGCCGATCTCGATGCGGCACTCGGGAAGGCGTCAGGTGAACAGAAGCAGCGGCTCGAGGCGCTGCAGGTGGAGCTCGAAGGCCAGGCGTGGCGCTACGGCCGTCCCGGGCTCGCCGACCAGATCACCTATCTCTACAGCGCGATGATGCGCGGCGACCAGGCCGTCGGCAACGATGCGCGGGCGCGGCTCATCCAGCTCCGGAAGGAGCTGGACGCCTTCACCCCGCGTGTGCGCGAAGCCATGCGGTGACCCCGTCCGCGTGCCCCGCGGGCGTCACCTTGGTGAAGACCTGGGCGACCTTCCCCGCGGGGTCAATGATGACGGTCGTGCGCTCGACTCCCATGTACTTTCGACCGTACATCGACTTCTCGACCCAGACGCCGTAGGCCTCGAGCATCGTGTGCTCGGGGTCAGAGAGGAGCGGGTAGGTGAGCCCTTCCTTCGCCTTGAACTTCTGGTGGGACTTCACCGAGTCGGGAGAGACGCCAAAGACCCTGGCGTCGAGCTTCTTGAACTTCGGGAGCGCGTCGCGGAACTCACATGCCTCCATGGTACACCCCGACGTCATGTCCTTCGGATAGAAGAAGAGCACGACCCACTCTCCCTTGAGGGAGGCGAGGGTCACCGTCTCTCCCGCATCGTCCTGGATCTTGAAGGCCGGGGCCTTCTTCCCGATCAGTGGTGCCGCCATCGTCTCACTCCAGAGGTTCGCCGCCCATGAGGACGGCCATGATCGCCTTTTGGACGTGGAGCCGGTTCTCCGCCTCGTCCCAGACCCGGCTCTGCGGCCCGTCGATCACCTCGGCGCTCACCTCCTCGCCGCGATGCGCCGGGAGGCAGTGGAGGAAGATCGCCGAGCTCGCGGCACGGGCCATCAGGGCCGCGTCGACCTGATACGAGGCGAACGCCGCCGCCCGCATCGCCTGTTCCTCCTCCTGCCCCATCGAGGCCCAGACATCGGTGGTGACCACATCGACACCCTCGACCGCCTCTCGCGGGTCGCGCAGCAGCGTCACATGGCCACTTGCTTGGGCGCGCGCGAGGATCGCCGGATCGGGGTCGTACCCCGGCGGGCAGGCAAGCCGCAGCTCGAAGCCCAAGCGGAGCGCTGCGTCGCACCAGCTGTTCGCCATGTTGTTCCCATCGCCGATCCAGGCGATCCGCTTGCCGTCGAAGCGCCCGAAATGCTGCTGCACCGTGAGGAGGTCGGCGAGGATCTGACAGGGGTGCTGCAGATCGGTGAGTCCATTGATCACCGGGATGCGCGAGTGGCGGGCGTACTCCTCGACATCCGCATGGGCGAAGGTCCGGATCATCATGCCGTCGACCATCCGATCGAGCACACGCGCCGTATCAGCCACCGCCTCGCCGCGTCCAAGCTGCACATCGCGCGGCGTGAGGAAGAGCGGGTGCGCCCCCAGCTGCCACGCCCCCACCTCGAAAGAGACGCGGGTCCGCGTCGAGCTCTTCATGAAGAGCATCGCGAAGGCCTTCCCCTCGAGAGGGCGCTTGAGGTACTCGCCACGCCGCATCCGGTCGGCCAACGCGAAAAGCCCCCGCAGCTCGGGGGTGGAGAAATCAGTGATCGCGAGGAAGTCGCGGCCGTCGGTCGTCATAGGATGTATTTCCTGAGGTCCTCGTCCTCGACGATGGCGGCGAGGCGCGTCCGCACCGTGGCCCCATCGATCGTCTCGGTGCCGGTCCCGCGCTCGGGCAGTTCGTAGAGCACCACCTCCAACAACGTCGTCATGACGGTGTGTAGGCGCCGTGCGCCGATGTTCTCCATCCGACTGTTGAGATGCGCGGCGATGCGCGCGATCTCCGCCACGCCATCCTCGGTGAATCGGAGCTCCGCCCCCTCGGCGCCGACGAGCGCCGCATACTGCTTGGTGAGGGCATGCTCCGGTTCCGTCATAATACGAATGAAGTCGGCCTCGGTGAGGGGCTTCAACTCCACGCGAATCGGGAAGCGCCCCTGCAGCTCGGGGATCAGGTCGCTCGGCTTGGACACATGGAACGCCCCCGCCGCGACGAAGAGCACATGGTCGGTCTTCACCATCCCGTACTTCGTCTGGACGTTCGAACCCTCGACGATCGGAAGGAGATCGCGCTGCACCCCCTCGCGTGAGACATCGGGCCCACCCATGTCCCGCTGCCCCCCGGCGATCTTATCGATCTCATCGAGGAAGATGATCCCCATCGACTCGGTCCGCTCGAGCGCTTCGGCGGTCACGTCATCGAGATTGATCAGCTTGTCGAACTCCTGATCGAGGAAGATCCGCCGTGCCTCAGCCACGGGCACCGTGCGCTGCTTGGTCCGCTTGGGGAGCATCTCGGAGAGCATCTCGGCGAAGTTCTGTATCCCCTCTGGTGCGCCGGCCTGGCCGAGTGCGTCGAACCCTGGGCCCTGCACCGAGACCTCGACCTCCACCTCGCGTTGCTCGAGCTGCCCATCGCGCAGCAGCTGCCGCAGCTTCTCGCGCGTGCGCTGATGCCGCTCCTTGGTCTGCGCCTCCTCCGCGCTCACGCTCCCGTCAGGCTCCGCGATGAAAACGCGCTGCATATCATCGCTGGCTAGAGCCGCCGGCGTGGCCGACGCTGGAGGGGGCAACAGCAGATCGAGCAACCGTTCATCGACGCGGTCGTGTGCGAGGTCCTCGACCTCCCCCTCACGCTCGGTGCGCACCATGTCGATCGCACTCTCGACGAGATCGCGGACCATGCTCTCCACATCACGGCCCACATACCCGACCTCGGTGAACTTCGAGGCCTCGACCTTCACGAAAGGCGCCCCCGAGAGCTTGGCGAGCCGCCGCGCGATCTCCGTCTTCCCCACCCCGGTGGGGCCGATCAGGATGATGTTGTTCGGCGCGATCTCGTTGCGGATCGCCTCCGGCGTCCGCTGCCGCCGCCACCGATTGCGCAGAGCGATCGCGACCGCCTTCTTCGCCTCCGCCTGCCCGATGATGAAGCGATCGAGCTCGGCGACGATCTTCCGTGGGGACAGGTCGGCGAGGCGCGCGAGCGCCTGTTCGGTCCGCGGCGTCGGCATCAGGCCGTGGGTTCGACGACGGTGATCTGCGTGTTGGTGTACACGCAGATCTCTCCCGCGATCGTGAGCGCGCGCCGCACGATCTCCGCCGGCGGCAGGGTGGTCTCGCGCACGAGGGCGCGGGCCGCCGCCAAGGCATACGAGCCACCAGACCCGATTGCCAAGATGCCATCATCGGGCTCGATCAGCTCTCCGGTGCCGGAGAGCATGATCCCATAGTCGCGATCGACGACGATCAGGAGCGCCTCGAGACGACGCAGCGCACGGTCCTGCCGCCAATCCTTCGCGAGCTCGACGGCGGCACGCTGCAGGTTCCCCGGGTGCCGCTGGAGCTTCTCCTCGAAGCGCTCGAAGAGGGTGAGCGCATCGGCGGCGGCGCCGGCGAACCCGGCGAGCACCTTTCCCCCGGTGAGGGCGCGCACCTTCACCGCGCTCCCCTTCATGACGGTATCGCCGAAGGTCACCTGGCCGTCTCCCCCGATGGCGACAGCGCCGCCGCGGCGGACGGCAAGGATCGTGGTGGCGTGGAAGGTCGGGAGGGTCATCGGGGAAAGATAAGGGGCCGTGTCGTGGTCAGGCCCGCGGGTGGGCCTTCCGGTGGACCTGCTTGAGCCGGTCGACCGAGGTGTGGGTGTAGATCTGCGTGGTGGAGACGCTGGCATGCCCAAGCAGCTCCTGAACCGCCCGAAGGTCGGCTCCCCCGTCGAGCAGGTGCGTCGCGAAGGTGTGCCGGAGCGCATGGGCGCTGAGTCTCGCTCCCTCATCGACCTCACCGAGCCGCGCGACCACCGCGTTGTGCAGGGTCTTGGGGCTCATGCGTCGCCCCCGCAGACTCAGGAAGAGCGCCGAGCGATCGGCGCTCGCCCCGACCTGGGCGATCAGCTGCTCGCGCGCGCTCTCGTATTCCCGCAACGCCTGCTGCGCCGGCCCACCCACGGGCACGATCCGCTCCTTTCGTCCTTTGCCACGCACCTTCACGAGACCGCCGAGCATATCGAGATCCCGTCGGTCGATTCCGCGCAATTCGCTCAGCCGCAGCCCGGCGGAATAGAAGAGCTCGAGGATCGCCCGATCCCGCACATCGGTGAACCGCCCCTCCTGTGCGCGCGTCGCTGCCGCGGTCAGCACCGTCTCGATCTGCGCCCGATCGAGATGACCCGGCAGATGCCGCTCGAGCTTGGGTGACCCCACCGCTCGCGCCGGATTCACCTCGACGAGATCGGCGCGATGCAAGAAGCGATAGAAGCTACGCGCCGCCGAGAGCATCCGCGCGCTCGTCCGCTTGGCGAGCCCCCGCCGCGCGAGCGAGGCAAGCCAGGCCCGGATCTGCAATCGGTCGACGGTCCCCCACTCCACATTCTCGACCCCGAGGTGCCCGCAAAGGAAGGCGCGCAACCCCTCGAGGTCACGCGCATACGCCGCCACCGTGTTCGGTGACAGATCCCGCTCCTTCGCGAGATAGATTAGGAACTGCGCGATGGTCTCGTCGCTCGACTCGCTCACATCGGCCTCGGCATGATCCCCTCGGTCTGACGCCAGCTCTCGAGGTCGCGTAACGCCCGCTCGGCATAGCGTTCCCGCTTCACCGCCTTGTCGCGCGGGGGATCGGGAAGCTCCTCCAAGAGTCCGAAGTTCGCATTCATCGGCTGGAAGTGTGCCGGGTCGGCCTCGCGCATATACCGGTAGAGCGCCCCGAGCATCGTGGTCGGTGGGGGTACCACCGGTGCGTGTCCGTGCAGGAGTCGATCGAGATTGATCGCGGCGAGCAGCCCGGTGGCCGTGCTCTCGGTATACCCCTCGACCCCGGTCAGCTGTCCGGCGAAGAGCGTCGTCGGCGCCTCACGCAGCGCGAGATGCGGCGCGAGATACCGGGGCGCATTGAGATACGAATTCCGATGGATGCTCCCGAAGCGCAGGAACTCCGCACCGGCGAGCCCCGGGATCATCCGGATCACCCGCTGCTGCTCCGGGATGCGCAACCGCGTCTGGAAGCCAACGAGGTTCCACATCCGCCCCGCGCGATCCTCACGTCGGAGCTGCACCACCGCCCAGGGACGCTTCCCCGTGCGCGGATCGCGGAGCCCCACCGGCTTCATCGGACCGAAACGCAACGTATCGCGGCCGCGGCGCGCCATCTCCTCGATCGGCATGCACCCTTCGAAGTACGGCACCGCGTCGAACTCATGCGCGGTGAACTGATCCGCGGTCGTCA
>Ga0194129_10003189_pt1 | contig 23172 bp, 15 predicted proteins | sample TA2KigCa35mmetaG_FD_150862 | JGI IMG/M metagenome (GOLD analysis project Ga0194129, IMG submission 150862) | Freshwater microbial communities from Lake Tanganyika, Tanzania - TA2015038 Kigoma Deep Cast 35m | ecosystem: Environmental > Aquatic > Freshwater > Lake | place: Tanzania: Lake...
CATAGAGGCGACGCTTCGTCACGAGATCGTGCGACGCGTTCGAGGGTGACACCACCTCGCACACCCAGTCCGGACGAACGTCAATCGGCCGCCCCCTCGGCGAGGCGAGGCGCTCGCGCCGCCAACCCACCAGGTCCGGGCGCAGGATGACTTGCTCGGCGAGGAGAACGTCGAGGTCGGACAGGATCCACCAGCCGCTGAGGCGATTCGGGCTCGAACGGGCGAGCTGCCTCAACGCGTCGCCGAGCTCACCCACGGCGTACTGATGTTGTCCAGTGGTGGAAGGAAGCAACACCACACGCCCCTCCACCACCTCGGCTCGCGTCTGCTCGTCCAGCGCGAGCAGGTCCTCGTAGGTCGCGCGGTTCGGCGTCTTCCCCATGCGGCGAGGATAACCCCGCGCCGCGCCCGTCGTCGTCGAATGTGAGAGGCTCATGCCCTCTCGTCGTCACGACCGTGAAACGCGTTTCACGCGAGCCGCCCGACGGGCGCGGGGGTCCCGCGGGCGCCCCGCGGTCGGAATCGTCGGAGGTCGCCGAGCTCATCCGCGAGGCCGTTCCGGGCGCCGAGCGCGTGCGCTTCGGGAAAACCGGCGCGGACGCCACCTCGGCCGCGGTTCGCCTCGCGCGGGCGTACACCGGGCGGAGCGTCGTGCTGACGTGCGGCTACCACGGCTGGCACGACTGGACGATCGCGACGACCGATCGAAGCCGGGGTGTGCCGCGCGAGGTGGGGGCGCTGACGTACACGTTCTACTACAACAACCTCGCCTCCCTCGACGCCGCGGTCGATCGCGACGTCGCCGCGTTGATCGACGTGCGATGGCTTCGCGCCCCGAACTTGCGTTCGGTTCGCACCGACTCCGGAGGTGACGGCGCTCGAGATGAAGACCTTCGTGCAGCAGGAAATGCAGGCGCGCGGCGTCCTCTGGGGCGGTCACCACACGGTGTGTCGCGCGCACGATCCGAGGGACGTCGAGCACGTGCTCGCGGCTTACCGTGAGGTGTTGCCCACGCTCGCGCAGCACGTCGCGGACGGCAACGTCCGCAGGCACCTTCGCGGTGAGATGATCGAGCCGAGCTTCCGGCGCAGCGAAGGGTTTCACACGCGGCCGAGGAGCGCGCGATGAGGTGGAGCGACGTCGCTCAAGGCTCCGCGCGACCCACGGTCACCCGGGGCCGCGCCCGGATCTTTCTCGGAGACCGTTGGGTCGGCGATGGCGAGCGGACCTTCACGGTCGCGGAGATCGGGATCAATCACAACGGCTCGCTCGAGCTCGCGAAGCGCCTCGTCGTCGCCGCGCACGAGGCGGGCTGCGATGCGGTCAAATTTCAGAAGCGCTCGCCTGAGCACGCGACCCCTACCGAACAGTGCAACCTCGAGCGGGACACCCCCTGGGGCCGCATGACGTACCTCGAGTATCGTCATCGGGTCGAGCTGTCTCGCGGCGACTACGCGGCGCTCGGCGCGCTCTGCGCGGAGCTCGGGCTCGTGTGATTTGCGTCGTGCTGGGCCGAGCCCTCGGTCGACTTCATCGAGGCGTTCGATCCGCCCTGCGACAAGGTCGCGTCCGCGTCGCTGACCGACCACCCGCTGCTCCGGCGCCTCAAGACCACGGGCAAGCCCGTGATCGTCTCGACGGGGATGTCGACGATGGAAGAGATCGAGCTTGCCATCGAGGTGCTCGGTCGCGAGAACGTCGCCATCGCGCAGTCGACCTCGGCTTACCCGTGCGCCCCCTCCGAGCTGAACCTGCGCGTGCTCGACACCTTGAGGCGCCGCTTCCCCGAGCTCCCCATCGGCTACTCGGGCCACGAGACCGGGCTCGTGCCCACCCTGGCGGTGGTGGCACTCGGCGCGACCTTCGTCGAGCGTCACCTCACGCTCGATCGGGCGATGTGGGGAACGGACCAGGCCGCTTCGCTCGAGCCCGGCAGTTTTCGGCGACTCGTCGAGGGGACCCGCGACGTAGAGCTCGCCCTCGGTGACGGCCACAAGCGCGTGTTCGAGAGCGAGCGCGCGGCCTGGACGAAGCTGCGGCGCGTACGCACGCCGCCGTTGCCGGGCTGAGGTGGTGTAAGCTCGCGTTCGGGTCGAACGATGCGGCGAGCGAGCGAGAGGGTTCACGCGGTGGTGGTGCTGTGCGCTGCGATCGCGGCTTGCGGCAAGGGCGCCGACCCGCGCTCGACCAGCGGCGGGAGCGCGACCAGCACCACACCGAGTGCGAGCACCGCGGCGACCGGGGGCGGCGAGGGCGGAGCCGGCGGGAGTCGCGCAGGGGACGGCGCGGGCGGCGCGGGCGGGTTCCTGAGCGACGTGCTGCCGAGCGACCCCGACTGCGACGAGACCGGCAACGTCGACGGCACGACGGCGGGCCTCTTCAACGTCGGCAAGCAGAACGCCTACGTGTTCGGAGGCTTCCTCGGCCCGGGCTCGAACATCATCGCGCGCATGAAATTCCCGAATGGAACGTCGACGCTGCTGCCGGTGCAGGGCCTCGTCAGCGCGGCCGATCTCCGCGCGATAGCGGGAACGCCGCTCGGCGATGCCATCGCGGTGGCCGCGACGCCGCTGAACCCCGGGAAGCCGGTGGTGTGGAAATACTCGAGCGATTGGCTGGTCGGGCCGCTTCCGCTCGTGGAATCACCGGGTGTCGCGCAGCCCATCCATGCCCTGGCGTTCTCGCCGGATGGCCGTTGGCTCGCGATGCTCGCCGAGCTCGAGCTCGACGACGCCGTGGCGCTGTACGTGGTGGCCGCCGATGGCTCGACGCCGACGCCGATCCGGGTGAGCCATGCGCCGACCGACGCGTCGCGCGACGTGCTCCGCTTCGCGTGGGCGAAGACGGTCGATGCGGACCACGCGCGCATCGCCTTCCTGGCCGACGCCGAGCTCGACGAGGTCGTCGGCGTGTACACGGCGGACGTCGTCGTGGGCGGGGAGCCGACGGCGCTGCTCGATGCGTCCGAGATCGCAGCCGGGATGGGCGCCACGCCCACGAGCTTCGGCTGGGACGCGAGCGACCGCGTGTACTTCGGCTCGCGCCACGAGGGCTCGATGACCCCCCGCGTCTACCGCGCGCACGCCACCGGGGGCGCGGTCGAGCCCGTCGCCGTGACAGAAATCAAGAGCGGTTCGGGGTTCGCCCAGGTGCCCTCGTTCGCCCTCTCGCCCGATGGCCAGCGCATCGCGTTCGCGGCCAACGCGCCGACGAAGAGCCTCTTCGAGGTGTACGTCGCGCCCGTCGACGGCGCGGAGCCCATGCGGGTCTCGAAGGTCCAGAAGGCGCCGCCCACGGCCAGCACACGCGGTGCGTCGAGCCCGGCAGAACCCGTCTGGAGCCCGGATGGCACGCGCCTCGCCGTGCTCGCCGACTGGGAGGTCTTGCCGGGTGACAAGGACGACGCACTCACCGCGTTCGTGTTGCCGACCGACGTTCCGGGTGGCCTTCGGGCGATCGCGCCGTCGGGCAGCGCGCTGCTCGATCTGCAGTGGGTCGCGTTCTCGCGGGACTCGAAGCGCGTCTACGCGGTCGGCGAGCTCTTGCAGGACGAGCGCATCGACCTCTACTCCGCGCCCGCCGGAGGCAAGGGCGACGTTCCTCCCCTGCTCGCCCTCGCCCAGGCCAGCGCGGGCGGCACCGGCGGCGTCCGCGGCGTGATCGACGCGCCGTGACGTGGGGACGTTGCGGTCGAGGGGAGTTGCCCCCTCGAACGCAACGCCGTGGCAGAACGCGCGCTCACTGGATGTCGAGGAGCTCGACGTCGAAGACCAGCTCACCGGACGGAGCGCCGGGGCGGCTCGGCTTCTCGCCGTAAGCGAGGTCGGCCGGGATCCAGAAGCGGACCTTGTCGCCCTTGACCATGAGCTGGACGCCTTCGGTCCAGCCCTTGATCACCCCGTTCAAGGGGAACGTCGCTGGCTGTCCGCGCGTGACCGAGCTGTCGAACATCTTGCCGTCCTTCGACCAGCCCGAGTAGTGCACCGACACCCGGCTCGTCGCCGTGGGGTGGTCCTTGCCCTTGCCCTTCGTGAGCACGCGGTACGTCAGCCCGCTCTTCGTCTTCTTCGCGTCCGCCGGGGGCTTCGCGAGATCCTTCGGGACCGGCGGAGGCTCGCTGCCCTTCGTGATCTCGAGCAACTCGACATCCATCGTGATGTCGCCCGCGGGCGCCCCCATCTTCAACATCTCGCCGAAGGCGATTGCCTGGGGGATCCAGAGGCGGCGCTTCTCGCCGACGACCATCAGCTCGACGCCCTCGCCCCAGCCCTTGACGAGCTCGCTCACCGGCGCCTGATGCGGCCGACCGCGCGTCACGGTGGTCTCGAACATCTTGCCGTCCTTCGTCCAGCCGGTGAAGTGGAGCTTCACCGTGTCGAACGAGCGCGGATGATCCTTGCCGGTACCCTTGGCGAGGACCTTGGTCACGAGTCCCGATTTCGTCTTCGTGGCGTCCTTCGGCGGTGCCGCGACGTCGGCCGGGGCCGGCGGCGGCTCGACACCCTTCTTGATTTCGAGCAACTCGACGTCGAACGTGAGATCCCCCGAGGGCGCGCCGGGGCGGCTCGGCTTCTCGCCGTAAGCGAGCGCCGCCGGGATCCAGAAGCGCCGCTTCTCGCCGGTGACCATGAGCTTCAGCCCCTCGGTCCAGCCCTTGATCACCCCGCCGACCTCGAACTCGGCCGGCGAGCCGCGCGAGACCGAGCTGTCGAACATCTTGCCGTCCTTCGTCCAGCCCGAGTAGTGCACCTTCACGGAGTCGAAGTCGCGCGGGCGCTCCTGGCCGGTTCCTGGCGTGAGGACCTTCGTCGTGAGGCCGCTCGTCTCCTTGACCGCGTCCGCCGGCGCAGCCGCCACGTCATCGGGAGCGGGGATGCTCCCGGGCTTGACCGGCTGGGCCGAGAGGCCCGAAGCCGTGGCGCTGGCGCTCGCCTTCGGGACGACGACGTTGACCTCCTTGGAGGCGGACGGCTCGCCGCCCTGGCAAGCCGCGGTGCCCGCGAGGACGAGGGCCAGTGAGAACGCGATGGTGCTCTGCTTCATGGTGGCGCGGATATTGGATCAGCGCGCCCGATCTCGCACCAAAATTGGGGTCCGGAGAGCTCACCACGTCGCCCACGTCAGCAGCGTGACGAGCAGGTTGTTCGCGATGTGGAGCGCGATCGGTGCCTTCAGTCCACCGCTGCGAAGCCGCGCCCAGCCGAAGGCCATGCCGAGCACGCCCGGCAGGACGGCCGCGGTGCCGTGGCTCGGGACGTGAAAGAGGCCAAACACCGCGGAGCTGAGCAGCAGGGCCGCGCGCGGACGCATGCTGTGCGCGAGCCCGGGCAAGAGCAGCCCGCGGAACAGCACCTCCTCGGCGGCAGGCGCGATCAGCACGGCCGCGAACAGCACCAGCGCGCGACCGTGAGGCCCTTGCTCCCCTGCGAGCATGACATCGAGCCCGCCGTCGTGGGCCTGATGAAGCTCGGGCACGAGCGACCAGAGCGAGACCACGAGCAGCGCGATGCGCGCGAGGCCCGACAGCATGAAGAGGGCGCCGAGCCCGGTGGTGCGCGCCGTCGGCAACCGCGGCCCGACGACGACCCGGAGCTCGTCCCGCGCGAGACGCATCGCCAGCCCTCCCAGGGCGAGCATCGCGATCCCCTGCGCGATCACGCCGAGCAAGCCGACGCCGATGGACCAGCCACCCGAGCGCTCGCACGCGAGCTGCGCGGTGCCCATGCCCACGAGGGGCGCCACCGCCATCGGCACGACCACGAGTCCCCACCGACCCGCGTGCTCGCGGTCGCGCCAGCGCGCGCGCGCCCAGAGCGCGGCGACGAACAGGCAGCCGAGCGCGACGGGCCAGAGCATGAAGACGAGCTGGTCGTGCCAGAGCTCGCGGCAGTCGACCGTGAAGATCGGCTCGAACGGTGAGTGCGGCTCGAGCAGCGGGACCTCGGCGTCGAACCGCGGACTCGACGTCCCCTTGGCGAGCAGGACGACGAACCCGATCGCGGTGTCGACGCTTGCGAGCGCGACCAGCCGGCGCGCCGCCGTGACACGCCCGGACGCGGACTCGACTCCCGCTTCCTGCCTCGCGCGGAGCGCCCGAAAGGCGAGCCACCAGGTGACCGGCGCGAAGAACACCGGGACGAGCAACGACAGCTCGATCAGCGTGCTCCTCCCCTCGGCGTGACGCGCGTTCATTCGAGCCTCGTCGCATCCTAGCGGTCCGCCGCGTTTCTCGGGGCCTCCCCATCTCGCCCCGGAATGCTTGTATTCAAATGTAGGACAATGTATGCTTCGATCATGAAGGTCACGCTGCTGGTCGCCTCCCTGGGGTTGCTCGTCGGTTGCGCGACCCCACTCCGATCGATCCCGCTCGCCGAGGAGCCGGGTGAGCGGGTGTTCGAGCCCGACGCCTCCGCCGCGCTCGCGAGCGCGCCGATGCGGCTGCCCGGTGACTACGTCGTGTACCGCCTGAGCGGCGCTCACCGGAGCGAGCCCGCGACGATCGTCCAGCGCGTGCGGTCGCGAACGGGCGGTGTCTTGAAGCTGGACGTCACGGTGATGGATGGCCCGAGGCACGAGGTGTTTCGGGTGCGGGTCGACGATGGCCGTCGTCCCGGCTCGCTGCTCAGCGTCGGGCGGGTCCGCGACGGCCACCTCGAGCCGTTCGGGGTGGTCGCGTACGAGGCGCGGATGGCGACGCTCGTCCCGAGCGCGGACGCGAACGAGGGCGTGACCGCGCGCTCGGGCGAGGTGGTGCACGTCGGCGGGATGTCGCTCTTCAGCCTGCGGACCGACTACCGCGTCCGGGTGGGCGCGCAGCGCGCGACGATGTCGACCTTCGGTCTCGCCGGATTTCCCGGTGAAAACCTGGGTGGACGCATCATCGCCGACGACGGCACCGTGCTCTACCAGGCGCAACTCGTCGAGCTCGGCAATGAGCTCCCCAGCCTCGAGCCTGCAAGCCAGGCGTACGCGACGAGCGACGCCGGGCTGCCTGATCTCGTCGACGAGTGAGCGGCGGCGAGGCCGAGGCCCCTCGGCCGGTCAGTCCTCGGCGAGCTCGCGAAAGTCGAGCGTGACACCGAAGCTCGAGAGGTACTTCGCCTCCTCCTCGAGCGACGCGAGCGTGAGCGGACGCTCCTCGAGCCAGCCGGCAGGGAACACGAGCCGGAGGCGTTTGCGATCCTTCACGCGGAGGACGAACTTCGGCAGGTCGACGTCACGGCTTCGGTTGAGCTGGACCGCGAGCCGGAACAACACCGCGAGCATCGTGACGTCCTCGCGGTAGGCCGGATCGACGGCGTCGAGCGACTCGCGGTGGACCTTGCGACGCGAGCACAGAATCATGGCGGCGAGCGTCTGCTGCTCGCCGCGCGAGAAGCCCGCCATGTAGGAGTTCTGGACGAGGTAAGCGCCATGCTTGTGATGGCCGGTGTGGTTGATCGCGAGGCCGATCTCGAAGAGGTGCGAGGCCCACCGCAGCTGCTGCTCGGCGTGCTCCGGATCGTGCGGGGCCCAATCGAGGCTCGCCTGCGAGAGCAGGGACCGCGCGGTCTTCTCGACCCGATCGGCGTGCTCGACGTCGACGTGGTAGTGCTCCTGAAACCAGCGGATCGTGCGCTCGCGCACGTCCTCGTGATGGATGCGACCGAGCAGGTCGTAGAGCGCGCCCTCGCGCAGCGCACCCGCCGAGGTCGTCATCCGTTCGATCCCGAGATCCTGAAAGAGCGCGATCAAGATGGCGACACCGCCGGCAATGACCGGACGGCGATCGGCCGAAAGCCCAGGCAACTCGACCGCGTCGACGTGTCCCGCCGCGACGAGCGCGCGCTTCAACCGACGCAACGAAGCGAGCGTGATGCCGTCGTCGCTCCACCCGTTCTCGCGCACGATGCTCGCGACGTTCACGATCGTCCCGGAGCAGCCGAGGACGCGCTGCCACCCGAACCGACGGTAACCCTTCGCGATCGGCTGGATCTCGAGCTCGGCGGCGAGCTCGGCTTGCAAGAAGCGCCGCTCGTCGAGCGTGCCGTCACCGAAGAACCGCGACGAGTAGCTGACGCAACCCATGAACAGGCTGTCGGCGTCGACGATGTCGAAGCCGTCACCGAGGATGCACTCGGTGCTGCCGCCGCCGATGTCGATGACGAGACGCCGCCCCTGCCCCTCGGGGTTCGTCTGCGCCACCCCGAGGTAGATGAGGCGCGCCTCCTCGCGACCGGAGATGACCTCGATCGGGTGACCGAGCGCCTCCTCCGCGCGCTCGAGGAAGGCCGGCCCGTTCTTCGCCTGCCGGAGCGTGTTCGTACCCACGGCACGCACGCAGCTCCGCGGCATCGGCTTCACGCGCTGCCCGAAGCGACGCAGGCACTCGAGGGCCCGATCCATCGCGTCGGCGCGGAGGCGCTTGTCCGCGTCGAGGCCGGCCGCGAGGCTCACCCGCTCGCGCAACCGGTCGGTGACGTGCAGCTGCCCGCCCTTCACGCGCGTGACGATCAGGTGGAAGCTGTGCGAACCGAGATCGACCGCGGCGAGGGTCTCCGGCTCCTCGCTCGACCGGTCCACGGATGCCTCGGCGACGGGACGTTGGCTCGACACGCACGGGAACATACGTGAGCCTCCCGTCGAGTGTCACCGTCGAGGAGCGCGCATCGAGGCGGTCTGCCCCGGTGCGCGTGCGAGCGAGGCGCCACGTCGGCCGGACGCGGACGCCCACGTTTCGCGCGCTGCGCCTGCACGTCCGACGAGGGAACGCCCGTACCTCGAAAGCCTTGGGTCCCGCGCCGTCACGTCACCGTGACGTGGCACATGCCGTGCAAACCGCAACCGCTCATGACCGCGCGAGATCAGAAGACCGACCGCCCCTCTCCCCTGCTCGACACCGAACAAGAGCAGAACCTCATCGCGAGCGACCGGAGTGGCTCGCAACGGGCGCTGCAGCAGCTGGTCCTGTCGCACATGCCGCTCGTGCGCTCGATCGCGCGACGCTATCGCGGGCACGCCCGGCACGACGATGATCTCATCGCCGAAGGGTGGCTCGGCTTGCTGCAGGCAGCGCAGCGCTTCGAGCCGGAGCGCGGCGTGCGCTTCGCCGTGTACGCCGCGTGGTGGGTCCGCGCGTTCGAGCGACGTTACGCGCTCGACAACCGCCGCATCGTGCGGGCGCCCTCGACGCAGATGGGCCGCAAGCTCGCCTCGAAGCTGCCAGGGACGATGCAGCGCCTCCGCCAGACCTGCGGCCGCGAGGTGACCCACGACGAGCTCGCGCGGGTGCTCGACGCGCCCGTCGACGAGGAGGCTTCGGTGCGACTCGCGCTGTCGATGCCCGACGTGCTCCTCGATGACGAGAGCGCGCGCGCCGGTGCGCTGGTCGATACCGCGGCCTCGCCGGAACAACAGGCCGCCGACCGCGAGCGGCAGCGTCGCATCGAGGATCGCATCGAACGCGCGCTGGCCTTTCTGTCCGCACGCGAGCGCGAGATCGTCCTGCGACGCTACCTCGACGACGAGGGCGCGACGCTCGCCACCCTCGGTGTGCACCTCGGCATCAGCCGCGAGCGCGTGCGCCAACTCGAGTCGCGAGCGCGCGAGAAGCTGCGCGCTCACCTCGTGGACGTGGCTTGACTTTGGTCACTCGCCACCCGGGCCAGCGTCGGCCCCCTGGAGCGCCGCGCCCGCGCCGAGCAGGTAGAGCACGGCCATCCGGAGGGCGACGCCGCGAGTCACCTGCTCGAGCACGACCGAGCGGCTGCCGTCGGCGACCACGGGATCGAGCTCGACGCCTCGGTTGATCGGGCCCGGATGCATCACGATGGCGTCGGGCTTCGCGTGAGCGAGGGTGCGGGGAGAGAGGCCGAATTGACGCGAATATTCGCGGTTCGAGGGGAAGCGGGCCGGGCCATCGCCCATCCGTTCGCGCTGGATGCGAAGCATCATGACGACGTCCGCACCCTCGAGGGCAGCCTCGAGCCGGTGGTGCGTGCTCACGCGGTCGCGATGCTCACCCGCCATGGCTTCGATGCCATGCGGCAGCATGGTGAGCGGCGCGCACAACGCCACGTCCGCGCCAAGGCGCGTCAGGGCGAGGAGGTTCGACCGCGCGACACGCGAGTGCTCGATGTCGCCGACGATCGCGACGCGCAACCCGGCGATCCGGCCCTTGTGGTGCCGGATCGTCGAAGCATCGAGCAGCGCCTGCGTCGGATGCTCGTGTGTCCCGTCCCCGGCGTTCACGACCGCGGCGTCGATGTGGCGCGCGACGAAGGCCGCGGCGCCCGACGCGTGGTGGCGCAGCACGACGACGTCGGGGCGCATCGCCGCGAGGTTTCGGACCGTGTCGAGGAGCGACTCGCCCTTGCTCGTCGAGGATCCGGAGCCGGAGACGTTGACCGCATCGGCGGAGAGACGCTTCGCCGCGATCTCGAAGCTCGTGCGGGTGCGCGTCGAGGCTTCGAGGAACAGGTTGATGACGGTCCGACCTCGCAGCGTCGGGACTTTCTTGATCGGCCGCTCGCCAATCTCGAGGAACGCCTCACCGAGGTCGAGCAGCTGCACGAGATCCTCGGCCGAGAGCGCCTCGATGCCGAGCAGATGGCGGTGCGCGAAGGGGCGTGCCGTCGAGCTCATGCGCGCCTCCGCTTGCGCACGATCACGCGGTCGTCGTTCGACTCGACGGCGAGGTGCACCTTCACCTGCTCCTCCCGCGAGGTCGCGAGCGTCGTGCCGACGAAGTCCGCCTGGATCGGCAGCTCGCGATGGCCGCGGTCGACGAGCACCGCGAGCTGAACCGCGCGCGGTCTCCCGTGATCGACGAGCGCGTCGAGCGCCGCCCGCACCGTCCGACCGGTGTAGAGGACGTCATCGACGAGGACGACCGTGCGCCCGGGCAGCGAGAATGGCAGCTCGGTCGAGCCAACCTGGGGGCGCGGCAACCCCTCGAACACGTCGTCGCGGTAGAGCGCGATGTCGATCGCGCCCAGAGGCACCGTGTGGCCCAGCGCGGCGAGCCTTCGCACCAAGCGCTCCGCGAGCGAAAAACCACCGGTCCGGATCCCGACGAGGGCGACGTTCGCGGCGTCGCCGTTTCGGTCGAGGACCGCCCGCGCGAGGCGGTCGAGGAGCTCCGCGACGGAAGCCGGATCGAGGACCACCCTCTCGTCGCCGGACCCGTCGCTGGTCGTCATCGCGCGAGGACGGGTAGCCCCGCCCCTCCCCGCCGTCAACGAGGCGCCCCAGGGGAACGGCGAGAGACCGCTATCGCAAGCGGAGCGCCGCGGTATGTTTCGCTCCGCATGTCCGACACGCTGGCGACCCACGACGACGGAGAGGCGGGAGCCCCGTCCGCCGCGTCGCGCCAGCTCACCGAAGGCATGCTCACGCCGGGCACGATCGTCGACCATTTCCGGGTGACGAGGCTGCTCGGCCGAGGCGGCATGGGCGAGGTCTACGCCGCGCGCGACCTGCGGCTCGGCCGGCGGGTGGCGCTGAAGATCGTCGCGCCGGGACACTTCACCTCCGAGTCGATGCGTGAGCGCTTCCTCGTCGAGGCGCAGACGACCGCGCGGTTCAGCCACCCCAACATCGTGACCATTTACGCCGTGGGCGAGCTCGACGGATCGCCGTACCTCGCGCTCGAGTACCTCGAGGGGCAGACGCTGGTCGAGCGGCTTCTCGAGCGCCCCGCCACACCAGGCGAGGCCATCCGGCTCGCGCTCCCCGTCGCCGAAGCCCTCGCGGAGGCGCACCGACACGGCGTCCTGCACCGCGATCTCAAGCCGGGAAACATTCACCTCGGACGCGACGGACGCGTCCGGGTGCTCGACTTTGGCCTCGCCAAGATCGTCCGCGAGGAGCTCGGGTCGACGGCGCGCCTTTCCCGCGCGGCGATCGAGGAGACCTTCGGCGCCAACGTCCGCTCGGCGTTCGATGAGCTGGCGTCGAAGACGTTCGGCGTCGGCACCCCTGCGTACATGGCCCCGGAGCAATGGCTGGAGGACCCGTGCACCGGCGCGACCGACGTCTGGGCCTTCGGGGTCGTGCTCTTCGCGACGCTGACGGGCCGCATGCCGTTTCCGGGCGCGACGGTCCACGCGCTCGCCCTCGAGATCTGCGGCAACGGGCCCATCCCGAGGGTGTCGAGCCACGCCGACGTCCCGAGCGAGCTCGATGCGCTCGTCTCGTCGTGCCTCTCGCGCAACGCCGAGGAGCGGCCGACGATGGCGCGCCTCGTCGAGGTCTTGCAGGGCATGATCGCGGGGAGCACGCGCGTTCGCGCCGCCGGCGCGTCACCGTTCCGGGGCCTGCTGCCGTTCACCCGTGAGCACGAGCACCTGTTCTTCGGGCGTGACGCAGAGACCGCGGCATTCGTCGAGCGGCTGCGAAGCGACTGCGTCCTCCCGGTCGTCGGGGCCTCCGGCTCGGGGAAGAGTTCGTTCGTGCAAGCCGGTGTCATTCCGCGACTCGTCGCGCAGGAGCGTTGGACCGTGCTCGTGCTGCGCGTCGGGCCAGATCCCTTCGCTGCGCTCGCGGCGCGGCTCGTCGAGGGGGACGACAACTCGAGCCCATCGAATGACACAACTCAAGCCTTTGATGCGCCCACGCGCGTGAAGGAGCCGGTCTCCGCGAAGCCCGCGCGGCCACGCGGAGAGCTGCAGACCGTGCTGCTCGAGGACTCCGACGACGGAACCGTCGCGCCCTCGTCCAGCCTGGCACCGGCCTTCGCACCGCGAACCTCGACGACCTCCGGCCCCTTCGATGCCGCGCTGACGCGGAGCGGACAGCATCGTCGTGACGTCATCGAGCTCGCCCAACGCCTGCGCGAGACGCCCGCTCAGGTCGCGTTCGAGCTGCGCGCGCTCGCCGACTCGAGACGCACCCGCGTCTTGCTGTGCATCGACCAGCTCGAGGAGCTCTTCACGCAGGGCGTCGACGACCAGGTGGTCCATGCCTTCGTCGAGGCGCTGTGCAGCGCGAGCGACGATCCGCTCGATCCGGTCCGCGTCATCTTCACGATCCGCGACGACTTCTTCGGACGCCTCGCGGTGAGTCCTCGCGTCAGCGCGGCGCTCGGGCGGGTCACCCTGATGCAACGCCCCGACGCCCGCGCGCTCGTCGACGTCTTGAATGGTCCGGTCACCGCACTCGGCTACGCCTTCGAGGACGCACGGCTGCCCGAGGAGATGGTGCAGGCCGTCAAGGACGAGCCCGGATGCCTGCCGCTCTTGCAGTTCACCGCGAACCTCCTCTGGGAGCACCGAGACCGCGAGCGGAAGCTCTTGACGCGTGCCGCCTACGTCGCGGTCGGCGGTGTCGAGGGGGCGCTCGCACGGCACGCCGACGGCGTCCTCACCGGCCTCGGCGAGCCTCAGCTGAAGGTGGCGCGGCAGCTCCTGATGCGGCTCGTCACGCCCGAGCGGACGCGCAAGGTCCTCGCGAAGGAGATCGCGCTCGAGGGGCTCGGCGACGACGCGCGGCAGGTCCTCGGTCGACTCATCGAGGCGCGCCTCGTGACCACGACGAAGTGGCTCGATCAACGGAGCACGACGGTGCTCGAGCTCGCGCACGAGGCCCTCATCCGCAACTGGGGAACACTCCGGCGCTGGGTCGACGAGTCACACGAGGACGTCGTGCTGCTCGGGCAGCTCGAGCAAGCGGCGCGGCTCTGGAACGAGCGGGGGCAGCGCGCCGAGCAACTCTGGCGCGGAGACGCGCTCGCCGAGGCACGCCGCCACCTCGCGCGAGCGCCCATGACGGTCCCGACGGCGGTGCGCGAGTTCGTCGAGATGAGCGGGCGCGCGAGCGAAGGGCGCCGCAGCCGCAAGCGCCTCCTGTTCGGCAGCGGCATCCTCGTCGCCGCAGCCACCGCGGTGAGTTCCATCCTCGCAGCGTTCACGATCGCGCATCAACGCGATCGCGCGGAGCGCGGGAGATCCGAGGCCCTCCGCGAGGGCGCCCGCGCCGCGCTCGCGCAAGGACTCGTGCTCGAGGCGCGCGCCAAGGTCCGCGAGGCCCTCGAGGCCGAGGACTCGGTCGCGACGCGCGTGCTCTGGCGGCAGCTCGAGGAGAACCCCCTCGATTGGACCGCAGCCCTCGGCGCCCGCGTCTACGGCGTCGCCTACGCGCCCGATGGACGCCGCGTTGTCGCTGGTGGCAGCGACGGGACGGTGACCCTCCTCGATGCGGTGACGCGCGAGCGGCGCACGTTGCGCGGGCACACCGATCAAGTGCTGTCCGTCGACGTCGCGCCCAACGGCGAGGTGGTCGCGTCCGCAGGGCTCGATCGCACGGTGCGCGTCTGGGACGCGAGCCGCGGGACGTTGCTGCGCGTCCTTGGTGGTCATCGTGATGCTGTTCACACCGCGCGCTTCTCGCCAGACGGGCGGCGGATCGTCGCCGGGAGCTACTCGGGCGAGGTGCGGGTCTACAACGTCAACGATGGCAAGGAGGTGCTCGCGTGGCGCGCCCACGAGACTCCCGTGCGCGGCGTCGCGGTGAGCCCGGACGGGCGCACGCTCGCGACCGGCGACGCCTCGGGCAAGGTCAAGCTCTGGAGCGCTGAGACCGCAGCCCCCGGCGGAGACCTCGCCGGCAACGACCACACCGTCGTCGGGCTCGTCTTTCGGGCGGACGGCGCCGAGCTCGCGACCAGCAGCCTCGACGGCACGGTGCGGCTCTTCGACGTGAAGGGCCGCCGCGAAGTCGCCGTGATGCGCGGCCATTCGGCGGGGCTCTACCGCCTCGCGTATTCACCGGATGGCCAGGAGCTCGCCTCGGCGGGCAGCGACCGTGTCGTTCACGTCTGGGACGTGAAGACCCGCGCCATCGTGCGGAGCTACCCGGTCCATGGCGAGGCGACCGACGTCGCGTTCTCGCGCGATGGCGAGCACCTCGCGGTGAGCAGCGTCAGCGAGGAAGTCTCGCTGTTCCGTGCGCGCGTCTCGGACAAGGTCGGCGTGCGCGGTCACGACGCGGTCGTGAATCAGGCCGCGCTCTCGGCCGACGGTGCGCTCGCCGCCTCGGCCGCGAACGACGGACGCCTGATCGTGCGCGACGCACGCAGCGGCGCAGTCCTCCTTTCAATTGACGCACATCAAGGTCCGGCCAACGCAGTGTCCTTCCTTCCGGACGGTCATGGGCTCGTCTCCGGAGGCGGCGACGGCGCGGTGCGCCAGTGGACCCTCAAGGGCGAGGCGGTCCGAACGCTGCTCACCCATCCGAGCGCGATCTACGTCTCCGCGGTTTCCCCCGACGGCCACACGATCGCGGCCGGTAGCCACGACGGCGCGGTGCTGGTCGTCGACGCGAGGAGCGGGAGCGTCCGCAAGCTCGGGCAGGGCCAAGACCGCGTGCGAACGGTGGCGTTCGATGGCGCGGGGCGGAGGCTCGTCGCCGCGGGGCACGACGGACACCTCCGCGTGTGGACGACCGACGACGGCAAGCTCGAGCGGGACGTCGATCTGAAGCACGGGCGGATCTACGGCGCCGCGATCGAGCCGGAGGGCAAGACCGCCGTCGCCGCGACCGCGGACGGCTCGCTCTTTCGCGTGCCGCTCGACGGCGCGGAGCCGCAGCTCTTCGGTGACGCGAAGGTCCGTTGCTACGGGATGAGCTTCGCTCACGATGGCGCGTCGCTCCTCGCCCCGTGCGCGGACGGCAAGCTGCGCATCTTCCCGACGAGCGGCGGTGAGCCCCGCGTCGTCGACGTGCACGACGGCGAGGTGAACACGGTGAGCCTGACGAAGGACGGGGCGCTCGTCCTCACCGCGAGCGACGACTTCACCATCGATTTGCTCGACGCCCGTGACTTCCGACCGCGCTGGTTCACGCGCGCGGTGGTGCCGATCGCGCCGCTCGGAACGCCCGCCGATCTCGCGGCTCGCGGCCTCGTCGGATCCGCAGTCGCGCTGACGCAGCGCGGCTGGACCACGCCGTCCGGTCAAGCCGTCGCGGTGGGTGACCGAGCCTTCACCGACCTCGTCGCGCGAGCTTCGCGGGCGAGCGTCAGCGGCGACGGCACGCGCCTCTGCGTGACCACGGCGGACGACAAACTCACGCTCCACGACGTCACGACCGATCGCACGCTCGTTCGCCAGGAGTCGCGCGCGACGGAGCTCCTCGCCACGGCCCGCGGCTGCTTCGCCCTGGACGGCGGGAGCCTCGTGCGGGTCGACGCCAGCGGCAAGAGGAGCGTGGCTCTCGCCGGTGGCCTCGTTCTCGGCGACGCGGAAGACGGCGTCCTCGTGGCCACCGACGCCCGCATTCTTGCGCTCGATGACGAGCTTCGCGAGCGGCACAGCTTCGCGACGAGCGGCGTGGTCACCGCCCTCGCGGCGGCGGGGGGACAGCTCGTCGTCGGCTACCGCGACGGGCACCTCGAGCGGCGCTCGATCGCGTCCGGCGAGGGCATGGACCTCGAGGGCACCAGCGCGAGCCCGGTGAGCCGGATCGTCGGGGGCCCTGGCGGGGTGTGGATCGCCGGCTTCGGGAGCGGCGAGCTCGGCATGTGGTCGCGGGACGACGTGCGCCGCCTCGATCGGACGCGCCTGCACGGCCCCGTCGATCACCTCGTCGTGGCGCGGGGACTCCTGCACGCGGGGACCCGCCGCGGGGACGGCCTAACCTGGGATCTGCGCGACCTCGCGCGGCCACGGTGCGACCTGCTCGACGCCGTGCATGCCGTGGTTCCCGTCCTGTGGCGCGACGGGCGCGCCGTGGTGACGCCGGGCTCCCGCGAGGCATGCCGATGACGTCGGCCACGCCCGAGCGGCTGCGCTTGCTCACGCCACCCCTGCCCTGCCTCGTCCCCGAGGGCGTCTTCGACGAGTTCGGCTGGTGCGCGAGCGACTTCCTCGAGCTCCGCCGTGACGCGCGCTGGGAGACGAGGACTCCGACCTCCGGCGTCAACCCTGCCGGCCTCGCCTTCATCCTCTCCCATACGCCACCGTATCTCCCTCGGGAGCTCGCCAAGCTTCACGTCGGCGCGCTCGCCAGCGACGACGAGTGGGCGCTCGCGCCCTACGCGATCGACGACGCGACCGACGCGCTCTGCCTGCACCGCGCACGTCCTCGTGAGGTGCTCTCGCTCGCCGCGACGAACCTCGACGCGCTCATGTGGGGCCTTCACGACTGGTGCCACTTCCACAACCACGGCCCGTTCACGGAGCCGGCCTGGACCGAGGTCCAGTGCGACGCGAGCGCGCTCGTCTGGTTATGGCAGAACCGCGCCGCGCTCGGGCTCGACGAAGGCACGTGGGAGGCCCGGCGCGCACAGCTCGAGCGCGTGGCATCGCAGCGCTTCGAGAGCGAGGGGCTCGGCTTCGACGCCGGGTGCTACGCGCGCGGGCGGCTCATCACCCTCGCGGAAGCCTGACCGCATCGCCGACGCGGGCGTGCTCTCGGGGACCACAACCCGAGAGCCGAAGTCTTCGTCACTCGAGGTAGGTGTACGAGGCGAGCCCTTCGCGGTAGCGCTGCATGAGCTGACGCGACTCGTCGAGGGACATCTTGCCGGCACGGACCGCGGTCTCGACGTTCGCGCGGACGCGCCGGATCAGGTCTTCGGGCGCATAGTCGACGTAGCGGAGAACGTCGGTGACCGTGTCGCCGGCGAGGACCTCGTCGACCTCGTAGTACCCCTGCCCCGAGATCACGACGTGGACCATGTTCGTGTTGCCGAACAGGTTGTGCATGTCACCGAGGATTTCCTGGTACGCGCCCGTCAGCATGATGCCGACGTAGTAGGGCTCGTCGTTCAGCGGGTGAAGCTCGAGCGTCGACTTCACGTCGCGCTGATCGATGAACTTGTCGATCGAGCCGTCCGAGTCGCAGGTGATGTCGGCAAGGATGCCACGGCGCGTCGGCGGCTCGTTCAGGCGGTGGATCGGGATGATGGGAAAGAGCTGATCGACCGCCCAGGCGTCGGGCAGCGACTGGAACATCGAGAAGTTGCAGAAGTACGTGTCGCTCAGCATTTTTTCGAGCGGCTGCAGATCTTCCGGCATGCTCGAGAGGGTCGTCGCGACTTGAGCGACGCGGTGGCACGCGCACCAGAAGAGCTTCTCGGCGCGCGCGCGCTCCTCGAGCGACAGGTGGCCGAGGTTGAAGAGCTGCAGCGCCTGATCCTTGTACTCGAGCGCGTCGTGGTAACACTCGCGCACGTTCTTGCGCGTGATCGTCGAGTAAACCTCCCAGAGCTTGCCCAGCAGTTCGTGCTCGTCCTCGCCGGGCTTCTCCGGCTCCTCGGTTGCCGCCGCGGCGGACACGCCGATGACGTTGACGACCAGGACCGAGTGGTGAGCGACGACCGCGCGACCCGACTCGGTGACGAGGTTCGGGTGGGGCAGATCGTAGGCGTCGCAGGCCTCCTGGATCGCGGAGACGACGTCGTTCGCGTACTCCTGCACGCTGTAGTTCATCGACGAGTCGAAATTGGTCTGGGAGCCGTCGTAGTCGACCGCGAGGCCACCGCCGCAGTCGAACATGTCGAGGTTCTTGCAGCCGAGTCGGACGAGCTCCGAGTACATCCGGCTCGTCTCCTGGAGTACGCCCTTGATCGCGCGGATCGAGGTGATTTGCGAGCCGGCGTGGAAGTGGAGGAGCCGCACGCAGTCGAGCATCCCCCAGGCTTCGAGCTTCTCGACCGCGTCGAGGATCTGCGAAGCCGAGAGCCCGAACTTCGCGTTGTCGCCGCCGGACTCGCTCCACTTGCCCGAGCCACGGGCCGAGAGCCGCATGCGGATGCCGATCGAGGGTCGCACGCCCAGCTTGTCGGACACGCGCTTGATGGTCTCGAGCTCGCTCGGCTTCTCGACGACGATCACGACCGTGCGGTCGAGCTTCGAGGTGAGCAGCGCGGTCTCGATGTAGGCGTCGTCCTTGTAGCCGTTGCAGACGATCAACGCCTCGGGGTCGTCGAGCATCGCCATCACGGCGAGGAGCTCGGGCTTGCTGCCGGCCTCGAGCCCGTAATGGAAGCGCCGCCCGAAGCGCATGATCTCCTCGACGACCTTGCGGCTTTGGTTGACCTTGATCGGGTACACGCCGCGGTAGTGCCCGCGGTAGCCATACTCCTGGATCGCTTTGTGGAACGCCTCGTTCAAGAGGACGATCCGCGACTCGAGGAGATCGCTGAAGCGGATGAGCAGTGGCGGCTCGATGCCGCGACGGGTGAGGTCGTCGACGAGGACCTTGAGATCGATCGAGCCGCGCTCGTGCGACACGGTGACATTGCCGGCCTCGTTGACCGAGAAGTAGTCACGGCCCCACTGCTCGATGTCGTAGGTCTCGATGGAATCTTTGATCGTCCAGCGGTGAAGCGGATCGACGGCGGGGCTGACGGTGACGCTCCTCGACATGGTTTTGTGCGGGCACGTATTCATGGAGCGCGCTCCGGTCGCAACCTCTATCGTCGCGGGGCACCCGAAATTCCGCGGACGCATCGGGCGACCGGGGTAGAGTCGGAACGATGGCGCGGCACAAGAAGCTCCGACGCTGGGCGAAGCGGAGCGCGCAGAACGCGCTCGAGCTATACCGCCTCGGTCGCCTCACGCCCGTCGAGGGTCTCTCCTTCGACGTAGTCGACCACAGCCTTCACTGCCGGCTGCGTCGCTATCCCATCCTGGCGCGCTCTCCCGTCGAAGGAGGGGCGGCCTCCGCGCCGCTGCTGCTCATCCCGCCGCTCATGCTGACGGCGGAAATCTACGACGTCGATCCGGACACCAGCGCCGTGCGCAAGCTCACGGCCGCAGGCGTCGACACCTGGGTCGTCGACTTCGGCGCGCCGGAGCGCGAGTCGGGCGGGATGGAACGCACGCTCGACGATCACGTGCGCGGCGTCGCGTGGGCGATCGAGCGGGTGCGGGCCTTGACCGGGCGCGACGTTCACCTCGCGGGCTACTCGCAAGGCGGGATGTTCGCCTACCAGGCGGCGGCCTACAGCCGCGGCGAAGGCATCGCGTCGATCGTGACGTTCGGCAGCCCGGTCGACATTCACCGCAATTTGCCTGCAATCGAGAGCGACATCGCGGCGCGCTTCATCCGCGCGGTGAGCCCGCTCGTCGAGCTCACCCTCGACAGCGTCGAGGGGATCCCCGGGCAGCTGAACAGCCTCGGCTTCAAGCTGCTCTCGCCGAAAAAGGAGGTCGAGCAGCTCGTCGACTTCGTCCGCAAGCTGCACGATCGAACGGAGCTCGCGCGGCGCGAGAGCCGCCGACGGTTCCTCGCGGGAGAGGGCTTCGTCGCGTGGCCCGGGCCCGCGCTGCGCCGCTTCTTCGACGATTTCGTTGTGCACAACCGCATGGTCGCCGGCGGCATCGTGATCGACGGCCGCACCGTGACCCTCGCCGACATCCGCCAGCCGATCCTCGCCTTCGTGGGCGATCGCGACGAGTTCGCGCGGCCTGCCGCGGTGCGGGCGATTCAGCGCGCCGCGCCCGCCGCGGAGCTCCACGAGATCGAGCTGCCCGCGGGGCATTTCGGGCTGGTGGTCGGGTCGGTCGCGAACCGGGTGACGTGGCCTGCCGTGATCGACTGGATCCGGTGGCGTGATGGCGCGGGCGAGTTGCCAGCTGCCCTCGCCCGACCCTCGCGCCTCGGGGCGGAGGATCAGGCGGAGGATTGGTTCGACCCCGACCTTGATTTCGAAGCGATCACGAGCGAGGCGACCGAGGCGCTGCGCCGCACGTGGGCGCGCACAGCAGACGTGGTGCGCGACGCCGGGCAGACCTTCGATCACCTGCGGTTCCAGGTGCCACGGCTGCGCAGGCTCGAGACGATGACCGGCGGCACGCGGATCAGCGCGAGCCGCATCCTCGCCGAGCAGGCGCGGGCGATCGGCGAACGGACGTTCTTCCTGTGGAAGGGGCGGGCCTTCTCGTACGCGGAGGCCGACGCGCGGGTCGACAACGTTGCGCGCGGGCTCATCGCGTGCGGCATCCGACCGGGCGAGCGCGTCGCCGTGCTGATGGGCTCGCGGCCAAGCTACCTCTCGGCGGTGACGGCGTTGAATCGCCTCGGCGCGGTGGCGGTGCTCCTCGCGCCCGAGCTCTCCGACGCCGAGCTCGCGAAGGCCGTGTCGGAGCTCTCGGTGGCCGCGTTGATGTGCGATCCGGATCACGCCGAGCGCGGGCGACTCGTCGGCGGAGAGCGGACCCGGCTGGTGCTCGGTGGTTTCGGCTCGGGGCAAGACCGCCGCTACGGCGTCGCGATCGACATGGAGGCGATCCAGCCCGACGAGGTCCTGCTGCCCGCGTGGTATCGGCCCGACGCCGGGACGGCGCGCATGATCGCGATGGTGCTGGTGCAGCCGAGCCGTGGCGGTGTCCGGATCTCGCGCATCTCCAACGGTCGCTGGGCCTTCTCGGCGCTCGGCTTCGCGGCCGCGGCGACGCTGCGTCCGAGCGACACCGTGTACTGCGCGCTGCCGCTCCACCATCCGACGGGCCTCTTCGTCTCGGTCGGTGGTGCGCTCGTCGGCGGTTCGCGCCTCGCGCTCTCGCGCGGGTTCGATGCGAGCGAGTTCTGGAACGAGGTGCGGCGCTACGGCGCGACCGTGGTCTCGTACGCGGGCGACCTGGCGCGTCCGCTGTGCGAGGCCCCCGTCGTCCCGGGCGAGAGGAACCACCCGGTACGCGTGTTCGCGGGCAGCGGCATGCGGAGCGACGTGTGGCACAGGCTCCAGGAGCGCTTCGGCGTGGGCGTGCTCGAGCTCTATGCCTCGACCGAGCGAAACCTCGTCCTCGCGAACGCCTCGGGCGCGAAGGTGGGGTCGATCGGGCGCGTGCTGCCGGGCTCGAGCGAGGTCGCGCTCGTCGAGCTCGAGGTGCGGGGACCCCGCATGCAGCTGCCCGAGGGTGCCCTCGCACGCGCGCGCGATCGCGCAGGCCTCGCCTTGATCCGCGTCGGCGAGCGTGTCACCGGCGAGCGCATCCGCAGCGACGTCTTCGAGCCTGGCGATCACTGGTACGTGACCGACGACGTGCTGCGCTGCGACGTCGAGGGCGACTACTGGTACGTCGACAAGCTCGATCACTTGCTCGTCTGCGAAGGTGGAATGGTCGCGACGCCGCGGCTCGAGGATGCCCTGATGCGCGCGCCCGGCGTGCGGCAAGCGGTCGCGTACGGGGTGCGCCCTGAGGCCCTCAGTCACGAGGGCGAGGCGCGGGTTCCGGTCGCCGCGGTGCGCGCCGAGAACCTCGACGTCGCGCGGCTGTCCGAGGTGGTGCGGGTCGAGCTCTTGCCGCACGAGCGCCCGCGAGCCGTCTTCGTGGTGCGCGCGATCCCGCACAACACGGGGTTTCGGCCCCTGCGTGCGGGGCTCGCCGCAGCGGGCGCGGCTCCCGAAGGGCTCGAGCGCACGCTCCGCTACGACGAGGTCTCCGAGCGCTACGCCTGAGCGAGGGACAAGCCGGCGACACCCGCGCGCTCGGTCTCCGTCAACGACCCGGTGACGGCGTGCTCCCGTTGGCCGTCACGGGCGATGCCGTGGGAGCCGGACAACTTCATGACCTCCGTCAATCGCGCGTCAGGGCGAGGATGAGCTCCGCGTGCTCGGGGTGAGCCTCGAGGAGCGCCGCGCGCGAGGCGAGCTCGAAGTCCTCGAAGGCGAAGCCCGGCGCCACCGTGCACCCGACGAGCGCATGAGCGTCGGTCCGTGACGGTGCCCGCAGGCGTGCCCCGAACCAGCGACCCGCGGGCACGACGCACTGGAACACCGCACCCGTGGACGGGTCGGAGCCGAGTCGGTGCCGCTCGACGCCGCCACGCTCGTCGAGCACGACGACCTCGAGTTCGTCGCCCGCGTGGAAGTGCCACACCTCGTCGGAGGCGATCCGGTGAAGCGCCGAGATGTCCGCCGCGCCGAGCAGAAAGAGGATCGCGGTCGATGCCGAGCGCACCTTGCCGTCGACGACGACCTCGCGCGTTGCCCGGTAGGTCTCGCGGTAGAAGCCGCCCTCGGGGTGCGGAGCGAGCGCGAGGGCGCGGACGAGCGGGTGCGTCATCGAGGTCGCATAGGCCGCGTCGGCGGCGCGAGCAACTCCCGGGCGCCGCTCGGACTGCTCGGCGCTTGCACTGCGGCGTTCAATCTCTCGGGGGCGCCTGCGCTCACGTTGCCGTGGCGGCTCTCGGCGCTCGGGCTGCCGCTTGGGGTTCAGCTGGTCGGTCGCCTCGGCGAGGAC
>Ga0194129_10003191_pt1 | contig 23131 bp, 26 predicted proteins | sample TA2KigCa35mmetaG_FD_150862 | JGI IMG/M metagenome (GOLD analysis project Ga0194129, IMG submission 150862) | Freshwater microbial communities from Lake Tanganyika, Tanzania - TA2015038 Kigoma Deep Cast 35m | ecosystem: Environmental > Aquatic > Freshwater > Lake | place: Tanzania: Lake...
GTCTTTGTCTGAATCGTCATAAACTTCTAATAAATCACAGTTTTCTAGTTTTTTATCAAATACTTTGCCTGCTTCCCATTCTCTCAGACCGATCATTACCCATGCACCTACTTTTATAATATTTTCCTTTTTTCTACGTCCCGTAAATTTCCCCCGAATATGACATAAACGCATTTTGTTGTCCATGCATAAAACATGGCACATGCCATTTCCTAAATTCTTCATGACCACTGCATAAACCTCGCTTTCATCTTCTGTTAAACGAAGTGCAAATGACTTTGGAGCAGTGACAAATTTTCTTGCTTGGCCTTTCGCCTTATTTCCGCCAGTTGAGTTTTTAACCATTCTTGTAATGAATTGTTTGTTGTTTTCATTTATTTTGTTTAAACATTTCAATTTTATTTATTAAATAAAAAATAAATAAAATATAAAAACCAATAACTAATAACTATGATAATATTCAATAATTAAATTTTTCAATAATATTCATAAATGAGTTATCTATATTCAGAATGCTGTTTTTATTATATTGATTATAAAAATCTCTTACATGTAAATCTGATAATAATTCACCCATAAAACGATTTTGTGTTTCCTTACTTTGCTCGTCAGGTTCTAGATTAAAGTGGTTATAATAGTCTTCAAATATATCATCATTGGGAAATATTATTTCTTCGTTTCTATGATCTATTATACCATTATATTTTTCTATTCTTTCTCTCCACAATGGTGAATAAGATGCCCAATAATGCCATTTATAATACATTCTGTCTTTAAATAATGGGTTCCTATGTTCGAAAGAGAATAATGTCATATATTTTTGATCCGGTATTTTGCATAAACAAGCCGTTTTCAATATCTTCCTTGCTGGTAATTCGTGTTCCATCGTTTCATAAACGATCACTTCTTCCGGTTCAATCATTATAATGACATTTTTTCCCATTTTGATACCCTTTTCAATGGATATAAAATATAAATAGCGGGACAAAACAGCTGAATAGAGATCAATAATTCTATTTTTTTTTATTTTTTCAAAGTCTTTGACTTCATTTTTTAATTGAATATCATTAATAACGCCCTTTTTGTGAAAATATGTAATAATGTTTTCAAACAATTGCACCAATTTTGAATTATTTTTAGAATTATTCATAATGTCTTTTAGAAATATCATTGTATTATTTTTTATAGTAATTTCTTCTTTAACACCCATTTGTTTCAACAAAAACACATCTATTGTATAGGGCCTATAAATAAAATTATGAATAATGCTGCTAATAAGCTCACTATTAGTTTCACAATCACTTAAATTATTTTTGAGTTTTATTAATAAATATTTTTCAAATTTAGGATTTAAACATGCGAAGAAGTCATAGTAAATTTGAAACAAAAATTGTGACAATTCTTTTTTAAATCCAGAATAATATAATTCATAGGCCCAAAATACAGCATCTTCCTTTTTGTCCAAAATAGATAACAAAAGAGCAATTTCTACTTCTTTTTTAACGTATAAATATCGCGTCAATTGCATTTGAATTTGATTCATTTGAATTATCTTTATTTAGTATTTTATAAATTTAAAATAAATGTTTCAATTTTAAATTTATTCATTTAGAAAATCAAAAACATTTTTTGTTTTTATCTTATATTATAATATAATGATGTCAGAGTGGAACAAATTTGTCAAGAAGGTTTTTGAAGAGGGTAAGGCTAAAAACAGCGATTATTCTTTTAAGCAAGCGTTAAAGGATGCTAGCAAACGTAAAGGAGAGATGGGTAAAAAATCCAAGAAGGGTGGAAACTGGGATGAGGAGAATCAGCAACAACAACAGCAACAACAACAAGGTGGTCGCAGACAGCAACAGCAACAACAGCAACAACAGCAACAACAACAAGGTGGTCGCAGACAGCAACAACAAGGTGGTAGAAGACGTAATCAGAATGCTGGAAACTGGGATGAAGATTTAGACCAACAACAGCAAGACCAGCAACAGCAAGACCAGCAACAACAGCAAGACCAGCAACAACAGCAAGACCAGCAACAACAGCAAGACCAGCAACAACAGCAAGACCAGCAACAAGGTGGAAGAAGAAGAGGAGGTAGCAGAAGAGGAGGCCAAAAGAAGGGAGGTACTAAGAAGGGAGGCCAAAAGAAGGGAGGTACTAAGAAGGGAGGCCAAAAGAAAGGAGGCCAAAAGAAGGGAGGAAGAAAAACTAGAAGACGCACTCGCAGAAATAATTAAATACCTCTGTTCAAAACACTAGTATTATTCGCTTTGCAAAAGAGTATATAAATCTGCTAATTTTTTCTTATCCATTTTGGATACAAAGCTCCAATCTATATTTTTATATAAAAGCTCATTGTATTTGTATAAGATATTCTCAGTTGTTTCTCTCTTTAACGGATTTGGATGGAGACATTTTATTAGGAAAGATAAAAATTGACCCATAAAGGTTCCCTTTAGAGAGAAAATCTTAAAAACATTCGCAACAATATATGTAAATAAAAAAGATATGCTATAACTATCCCAGGTTTTTGCATAAGATAATATACATTCTATAGTATATTTTTTAGGTTTATCTATAAATGTGCTGAAAAATTCTGTTGCATCTTTAACATAATTGTCACGATAATCTGATGAAAAAAATGTGAATATTTTAACGCTGGAAACAAAATGATTAACAATCATTTTAATCAAATCCGCGTTTAATTTATCAATATCATTGTTCAACAAAAAAAATAATACATGGATTTCAATCGGGTTTGAAACAAAATTATCATTACTCTTTAATAATTGAGAGAAATATGTTTCATTTAGATTTTTTAAAACAATACATTTTTCTATATTTTTTAGAAGAGGTATGCCATCAAACGTGTAATAAATATTTGCAGCTGAAATGTTATAAAAAACTATGCCGAGATTAGATAAATGTACCAAATTTTCTAATAATTTTCGGTATGTTTCTAACAGTGTAGAGAGAAAATATCTTGGATTATGAATAGAATACAAAAAACTAGAAAAATCAAGCAAATTACTTTTTAAATAAGATGCTATTACATACTTATCCTTCAGACTTGTATATTCTAATGTATTTAAAAAATTCCCCCCACATTCAGCTAAGTTTAACGTTTTGTAATCTATCATTAAATCATAATAATTGCAAAATATTTTACTCGCATTTAGTGTTTCTGTAATTTCTAATTCATTCAAAAAAACAAAATCATATCTTTTTGTTATATACACACGTTCATTTTGCTCGTAGCCATCCTTCTCTCTTTCATATAAAAAAAGGTTGTTTTTAATTTGGTTTAAATGAATGTTCAACATATTTTATTTATATTTTTAAAGGAATAATCTTTATTTTAATTCACAATGCAAATAATTTATATTATATTCAAAATAATTCAATTTTTTACAAGTATAAAATACCTGTTTTTATAGGTCTTTTTAATTTTATTTTTAATCTCAGTCGGATCGGTAAAGCCGTTCTTAACCAGTAAATTCACTTCATGTTTCAATATTTCTTCATTTTTTTTACAATAATCATCAAACCCATCGGATGGTTTATAGTCTTCATTATCTATATTTTTTTGTATATGTTCATCCATGCTATCAAGTAATTTTTTGCTTACGCTAATATAGTCGCGACGTTGAGCAGGTTCCTTTTTTTCAGTACTCTTTTTTCTAAAATAGTATCTTGCACTTTTAAACATTTTGTCTAAAATGTCGCCATCGTATCCTAAATTGATGAGTCTTCTCATTTCCAAATGAACCAAGTCGTCATTTTCATCTACCCAAATATTCCATGCTTCTTTGAAATCTTTCCTGGCATCATACTGGTGAATTTTTGAAAATTTATATAATTCATCCACAAAATCTTGTGAAAATTTGTAGCGAAATATATTTATGGCTTGATTATTATCTGAATACGTTTTATCTGTGGTAATTTCCTCTTTGGAATGACCCATTTTTTCACATTTGTAGTTAAGATCTGGTTTTGCGAATTCATGAAATAGTTTTCGATCAATACCATGATCAAAAGCATCAGAAGCACAATCAGTAAAAACTCCACAAAATCGTTGCTCAAATAATTTGTCATTCTGCATTTTTAATTCACACGCAAATTCTTTTTTGGATGAATTATTTTACTTCCCATTTTTTAGATTCAATTTTTTTTAATAAAATTATAAAAAAAAATTGAAAAGCTTTTTTCTAATCGTTTCCATTCAAAACAGCATTAAAACAATGGCCTTCAGTCTTTACATTCCTTTTGTCTCCGCAGATATTACCCAAAAATTCATCTCATACATTTTTGAGAGGGATTATGGTAAGGTAAATCATATAGATTTAGTAAGTAAAATCGGAAATAATGGTGAAAATTATCATTCTGCGTATATCCATTTTGATTATTTGTATGAAAATGAATTAACGGTAAAAACTTTGAAAAGTGTAATTGACCATGATGATCCGAATAGAATGAAAAACCATGGTCTAGTATTTTACAGTGATCATTCTTATTGGAAAGTCCTTAAGAATCGTTCTAAAAAAGTCGTCTCTGGAGATCGTAGAGAGAAGTTAGAATTATCTAAGAATGCAAAGAAGGACGAATTTCCTGCTCCTCCACTTGACCCAATGCTGACCAATGCGGATTTTGCGAAAATGTGTTGGGCACCTAAAAAAAGTGAAGCAGAATACATTCTAGAAGATGAAGAGTTCAAGGATATATGCAAGACATTGTTTTCAGAGCCGGAACCATGCGATATTCAAAACTTTGAGTTTGTTTCCGCGGATTATGCAAAGTGTTTGGAAAATGAAATTGCCTTCTTGCGTAATCAGTTGTCTGAATTATCAAAGGAAGTAGAAAAATTGACGGTTTATTCAGACGATTTGGAGAGATGTCAAGATGTGCTTTTGAGAGAATTTTCAAAAAATCGTAATAATCAGCATCCTGTTTCAGTTGATTTATAATTTATTAACCTTGTAATTTATTAACCTTGTAATTTATTAACCTTGTAATTTATTAACCTTGTAATTTATTAACCTTGTAATTTATTAACCTTGTAATTTGTTTTCTGTGTAATTAAGTAATTAATTTATTCTTTCAATCTTTTTTACTTTTCTCTCTACAGAGTATATGTCAGAGATAAAAAAGAATAAGAAAAATCAAAAATTTATTATTGAAAACACTTCCTCTGCATCAAGCAAAGAGAGAAAATCAAGCAATAAAAGTTTTTCAAAAAAAACAAAACAAAAAAAGAAAAAAAAGAATTCACAAAAAACTAAAAGAAAACGTTTTTTTATTGTTGAAAGTAGTTCTTCTAAAAAAGATGAAAATAAAATTGAAATTTTTAATCCAGAAACAGTGGTGGATAGAAAAGATTTAAAGATTTCCACTGATATAATCAAAATGGAACGAATGAACGAGAAGTATATAGACCTTATGGAAAGGCTTTCGGATATCATGTTAAAACAAGGTGAGCCCTTTCGTGCAAGGGCATATCAAAAGGCACAAGAAACTATTATGGCTTTTCCGGATGATATTGCAAGTCCATCTCAATTGAAAGGAATGCCGGCCATAGGACCTACTATTATGGAGAAGTTGGAAGAGTATATGCAAACAGGAACCTTGAAAGTGTTGGAAAGAGAGAAAAATAACCCAGTCAATATTTTGGCAGAAGTTTATGGAATTGGACCTAAGAAGGCAAAAGAATTGGTAGATGCTGGTATAACCACTATTGCAGAGTTGAGAGAAAATGAGCATCTGCTTAATAATGTACAAAAAGTAGGATTGCAATATTATGAAGATATTTTAAAACGAATCCCACGTTCCGAGATAGACGAGTACAAGAGTATTTTTGAGGAATCCTTTTCCAAGGTTGCTACCCCTAGCTCACATTTTGAAATTGTAGGTAGTTATCGTCGTGGAGCGAAAAGTTCTGGAGATATTGACGTGATTATAACATCAGATAACAGTAAAGTATTTACAAATTTTATAAATTCATTGCGTGCAAATAACATTATTACTGAAGTTTTAAGTAGTGGTCCAACCAAGTGCCTTGTAATCGCAAAAATACCATCATCAGATAGTTACAGGCGAGTAGATTTCCTTTATGCTACTCCAGATGAATATCCATTTTCCATTTTATATTTTACGGGAAGCAAAATTTTCAACACAGTTATGCGTCATCAAGCACTAACTATGGGTCTTACAATGAATGAACATGGACTTTATAAGATGATTGGTAAGACAAAGGGAGAGAAAGTAGCGCACATATTTAGAAACGAACGCGACATTTTTGATTATTTAAATATGGAATACAAGGCTCCAAATGAACGCACAGACGGCAGAGCTGTAATTATAAAATCGTCAGAAGATATTCTGGTAAAAAAGAAAAATGTTACCGAAAAAAACAAAAAAACGGAAACAAAAACAAAAACGAAGAAACGTTTTATTATAGAAGATGACGTAGAAAATGAAATTATAAAAGAACACGACAAAGAAATAGAAAAAATAGTCCAACAATTTAAAGAAAATGGTATTTCTGTATTGAATGCATTAAATGAATCCCAATTGTCTGAAATTATTGTGGTAGCCAACAAAGCTTATTATAACGAAACGCCGCTAATGACCGACAATGAATATGATATAGTTAAAGATTTTATCGCAGAAAAATATCCTAGTAATGAAATTATTCACGAAGTAGGTGCTGCTGTAGAGAGAAATAAAGTTACTCTCCCTTATCCCATGGGGTCCATGGACAAAATAAAGCCGGACACTATGGCCCTGACAAATTGGAAAAACAAATATCAAGGTCCTTACGTGTTATCATGTAAGTTGGATGGTGTGAGTGGATTATATACCACTGAAGGTGCCAAACCGAAACTTTACACTCGGGGAAATGGAACGGTAGGGCAAGATGTATCCCATCTCATCCCCCATTTGAGATTACCTAAAAAGAAAAATGTGGTTATTCGTGGTGAATTTATTATCCCCAAGTCAGTATTTGAGACAAAATACAAGCAGGATTTTGCAAATCCAAGAAATATGGTGGCGGGATTAATAAACCATAAGACGATTAGTTCTGCGATAAACGACGTTCATTTTGTAGCATACGAATTAATACAACCAGTCATGAAACCTTCGGACCAATTGGCATTCTTGGCGACATTAGATATAGAAGTGGTTCTCAATAAATCTGTGACGAATGTAACGAATGAAATGTTATCACAACAATTAATAGATTGGCGTGCGAACTATGCTTATGAAATAGACGGAATAATTGTCGCCGATGATAAAATATATGAACGCAAGGCAGGGAACCCAGAGCACGCCTTTGCATTTAAAATGGTTTTATCCGATCAAATTGCAGAAGCCAAAGTAGTAGATGTTATTTGGAATGCAAGCAAAGATGGTTATTTGAAACCACGTGTCCAAATTGAACCTATACATCTAGGTGGTGTCAAAATTGAATTCGCAACTGGTTTTAATGGCGCATTCATTTATGATAACAAAATTGGTGTAGGTTCTCTCATTGAACTCATACGAAGTGGCGATGTTATTCCGCATATTCGCAAAGTCATACAGCATAGCGAAGAAGCCAAAATGCCTCATGTTCCTTATAAATGGAACGACACGCATGTAGATATTATGTTGGAAGATTTAGAAACAGATGAAACAGTGAGAGAAAAATTGATCACGAATTTCTTTAGGACTATTGGCGTAGAAGGTTTAAGCGGTGGAAATGTAGCAAGAATTATTGAAGCAGGTTATGATACTATTCCAAAAATAATAAAGATGACCATAGATGATTTTATGACAGTAGAAGGATTTAAGGAAAAAATGAGCAATAAAATATATGATGGAATACGTAATAAACTAGATGCAGCCAATTTAGTTACCCTTATGGCGGCGTCCAATATGTTTGGCAGAGGATTTAGCGAGAAAAAAATAGAACTCATTATGGATGGTTACCCAACGATATTATTATCAAGTGCAAGTCCAAATGAAAAGACGGAACGTTTAGCATCTATAAAAGGAATGGCGACCAAGACAGCCCAAGCATTTGTAGAGAGAATACCAGATTTTCTGCAATTTATGAAAGATGCAGGTTTAGTGCATAAATTACAGGTTGTCAAAAAGGATCAACCGTCATTGGATGAAACACATCCTCTTTATGGTAAAATCGTAGTAATGACTGGTTTTAGGGATGCTGAATTACAAGACGCCTTGAAAAATGTAGGCGCAAAATTAGGATCAAGTGTATCAAAAAATACATTTGCGGTTTTAGTAAAAAACATGGATGAAGATACTGGCAAAGCAGCGGATGCTAGAAAACTGGGTATTCCGTTGATGACCCCAAGTGCGTTTAAATTAAAATATTTCTAAAAAAATAGTTAAATAATATTTATTTTAACCAGTTTAAAAACAAAATAATAAATATAGTATATATAAAATGAAGTCCTTGTTTTTTACTGTAAGTACTTTTTTTACCTACATTTCAGGTAGTGCTCTTCGTGGTTCCATCTTAGATGAAACTGATGAATGGAGCGAATTTACTCGTTTTCAAGATAGATTTAGCAAGAAGTATTCAACTGTTGAGGAAATGATCGAGCGTTTTAACGTTTTCCGTTCAAATCTCCGCACTATTATTCTTCACAATTTAGATCGTAGCCAAAATTTCACTATGGGTGTGAATCAATTTACTGATCTTACTGCAGAAGAGTTCAAAAATATGTATGCGAGTGGTTATGATCGTGAGCAGATATTGGGTTCTTATGGTTGCGTTGCTTTTTCCAATGGAGCATCTGGCGCCCCATCTGCGATTGATTGGCGCTCAAAGGGTGTTGTTAGTCCAGTGAGGGATCAGGGCCAATGCGGTAGCTGCTGGGCTTTTGCTACCACTGCCAATGCCGAGAGTGTTTGGGCCATTTCTACCGGAAAGCTTCTAGATATGTCTGAGCAATATTTGGTGGATTGTGCTACAGGTGTCGGTTATTTCAATCTTGGTTGCAATGGTGGAATGCCTGACTCTGCGTTTAAATACATGATCAACAAGGGTCAATGCACAGAGGCATCTTATCCTTATGTGAGCGGAACCACAAAGACTGCCGGTACTTGCCATTCATGCACTCAATCAGGTGCAAAATTCTCAAGTTGCTATGATGTTAAACCTAATGATCAGGTGTCCCTCAAGGCCGCCGTGTCTAAGCAGCCTGTGGTTGTTGCCATTGAAGCGGATACACGTTATTTCCAGTCCTATGCTGGTGGTATTTTGACGGATGCAGTCAAGTGCGGTACCAACTTGGATCATGCGGTGGAAATCGTTGGTTATGGAGAGGAGAATGGTATTAAGTTCTGGAATGTTCGCAACTCATGGAGCGCTACATGGGGTGAGAACGGATATGTTCGTATTCAGAGAAGCGAAAGCACCAATGATGCTGGCGTTTGTGGTATTGCTGTGGAACCAAGCTTTATTTCTGTGTAAAACAATTTAAACATTTTTTAATATCTATATTTATACATTTATTGAATAAATATGGATTTAATTGTGGAGCCCGACGTTTATCAGCCGAGTATGGACCTTATTGGTAATTATGTGGATAAAATTCCATCTTTTGCCAATTTAAAAAATGGATTACGTTGTCCTTGTGGTGCAAGAAAGGATAAATGCTATGAAAATCACACGAATTTTTCCATTCATATAAAATCAAAAACACATCAAAAATGGATTAGCGATTTGAATTTGAATCGTAATAATTTTTTTGTTGAAAATATTACACTGAAAGAAACGGTAAATACACAAAAAATGATTATTGCCAGATTAGAAAAAGAATTGAATAATAGAAATGCTACCATTGACTATTTAACAGGACAACTTGTGCAAAAAAATATAGAAAATGAAAATATTGATCTTTTGGTATTTGATTAATAAATAAATTAATTATTGAATTATTACACCGACCGAAAAGAAAAATGAGACAAACGCTCATTAACAAATTAGGTGATGTAAAATCAATAGTAGGAATTTCACCTACGATGGTCTAACTTTTTCCACTTCTTCTTCTGTGGTGAAAGACGAAATAGTAAAACATAATGGTCTCTCTTGTTTATCTATCCAAGATTTTGTAATATTCATTATGTTGATCGCAGAATTTGCATCTCTGGTTCTAAATACGATTTGTTTGACTTGGGGTCTCACGCATCCAGAACACACTAAAAGACGAAATTGCTTGTTTCCATTGCCATGTTTGTAATAAGATAAATCATTATTACATTCGCAACACTTTTTACTTGTATTACATTCGTTTATTGTAATTGTATCATATTTTTTGTGAATTTGTTTTCTTAATCCTTTATTCATAGTTGGCATAAAATGTTTCATTTGAGTGCTTCTACTCCAATTTCCATAACCAATCAGGATGTTTTCTCCAAATGTTTCTTTTATTTTATTGAGGAATTTATCCATACTCTTCTTACCATAACTATATTGACGAAATTTCATTTTTCTCCATGTATCACTCTTATAAAATTCACTTGTTTCTTTATTCAGTTTATCCTTTTCTTGTATATATGACTTGAATTTTTCATAATCAACCGATTTACTATTTTGAAACGATAAATGAGTTTCTTTTTCTATAATGTTATTTCGTTTCTTTTCCACTAATAATATTCGTTGATTTGTCTTGGCTTTACTTTCTCGTTTTCTTTGAGGTGCAGTATATTGCAATTTATTACCATTACTATCCATCATATAAACTAAACTGCGTTTGCCGGGATCACAACCAACAATATTACGAGATGCAACTTCTGTGAGTTGTTCTGTAGATAAATCTTCTATGTTATGAAATTCTTGTTCTTGCAAAGTAGGAACTTTACTTCCCCACTTCTTATCTTTCAAATCCTTACGAATAAATAGCAAAGAACAACTAATCCCATCTGTTTGGATTTGATAATGAAATTGATAATGTTTATTTTTGAATGCTTTGTTATTAAGGTTGAGTAAATTATTCCATATATCGTGTTGATTTTCTTTTATTGCCTTAAATAATTCTGTTTTTGTTTTTCCTTCCAAACTAAAAAGATTTACTATACAAGCAGTATCCAAAATAACATGTTTGGGAATAATATTATTGCGAAGTGGTAAGGGTTGAAATAATTTATGTTCTTGTTGTTCCAAAAAATTATTCATGTATAACATTCCTTTCAAATAATCAAATGGTTTCACTTTTACATCATAATGTATAGAGTTTTTGATATTTTTGGGAACAATATTATGCAAATGAGTATTTTTCCATTCATCAAAAATATTATCCGTTTCATCATCACAATCTAATAATTGTTTCTTAAACTTGAATAAAACGGATTTGTCGTCTGTTATTTTCTGTGTAGTTTTATTGATAAACCGAAGAAGGTGTTGAATAAATCGTTCTTGTATATTATTTGATAATGAAGTGTGAAGTTGCGTTGCCAAATAAGGAAGCATATTAGATTTATTTTTCAAAGATGTCTTTTCATGATTAAGCAATGGTTTGTATTCATTTTCATAAAAATCTTGCAATGTTTCTAACATGGTTGTGTCATTTTCTTTTCTACCTGTATTTGTTTTTTCACCCAACACCTTGATACAATATAAAATAAATTTTTCATTTATGTCTGGCAAAATTGTGTTGCTGTTGTAGCAATATAACACATATAACCGAATAAACTGATATGCATGTATCATTAGATCATTCATTTCAAAAACCAAATGGTTAATTATAGGTTGAACTTCTTTATAATTATATAAAACAGATTTGAGTGTGGTTTTGATGGTAGTGTATGCGGATTTGTCATTTGACCGGAATTCTTTGAAATCCTCTTTCTTTTTCTTTTTTACCATTCTTATAATTACAAAAGAAAATAATTTTAAATAGTTTTAATTAAAATTATTTATTCCTAAATATTTTCGCTATTTTTTTGTTTTTCTGGTTGATTTTGTAATTTTGCTTTTCTGTTTAAATATGCGGTATGTCTATACTCTTTTAATTTTTCAGGGTTTTCTTCTTTTAATTTTTGTAAATATGTTTTTCCTTTCTCTTTAACAATATCTTTGTTTTTTTCATAATATTTTTTGTGTCCATCACTATTTGTGTATTTTTGCAATCTCTTTTCAAGTTCAGCATTTTTTAATTTTATTTCCTGATTTTCTTGCAAAATTTGATCAATATTATTCATTTATATACTATTATAAATATTGGTGAAATTTTAAATATTTTTGCCTAAATATATTTAGTTTGTCTCATTTTTCTTTTCGGTCGGTGTAATAAATCATGTAAAAAAAATAAACAAATAAATAAATGCCAGATATTTTAATTTTAGGAGCCTTCGGATTTGCTGATGGATATTATGCATTTGGCAAAAACCTAGAAAAGTATTTTGATAGTGTTAGCTTTTTTCCTTTATTCATGTACCAAACAACTGATTTTAGTCAAAATTATTTAGATAAATGTTTGACTGATTGTTTGAATGGTACAATGAATTATGAATCTAAGATAGGTAGATTAATTAACGCAAATGTTAAAAAGACACATGTAATATTTTATCATAATATACATTATATAGAATGCAACAAAGAAAAAAATTTTTATAAAAATATTATTGCAAAAGAAAACAGAGATTTTAAATTAATTCTAGTAAATTGGGATCCTAATATAAATGAAACAATTGTTAATAATTTTTTTAAAACCGAATATAATAAATTTGATTTAATTTATATGTCTCATTTGGTTAAAATAGATAAAAATATAAAATCTCTATATGCTGGATTTTTAAAAGAAATAAGTTATTATAAAAATGATGATAATTATAAATGTGATGTTTGTTTTGTTGGAACTAATTTATATACACACGAAATGTGGGAAAATAAAACATTAAATCGGAAAATTGTATTAGATGAAATACTAAAAAATAAGGATATTTCCCTGCATATATACGGCACTGAAAGTATTAAAAGTTCATATCCGGGTCATTATAAAGGATACATAAAATATGATGATTGTTATAAGGCATTTTCAAATGCTACATTTTCATTAAATATATCACCATTAAATAATATTTTGATAAATGGACATTATTACTATTCTGAAAGATTGCCTCAAATACTTGCATGTAATGGAATAATGATATCAAATAATGATTATGGCACATTCTTGGTTCCAAATGTAGATTATATTTATATTAATGATATAACGAAACTCAATGATACTATAATTTACTATAAAAATAATCCAGAACTAATTGCAAAAATGAGAGAAAATTATAAAACAAAAATTCACCAACTAGATTATGAAAATATTATAAAGAGTGTATCCAATGATATTTTAAGTCTATAAAATTAAAACTCTACCTCATATTCTACTAATGTTTTTAAGTCTCTCTTAATTCTGGAATGAATACAAGATTTCACTCTGGATATTGTGTTGTCTTCTTTAAAATCTATGGATGTCATTTTAGATATTGTTTTATTATATAAAATAGCCATATTTTCATTTCCGTTAATTTGTTCCTTATTTTCTTGATACCATTTCAGCATATGTTTGTATATTTTGGCAAAGGTATAATTCATGAATTTTGTTAAGTCTTCGTTCTTCAAAGGTTCCCAATGTTCTTCTTTATAAATATAAATTGTAGTAACCTTTTGTCCAAAAGATGCTATAGGTATTTTGTCGTTGTAAATAGTTTTTACAAATATTTCATTCATAGTGTCATAGTAATTGTTTTTTAACAAATATTCAATGTCTGCGTTTGTTACATGAATATGCTCAATAATATTATGAAAATTATATTCTGGAATTATATTCTCTTTTAGCCATTGCAAAACATTTATATTTTTCTTGCGTTTTACGACCCATTTATTTACCTCATCTAATTTTTGCTCTAGCCGATTACATTTCAATGCAAGTTCAATTACCATTTTATAAAGCATTTTTTGGCTTGGCAATTCATTTAGTTCTATATCGTCTTCCACTACAAATTTACGATTATTGGATTTATGCGTCACTTCACATAAGATCATATGTCTATCTAATGTTTTGCGCATTTTATAAGATTTTCCGCAATAGATACAACATTCAGACAATTGCTGTATTCTATTTTGTTGGTTAGCAACTATCGGTTTATTATTCATATTCTTTGTTTGTTTTGTTATTTAAAACAAAAATTATATTCAATTTTTTATTTTATATCCAAAATAAGAGAAATAAAATAAACTACATTATATATATGTCTAGCACTGCACTTGTAATTAACGAACCAAATAAAATAGTGAGGTTGCCACCTTATTATTATAGATGCACGGGATGTGATACAAATATGACATCCAATACACCTGCAAATAGATATCAAATACAAAAACAAATTCAAAAAACCGTAAGAACGGCTTCTTCTGTTTATACAATGAATTTAGGTTCTCTCAACGCGTATGTAAAACCTGGAGAAAAAACATATAATGTTTGCTGGAACCAAATGAGTGATCGTCCTGTACCGAGTGTTCAAAAAGCAACGGTACCCACTGGTTTTTATAATTCGTTGAATGGTAGAAAACATTCGGTTACTTCTAGTAAGCCTGGATCGCAAACGCCTGGTGGAGTGGGGTGTGATATAAAGCATAATTCATACGATCGTTATTTAAATAGACTGAAGGGTAAAGGACCTTTGCGACGTGGCGTTATTCCACCGGGATTTTCATCTCCAGTTATACCATTCAACCTTGCTTATCCTGTTTATGGTGGAAAGATTATGAAAACGAGTATTGTCAATGGTTGCAACTGTCCTATTGAACCAAAATCAAATGATGAAGCTTTGTATTACAATCCTTATTATCAACCATTTCCAGATGGAAAAATTGTTTATCATGTGGGTCAATATGTTTATGCGAGAGAAGGCAATAATGATTTTTATTCAAAGGCTGTTATTATTGGGATTGATGAAAGTGAAACATTATATGAAATACAATTTGAAGATGGTGTCATACAATTCGCAGATTATTCTGAATTGAAAATATATTTTAATTGTGAATGTGTTCCTGATTCAAGTTTAGAAGCAAATCTTATTGTGGATCAAGTATGTCTTTACCCAAATTATTCTGAGATAAAACAAATAATATAATTTACATATCGTCATGATTTTCAATATAATACTTAATTTTTTAATTATATTTTATTGAGAAACAAATATTTATTTTATATTCATATATAAAATGTCAGGACGTTTTGCCATGAATTTAGACAATAATTCACAGAGTGCTGCATTAGTAGCTCAATACAAAGCTGCATTAGCCAAGATGAACACTACTAAAAAACCCGCGGCATTAAATGCAAGTATGGTAGGTCGTATTCATAATGTAAGACCTGGATGCGGATCTTGTGGTAAGTAAAACGACGGTAAGTGAAACGACGGTAAGTGAAACGACGGTAAGTGAAACGACGGTAAGTGAAACGACGGTAAGTGAAACGACGGTAAGTGAAACGACGGTAAGTGAAACGACGGTAAGTGAAACGACGGTAAGTGAAACGACGGTAAGTGAAACGACTGTAAGTAAAAAGTCAATAATTAATCATTTTTAATTAAAATATTCCGCAATATTAGATATGTCTTTATCACTTATTCTCTCTACGAGACAGCCCGCATCTCAGCCATCAAGCGTTTTTTATCCATCCAATCAACTTCATAAGGCAAGCAATTACGTGACAATGTTTGACACTACCTTATTACCTTATAATAAGCAATACAATAATTGTAGCAATACTTTATGTTATACACAAAGTAAAGGCACGTTCATTTATAAGCCACACACCGCTTACGGAATGGTTGGAAGAAGTTCAGCTGGATATTTAGCCCAAAGAAGAAGATTATAAATAAAGAATATATTTTATAAAGAATATATTTTATAAAGAATATAAAACCAATTCCATAAATTGATTTTATATAAATGACAACAAGAACAAATCAAATGATTGCAGTTCAAAAAGAGGCACTTGAATTATTTAAAAAGAAAAACGCTGATTATGGCGATGCATTTGCTACTTATGGAACGGTAGGCGTTATGGTAAGAATTTCTGACAAACTTCAAAGATTTGTAAATATTAATAAGACAAATGTATCTTTAGTAAATGATGAAAGCTTGCGAGACACGCTTCTTGACTTACATAATTATGCGGCAATGGCAATTATGCTTTTAGACAATGATAAAACAACAAATATTAATAATAATAGTAACAATGAAGAAAATTATTTAATACCACCTAATATGCCGATCTATTAGAGTACAGACTGAATTTTTTTAACTATAAAACTAGAGCCAAAGAATTGATCCCAATTTGCATTGATAAGTAGCAAAAATCCGAAAATGTAAAATAATAACGCGGTCTCTTTATTTATCAAATAAGTCTTCACATTTCTGGGATAAAATACATAAATCAATAAAATAGACATTAAAACATCAAACAAAAATCTTATTTGGCGTCTTGATATAAATATTATACGATATAATTCTGTATCTGTTTTATTTGTAACTTGTAAATATAAACTAATTAAACTGAAAATGATAAACATAATTTTCGTAAGAAAAACAAGATAAACAAGAGTATAAAATAATTTCATTATATAAATTATGAATATTTAAATATTGCAAAAATCTTAATTATTTATATAATGAATATAAAAATGATTCGTGAATATAACTTAATTAAAAATGTGGATGCCAAATTTTAAAAATGATGAATTTACTATTTATAATCAAGGAAACAAATTCCAAATAAATATGAATTGTAATAGCCAATCACTTTTACACTCCATTACAAAAACAAAAATTCTGCATGGTGCTACACTAACAGATAATTATAAAACACTTTATTTGAATGCGACAAGCGTGAAATCATTTACATCGTATCAAAGTGACTTAAAAAAAATAAATGGGTCGTGTAAGGTGCCATATAATCAAGCAATTTTGATTTTTTTCTATTTTGGAAAACAGCTAGAATATTTGATTAAAAACGAGAAGAAATGTTTTTATGCTTATAAACTAGAAAATATTATTGTCATTGACGATAATAAATTTATCTATTTAAGCAATAATTATTTATCAGACATTGAAAACAATTGTGATTTATTAATAATGGCGCCTTTTGAAAAAGAGAGAAATTGTTTTATGTGCCCCCAAGTAAAAAATATAAATGAAATACCTTTTTCAGTATCTTATAAAACGAGCTATTATAGTTTATGCCTTTTTCTAGTTTATGCATTGTCCTATGAAACCGATTTTTTAGAAGAACCCGAACCTAAACGAATAGAAGAATTATTAAAACCAATTTTAGATACAAAATTATATTATGCGATCAAGAGAGGATTAATTGAGGATCCAAAAAAAAGAAGTATATTATATATTTAATTTTTTATTTATATGATTATAATCTAATAATATGTTATATGTCATTAACAGCTTTTAAAAAGAAATCCGTTATTCAATATGGTTCAAAAAGATCAGGAAAACCACCTGGTGGATATTGGTTACCTCAAGGGCCCTTCGGAGCAAGTACAACCGCTTTGAAAGAGGCAATTCAAAATTATGGTCCCGTTGGATTTTCTATTAATGGAGGTCACCGAAATGTCGGTTATGTTGGCAAAGGATATGCTATGTCAAAAAATGGCACCCCATTTAGAGGTGTAAATCCAGTGGGTTGGGGCGGATGTTGTGGCACATATAAGAAGAGCGAACCTGTTTATAATATTAACGAAGTTATTGTGCAAGGAACTCAGCAAGAATATGTGAAACAATCTGTCTTATCTACTTATGGAATGCTTGCCAAAAAATATAGATGGGCTTATAATGGACAATATCCTAATTATTGGGTTCAGCCTGTTTTTGGCGCATCTACGCAGTCCGATACAAAGAGTCAGGGTAATTATCTGCAAAATCTATCCGCTGCGAATATGTGTGTAATTGATGTGAATGATCAAGCCAAATATGTTGGTTACAAGGTGAATTGTGGTCCCACTAATTGCAGTACATCTACCGTTCAATATAAATATAATGATATGGCGCGTAATGCACCTTATACCAAGACGATTAAACAACCCATTGACTCTAGTCAATATACATTGTACATTCAGAGAGGTTGTCAAAATCCCAAGGGCACACAGAAACCGTTCCCTTATGCGGTTCAAACAGGTACCGGCATTAAGACAGGAGGCATATCTATGACAAGTGTGGGCAATGCATGCAATACATCCAATATTTATTTGTCGCCGCCGGATTGGTATGTGAAATCTTATACAGGTATTCAAGCCTAAGAATAAAATATATATATTTAATATGACAAGTAAATTACAAATATATATATCTAAATTATTTAATAATGATAATCGGTTAATACTTATTGGTATTTTAAGTATTGTAGTGATATTATGGTTATCTTTTTTTGCCATTCCCGGATTAGTTTCTTCTCTCTTTACTACAATTTTAGGAAATATTATATTATTATGCGTTGTTATTTTGATAAGCATAGACAATTTAAATAGAGGTTTAATTATTGGGTTTAGTTTCATTCTTTTGAAAAGAGCATTTGATTTTTCTAGAAAAGAATCCTTTACAATGAATTCTTATTCTCCATGGGATGATAATATTAAACGTGAATTTGTTGTATATCAGCAATTAATAAATCCTGGAATTGTGTTTGATTTGGAAATGATCCAGAAACAAGCTACGCAAAAAGAAGCCGAATATTTAATTAAAAATGGTTATTGGCCTTGGACAAAACAAACCGAAAAAATTTATATAGAATCTACAAATAAAAACCCCATTGTGCGGGTTTATCCACAGGATCAAGTGAATCAAGTCAAAACTATTTATAATAATAACGCGATTCTTAACTTATTGGCGAATCAATCCAAAGAAAGTGAATTTTTAATCAATGGCGTTGAAATAGATGTAAAAGATAATCCAATGGATCTGCCTAATGGATATGGCGATTTTGCATATAATTCTGGATTGGCACATAAAAAAAGACCCATTGTAAAATGTAATTTAGAGAGAAATGTTATGGAAAAAACAGAAGTAAGTGGATATGAAGGCATTTTTAACACGGATTTATATAAAACTACAGAAGTAAAACCAGATGACTTGGAAACACTTATTCCGGGGTTTAAATTCAAAAATGGTAAATGTAATCCATGTGACAATTTAACTAAACCTTCATGTGCTTTTGAATTAGATATTAAAGGAAATGAAGGTGGAAGCAGTTCAGTATGGGATTATTTATGGAAAATATATTGATATTATAATTTCTCTAGTTACATATAAATGAGGAAATATTCAAAAAAGAGAAATAATAAAAAACCTATGAACAAAAGAACACGTAATAAAAGATACAAGAGAAGCAAACGTAATAGTAGAAGAGGTGGATTTAATGGTTCTGACAATGATAAGCGTATTGTTAAATGCGTTAGTGAAGGGTGTGTTTATTATCCGAGCATTATCGGAAGAAATGATGCAGTGACAAAATTATATTTGAACGAGCGGCTATATAATAAAGAATTAGAAAGTTACCGCAAATTTACAGAAGTTGATCCAAATTATTTATATCATTGTCGTGTATTTGCAAATGGCTTGCTGAAATTTGAAGAAATTGAAGTTAATCTAGGAAGAAAGGCGAGTGAATTGAATTTTGGAAAAGATTATTATTACATTGATATTGAATACGCAGGCGAAACTATCGGAGATGCAAACCCAAATGTTTTTACTAGTGAATTTAAAAATAAATTTATTGATTTTCTTATCAATGTTTTAAAACTTAGAAATAAAGAAGGTAAATATTTAGTTCATGGAGACCCTCATCCAGGAAATATTTGCTATAAAACAATAGATGGAGGTAAAATGCTCATAAGGTATATTGATATTACTACTGCCATGTTTGTACCTCCCGATGAAGTAGTGCGTTCAAATACAGAAATTGTCTTCCAGTTTGCGAGTTTATTAGGATGTGTTAGAACTGTTTTTGGTTTTACTAGCGAAATCGCAAATAGTTTGCTTAGATTAAATATGACAATCACCGGTAAATCATATGAAACAGTAGTCACTCAATTTATAGATATCTTATCTCAAGGAGACAGACCGCAAGAAACGCCTCCAGAAACACCGCCTCCTTCTGCAAAGAAACAAAGGGCGCGAGATCTAGGACCTCCAAGAAGAGCATTATTTATGGATTATACTTCAAGTGAAAGTGATGAAAATGGTAGTCCAGATTCTAATAGAAGCTCTTATAGTGATGATTTGCCGCGAAAAATGAAACCTATGAAATTGTTCTAAAAGAAACAATTCATATAAATTAAATATCTAATTAGTATAGTAGATATTTAATGGAGTGTGCTCCAAATAATTCAATTATTATAACTATTGCAATAAAAATGCATGGAGTGGTATTTAATTTGACATTAACCCCTGAAACAGCAAGAATAATGGAAAATACACGATTATTCAGCAAAGCCGGCGCTTTTGAACTTCATACAGAGGCATATGGCGACAATATAAGATTATTAAAAAATTCGGTATTTCAAAAAGTGAATGAACTTTTTATCAAAGACCTGAATCGCCCATCTTTGGTTTCTATCAATGAATACAGTGAAGAAATAAAACCACAATACCAAGAATTTTTAAAGACTAGAAATTACCTTGATGAAACTCAAAGAGAGAAAGTATGTAGTTTATTTGGCAATATAACATTAGATAAAATATTTAAGGCTGTATCTGAGACACCTTCTACTTTTTTAGAGTCATGTATAGAATACATAGTACCCCAAGTGACAGGTATTTATTTAATCTCTGTTCATCAAAAAAAAGGAGAAAATAATTATCAATTGATTTATGGAGCATCCGATAAAGAGAGAAATATGGATTTGTGCGAAATACGTAATTTAGAGAAGTTGTCCAGCTTTTTTTCGCGCACTGCACCCAATGTAGTATCCGAGTCGTCGGAGTATCCTAGCAGAATTCCATATGAAAATATGATTAAAGAAATAAAAAAGGATACATCCATGAGTGAAGACGACAAAGAGAGAAGAATAGAACAAACCATAAGGGAACTTTATGAAAAGAGAAAAAAGTGGAGTTTAACAGTGGAAAATGGGTTGATTACATCTATTAAAATGAGTAAATTAGTTGAAATCATTAAACAAATATGCGGCGAAAACTGTTATATTAATATATTGGATTATTCTTGTAATGCATTGGCAGAACATATTCCCAAAGAAGAGAAATACAACGCGAAATATTTTCAAGAATGGGATATTGAAAAGGGAGAAAGAAGGAATTGGGGGGGGACAAGGAAACGACGCAAAAGAAGAAAGAAAAGTATTTTAAAAAGAAAATCCAGAAAATTTTTGAAAAAAAAGACACTAAAAATACGCCGTAAATGAGTTAATTCACAAAATCATGAAAACGCTTCTCTACATATTCCACTGCCTCCCAATAAGTCTTAAAAATGGTTCTATATTGATAGGGACTGTTTTTGATAGGAACCGTAACCACAATTTTATCCTTTTCTACCATCAAATCGAATACATCGGTCTCCTGACCTGTCTTTGTGTAAGTTACCCATTCTAATTCATTTCTCACTAGTTTCCAACCGTTTTCCATAAACATATTGTTTATTACGGAGAACCCATGATTTTTAAGAGTAGTGTATTCGTTCTCGTTTGACAGCATTTGTTCTTTTATATACTATTAAAACAAAATCGCTTTAAATGTTTTAAGACTTTATTTTATAATGAATAAACATTTGCAAATAAACAAAACTTAAAGAGAAAAGTAATAAATAATTATTATGGACACTCCAACTCCTGTTCAGGAAAAAGAAGTTCGTTTGGTTGATATTCCTATTAAGGATGAAAATACCGCGCTCAATATGATGGTCAATTTTTTGTCACTTGCGCAAAAAAGAGGGGCATTTAACTTGGAAGAGTCCGCGAAGATTTGGGAGTGTGTGAAGGTTTTTCAAAAAAGTGGTTAATAAATAAAACGCTTATGGGTTTGCATATTCAAGCATTGTATATTAGGATACCTTTCTTCTATTTTTTCTTTGATGTAATTGGCCACGATTTCCGGATTTGTTTTTCCGCATGTAAATACATCTAATGCTAATAGTCCGCGTTTTGTATAGGAGTGACATGTAATATGGCTTTCGTCAAGTAATATGACAGATGTGAAACCTTCTTCAGTATCTTCGTCAAGCATGATCATTTTAGAAAACATATTTCGCATATTTGTCTGCTTTATGCTGTCGTTCATAACGGCATGTATGTAGTTGCAACATTCCTCTAAATTGTCATCGTAAAAGTTGATAAAGTCCATGAAAACATGGTTTCCACGATTATTCATATAATTTTTAACAAATATTTTATTTTTTGTCTAAAATAAAAAATAAAATTAATTAGTTACTTTTAGTTAAATACCTCCGCGAAGGCGAAGGACTAAATGGAACGTACTCTCTTTCTGCACGTTATAGTCTGAGAGCGTTTTATCATCTTCCAACTGTTTGCCGCTAAAAATTAGGCGCTGCTGATCAGGTGCGATTCCTTCCTTTTGTTGAATTTTATCTTTCACACTGGCAATCGTGTCACTAGGCTCAACATCAACAGTAATTGTTTTACCAGTAAGAGTTTTTACAAAAATCTGCATTTTATATATATTTACTTAATAAAATATCTTTAAGCATTTTGTTTTTATACTTGATTTCTATTTGGACGATAACGATCCCAATCATTTATTGAATAACCTATATAATTTGCATACGAATCGGCTGCAGAAGGATAAACAACCCCATTGGAATCTCCATGAACTAAAACATATTGCTGCCAACTCTCAAATGTAGCGTGATTCCAAGGCAAATACATATAACTTTCTCTCATTAAGACCGGAGGAGGAGGTATAAAATTGTCAGAAAAATCTATTTGTTGCTGTTGTCTTTGATTTGCAATCGTTGAAGGAGGCATTACCATATATACTATTCATGATTAGTATTTAAACTATTTTCAATTTTATTTTTTTATTTCCCCTATTTATCCTTGAAGATAGGATTATTTTATTTCTTCAATAAACTTG